>Ga0182021_10006188_pt1 | contig 14217 bp, 13 predicted proteins | sample 612E3MmetaG_FD_120493 | JGI IMG/M metagenome (GOLD analysis project Ga0182021, IMG submission 120493) | Permafrost microbial communities from Stordalen Mire, Sweden - 612E3M metaG (Illumina Assembly) | ecosystem: Environmental > Terrestrial > Soil > Wetlands > Permafrost | place: Sweden... | reverse complement strand
CACCGTTTCAATAAACGCCCACCGTGGGGCCTTCTGGGACACTTTTTTCCAAGGCATATGCCTTGGAAAAAGTGTCACCCATGTCTCGCCGCAAATCTGTTACCTATGTCTCGCCGCCGTGCCTCTGGCCCGTGGATTGGAGCGACCTCCGGACATGGGCAAGATGCCCATGCCACATCGGACTGCCGTCAATCGGGAGATGCGCCCGCAACTGCTTTCCCCAGGACCGCTCGCGTAATTGGTGTCGCTTTGAGCCGTCATATTGTGGCAAGAAATCCCGTCGCCGTCGCAAAAATGCCTTGTTCGCCTCCCAAACTCATTCTCGCCTCCGCCTCGCCGCGCCGCCGGGAATTGTTGGCCGGCTTGGACGTGGGATTTGAGGTGATGCCTGCCGAGGTCGTGGAGCACGAGGCGCCCGATGCCGACCCGAGGGAGATGGTCCGGCACAATGCCGCGCTCAAGGCCGATTGGGTGGCGGCCCGCCGGCCCGATGCGCTGGTGCTGGGGGCGGATACGACGGTTTTCATCGGAGGGGTGGTCCTCAACAAGCCTCGGGACTTCGCTGAGGCGGCGGCGATGCTCGGTCGCCTCTCGGGGCGCACCCACACGGTCTATACCGGTCTGGCGATCCGCCGGCAGCGCGATCAACTCGCAATCGACGAGGGGGTGGCCAGCGAAGTCACGTTCAAGCCGCTCGATGCGGTCATCATCACCCGCTACCTCGCCCTCGTGAACCCGCTGGACAAAGCCGGGGCCTATGCCATCCAGGAAGGGACAGACCTGATTATCGCCGGCTGGCGGGGCTCATTCACGAATATTGTGGGCCTGCCGGTCGAAGAAACGAAACAAATTTTGACTCGATGCGGTCTGTGCCAAGACTTAAGTGAGACTCACTGAAATGCCGACATTGCAGGAAAATAAGCCGAAGACCGCCCGTCAGCGCTTTTGGCTGCCCGCCCTTTCCAAGGATCCCGACAAACGGTCCATCCAAATTGGCCTGCTCTGGACGGTACTGGTGCACCTGCTGCTGCTCCTGCTCGCACCGCAGTTGTTCCGCAACGAGATCTCCCCTGGACGTTTCGTCCAGCCGGGCTCCACGGTCCCCACCTACGAGATCGAACTTGCACCCGGCTCGTTTGCCTCAAAGCCGCCTCCTCAGATGCACTTCGTGGAGACGAACCCGGACGCCAACAACAACATCCCGGACAAGACCGACAACTTCGCCGCCCAGAACCAGCAGGCTGCCCAGCCCGTCCCCGACAAAGACAGCACGCTGCGCATGCCCAAGACAGAGGGAAAGAAGGACTTCCAGAACGATTCCCAAATCGTGTCCGGTCGGCTCGACAAGCCAGAAGTGTCGCCGCCCTCGCCGCCCGCCCAGGAACAGCAGGCTACGGATAAGCAGGCAGAGACTCAGCCGAAGCTTCAGGTGCCGCTGCCGGGTTTTCTGAAATCCCAGGGAGACAATCCGGACACCTTCGGCACTGAGGCCGTGAAGCTGCCGGAGCCGTCAACCGGTGCAGACAAGCACGTGGCAGGCGACCGAAACGGCAAAGAAATCACCGGTGCTGGCGCCAAGGCCGCGCAGGCGGTGAAGCCGCAGCCGCTGCCGCGTCCGAAGCTGACCCAAGTCCGGCCGGCGATCCTGCAAGAGCGGCCGACCGGAGTTTCCAATGCCGGCGTGGTTGGCGTGGACGCCCATTTCAGCCAGTTTGGCGACTACCTGCAGGAACTGGTCGATATCGTGCAAATCCAGTGGGAGCGCATTCTTACTTCAAGCAGCACCGCCCCCAAGCCGACGACGCACGTTTTGATCAGTTTCCGGATCAACTCAAAGGGGGAAATCGCCGAAATCCTCAAGGTCGACGGCGACGCCGGCGAGTATGGCACTCGTGCCGCGCTGAGCGCGATTCAGGAGCGCGCCCCCTACCGGGCGTGGACCAAGGAGATGGTCGCCGTGCTGGGGGATGACCAGGTGATCACTTTCACCTTCTATTACTGGTGAGCGCGCTGGCTGCGGATTATTGGGCAAACCTTCCCCTCGGGCGTGAGGTGCGCCTGATCAAGCGAGATGAAAATGGACTCGCCGCCCTGGCGAAGCCGGCCGGCGTGTTGTCCCACCCGAACACGCCTGGCGACCAGCCGCGCGCATTGCTGACGTGCGCCTACGACCATGACCGCGAATGCTTCGCCTGGCGAACAGCCGATGGAGCCGAAGCGCGGTTCTGGCTGCTTAACCGCCTCGATTCGGCGACGTCCGGCGTGATCTTGGGCACTGCTGACGAAACGGTCGCCCGTGCGATCAAAGATCATTTTGCCCGCCGCCAGGTGGCCAAAGTCTACCAGGCATTGGTGTTTGGCATTCCGCGCGTCCCCAAGGAAGTCTGGCGCGACCGGCTGGCGATCGACAAGCGCGGCGGATCCATCCGGACCGGACCGTCCGGGAATATTCCCGCAGAGGCGCTTTTCTCGGTTCTGCGCCGCCACCCGGGTTCGCCCCCGCTCGCGCTGGTGCAGCTTGATCCGAAAACCGGCCGCAGCCACCAGCTGCGGGTGCAATGTGCCCGGCGGGGACTTCCGATCGTGGGTGACCAGACCTACGGTGATTTCCGGCTCAATCGAGCATTTGCCAAGGCGACCGGTTGCAAGCGGCTGTTTCTCCACTCGATGACCACGCGCTTCAGCTACGCGCTGGCCGGCCGCGTTTTCGATTTCCATGCAACCGCGCCGCTGCCGGAAGAGTTTGTGGCGGTATTCGAGGCGTGAGGCGGAACGATGCAGTTGTAGGAAGCGAGCTTGCTCGCGATGGCAGAGGAGAAATCGCCTGCAAGCAGGCTTCCTACATTGTTCCCCGTATGATTCGTGTCGATACCAGGGCGATCGTGGTTCGTCTGCAGGGATCCGGCTGAGGTCCGGCCGGACGCGCCTCACATTTTCTCCTGTTGCCAGCGGCCGGGGACGTTCTAGGATCAGGCGTTTTTCGCCTTCATGATCCTTCCCAAGTCCAACCGTCTTACTCCCGAGCAGGTCGCCGCGGTCACCGAGATCGTCGAATCGTTCGGCTGTCGCATCCAGCCGATCGTCGGCGCCGTGCGCACGATCTACGCCATCGTCGGCGACGAGCGCGACGAGCTGATGATCAACCGGCTGGAGGGCCTGCCCTACATCGAGCGGATCGACCGGATTCAATCGCCGTTCAAGCTGATGGACATCCGGTCGGACCTGGCGACGCACCAGATCGCAATTGGCGGCGTCACCCTCGGAAGGGATCTGCTGGTCATTGCCGGCCAGTGCACGATCGACCCGAAGAATCCCGGCTATTTCTACGAAACGGCGCAGGCCGTGAAAGAGGCCGGTGCGCACGTGCTGCGCGGCGGAGTCTGGAAGCCGCGCACGAACCCCTACGCGTTCCAGGGCGACGACAAGTCGATCGAGATCCTGATGGAGGCTTCGCGCCGCACCGGCTTGCCAGTGAACACCGAGGTGATGGACGAGGACCAGCTCAAGCTCGCTCTCGACGCCGGCGTGCCGATGCTCCAGGTGGGCGCGCGCAATGCCCTCAATTACTCGCTGCTTCGACAGATTGGCGGAGCGGTCGCCGGCCGCAAGACCGTGGTCTTGCTGAAGCGGAGCCTGCACATGGGCACCCTCAACGAATTCATCTCCGCTGCCGAATACATCGCCACTTTTGGAAATCCGAACGTCATTCTCTGTCCGCGCGGAACTGCGCCCGCCCTCGATGGCTACCGCAATCATCCCGACGAATCCATCGTCCCGCTGCTGAAGGAACGCACGTGGGCTCCGGTGGTGGTCGACCCCTCGCACTCCGTCGGCAAGGCCGCCTATGTGCCGGCCTGTGCACTGGCCGCGGTCGCCTATGGCGCCGATGGCCTCTGCATCGAGGCGCACGTGCAGCCCAGCAAAGGCATCGGCGACGATCCCAAGCAGGCGATCACCCCGAAAGTGCTTGCTGAGACCATCCGGCTGGCCCGCGAACTCTGGGCGCTGCGCCGTCCGAGCGTGTGATCCGCTCCGGTCGTTGTCGGCGGAGGCGCGGACGAAACAGGGTTTGTCATTTTGCAGATGACAAATGCCACCGGGTCACCGGGAGGCCGACCGACACCATCTGTAACCTATTAGGTTACAAAATATCCCGGCGTTGCGGGGCCCTGTGTAACGCATTGCGTTTCGAACTGGGACTGACGGCCACTCGATAGAGCGGGGGCCATGGCTCCCGCCGACGCCGAAGCGCCGGGATGGCGCCGAGGCGCCGGAGGCGGCCAAAACAGCGCGGTCGAAGACAGCGCCGGCGGCTCAGAGCAGGTCGAGCTGCCCATCGGCGCCCGGTTTCACCGTGAGTTTCTTCTTCGGGCGGGCGGAGGGGGCGGGGAGTTCGACCTCGGTGTCGTCGGATTCGAGCTTTCCGAGAATCAGCTTGGCCCGTTCGATCACGGTCAAAGGCAAGCCGGCCAAGCGCGCAACCTGAATGCCGTAGCTGCGATCCGCGGCGCCGGGCACGACCCGCCGCACGAAGACGATGTCGTCGTTCCACTCCTTGATTGCCACGGAGTAGTTGCGGAGGCGCGGCAAGTGCTTTTCCAGCTGGGTGAGCTCCTGGTAGTGCGTGGCGAACAGCGTGCGCGGCCCGCGGTCGGGCTGATGGTGCAAGTGCTCGACCACCGCCCAGGCAATGCTGAGTCCGTCGTAGGTCGAGGTGCCGCGGCCGATCTCATCGAGGATGATGAGGCTGCGGGCCGTGTAGTTGTTGAGGATGTTGGCCGTCTCGTTCATCTCGACCATGAACGTCGAATTACCGCGGGCCAGGTCGTCGCTGGCGCCGACGCGGGAGAAAATGCGGTCGACCAGACCGATGCGGCAGCGCTTCGCCGGCACCCAGCAGCCGATTTGGGCCAGCAAGGTGATCAGCGCCACCTGCCGAATATAGGTGGATTTGCCCGCCATGTTGGGACCGGTGACGAGCAGAATCTGCGCTTCGGTGCACGAAAGCTGGGTGTCATTCGGCACGAAGGCCTGCCCGCCCATCGTAGGCGAGGCGTCCGGCCTCTTCAGCATCTGCTCCACCACGGGATGGCGGCCCTCGGCGATCTCCAAGACCTCGCTCTCATCGAGCACTGGGCGACAGTAATCCCATTCGCGGGCGAGCTCAGACCAGCCGGCCAGAACGTCGAGCTCGGCCAGGGCATCGGCGGTCTGTTGGAGCGCCGCCCCCTCGGCGATGACCGCGGCGACGAGGTCGGTGAACAAGCCCAGCTCGCGGGACACCACCTTCTCCTCCGCATGGAGGATTTCCTTTTCCTTTTGCTTCAACGCCTCGGTGACGTAGCGCTCGCCGCCGACGGTCGTCTGCCGCCGGATGTAGTCTGGCGGCACGAGATGCAGGTTGGCCTTGGTCACCTCGAGGTAATATCCGAAGACGGAGTTGAAGCGGACCTTGAGGCTCTTGATGCCGGTGCGTTCCTGCTCCTGGCGCTCCAAGTCGGACAGCCAGGTCTTGCTCTCGCGGGTCAATCCGCGCAAACGGTCGACTTCGGCATCGTAGCCAGCCCGGATGTAGCCGCCCTCCTGGAGATCACCCGGCAATTCATCGGCCAAGGCCCGGTTGAGCAGGTCGCGCAACGCCGGCAGATCGGCAATCCGCGCCCTGAGTGCATGAATTGCAGGTCCCGGGTTCCCAGTCAGCTCGGGCGGCGGGACGACGTCGGCCTCGATCTGGTGGAGACAGGCGATGATCGAGGGCAGTTGGGTGAGGGTGTCTTTCACCCCGCCGAGTTCGCGGGGCGTGCGCAAACGATTCTGCAGGCGACCGAGGATGCGGGGAATATCCCGGACGTCGCGCAGCCCGCCATGCAATTCCGCGAGGCGGGTGGGTTGCGCGAGCAGTTCACCGACCACGGACTGGCGGCCACGGATCACCGACAGGTCGAGCGCCGGAGCGGCCAGCCATCGCTCGAGCAGACGGGCGCCGGCGGCGGTGACCGTACGGTCGATCGCGGTGCGGAGCGAGCCGTCGCGGGTGCCCCGGGCCGATTGGAAAATATCAAGATTGCGCAGCGTGGCCGGGTCGATGAGCAGCGTGTGTGCGCTGCGGTATTCCTGCAGGGTCCGGAAGTTTTCCGGCTTTGCGCACAGGTTCTCGGTAACGTAGAATAGGAGCGCCCCAGCGGGGCCCAGGCCGGGGTGGGTGTGACTAAGGCCAAACCCTTCGAGGTTCAAAACCCCGAGCGTCTCCATCACCATCCTCGCCCCGTCCGTTGGGTCGAAGTGATAGCCGGGGAGCTCCGTGCAGGCGCGCCCGGTGGCGAAGGCCTGGAGGGCGTGCACCGCCGTCTGATCGTGCGGCGCGCGGCGCCAGGACTCGATCGCCCCTTCGGGCACGAGCGCTTCACGCGGGTCGAGGGCGGCGAGCACGGGAAGCAGGTTTTCCGGATGCGGATCGGCAGCGACCTTGAATTCGCCGGTGGAGAGATCAAGCCAGGCGGCGCTCAGGACGCCCCGGTCGAGCGTGAGAGCACACAAGTAGTGGTTGCGCTCGGCCTCGAGTTGGTTGGCCGCGAGCGTTGTGCCCGGGCTCAGAATTCGGATCAGGGAGCGCCGCACCAGTTTGCCGGGACGAGCCGGTTCCTGCTGGTCGCAAATGGCCACCTTGCGGCCGGCCGCCAGCAATCGGTTCACGTAATTGTCCAGCGCGTGATGCGGGATTCCGGCCATCGGGGCGTCCTGCCGCTTGGTCAGGGTGAGTCCGAGCAGCCGCGAGGCGTCCGCGGCATCCTCATTGAACATCTCGAAGAAATCGCCGAGCCGAAACAGCAGCAGCGTGCCAGGCGGGAGGCCGCGTTTGACCTCGGAATACTGCTGCATCATCGGCGTCATATCAAAGTAGCGGGGAGCGAGTAGTGAGCATCGAGCAGGTCAGGATGGCAAGCGGCCTGTGGGATTTCCACTCGCCACTCGCGGCTCGATGCTCACTACTTTTCCCATGCTTTTCCATCGCGATCTGGGCGGCGCAGGACTGCCGCCACTCGTGATCCTTCCCGGTTTTCTTGGATCGTCCCGCAACTGGCAGACGGCAGGGGCCGCCCTGGCGGTGCGTTTTCACGTGCGAGCCCTCGACCTGCGAAACCACGGCCGCTCGCCGGCGTCGCCGGAGATGACCTTTGACGCCATGAGCGATGATGTCCTGCGATGGATGGATGCGCAGAATTTGGAGACGGCCGCGCTGCTGGGTCACAGCCTCGGCGGGAAAGTGGCGATGCGGCTGGCGTGCCGCCAGGCCGGTCGCGTGGCACGGTTGATCGCGATCGACATTGCCCCCAAGGCCTACCCGGGCATGGCGCAGCGGGCGGAGGTGGTCGCGATGAATGAGCTCCGTCTGGAGGGGCTGCATTCACGGGCTGAAGCCGAGTTGCGGCTCGAGGCGCGCGTGGACAGCTGGGCGATGCGGAAGTTTCTCGTGAGCAACCTCGAGCGCGATGCTGAAGGACACTGGCGGTGGACGGTCAACCTGCCCGTGCTCATTGGGGCGTTGCCGGGCCTCGTGAAGGACCCTCTCGAAGCGGGCGATCGCTTCGATGGACCGACGATATTCATCCTCGGCGGCAAATCCCGGTTCGTGGAAGCGGGGGATCATGCAACCATCCGCGAGCATTTTCCCGCCGCCACGATCAGGATCATACCCGACTCCGGGCACAATCCGCACTTCGAGGCCCGCGAGGCGTTTGTCCGGGCGGTGCTGGCGGAAGCGTAGGTCCGGTTTCCGGTGGCGCGATGGGCAAAGTCGACGAGGAGCGATGCATCTTGTAGGAAGCCTGCTTGCAGGCGATCCCTCGGGCAGACGAAGACGGCATCTCTGCTCGCCTGCGAGCAGGCTTCCTACAGCGGGCTCGCCGCCGCGCGCAGCACCGGTCAGCGCAGAAACTGCTGATAGAACAAGACGGCAGAGATGGTGAAGCCGATGCCGGTGATGATCTGTCGGACGTGCTTTTGCGGTATGCGCTGGGAGAAATGCGCCCCAAAATAGTACCCAACCAGCGCGCCGACGGTCATCACGCCGGCTTTGGGCCAGTTGATGAGCCCGGCGAAGATGAAATAGACTGCGGCGACCAGATTGATGAGCGAGCCGAGCACGGTTTTCAGCGCGTTCATTTCGTGGATGTCGGTCAGGCCCACGAATCCAAGTGAGGCGAGCATGAGAATGCCGATGCCGGCGCCGAAATAGCCGCCGTAGACGGCAACGAAGAACTGGAAGATGATGGCCAACCATATCTTCCGGCCGTGGGGATGGGAGGCGGTCAGATCGGCGAAACCGGCAAACCGGCGGAAAGCTCCCTGACCCACGAACAGCACTGTCGCGAACAGCAAGAGGAAAGGGACGAGTCTGGCGAAGGCCTTTTCGCCGGTCGCCGTCAGCAGCACCGCCCCGATCAGGCCGCCGGCGAGGCACACCGGAATGAATCGCCGAAGCCAGATTCGCACATCGCCGAATTGGCGGCGATAGCCGAAAACGCCACCAACCGTTCCGAAAACCAGCGCCAGCGTGTTTGTGGCGTTAGCAACCACGGAAGGCGTGCCGACGAACAAGAGCGTCGGAAACGTGACCAGCGTCCCCCCGCCGGCGATGGCATTGATCAGTCCGGCGGCAGCCGCGGAAACGGCCAGTAAAAGTACCTCGGGCCAGGTCATGGAAGGCCACAGTGTGCAGGAGTTCGTCCAAGGCAAAACGAACTTCGCTGGGCAACCCGGCTGTCGGATTCATGTTTCAGTAGGAGGCGCGCTCGCGCGCGATCGCCGAGGAGAATCGCCCGCAAGCGGGCTTCCTACCCCCGTCTCACCGGGCGCGCCTTCCCAGCGGGGGGGGCGTCAATCCCGCCCCACGACTTCCGGAGCGCCGATTCTCAGTATCCTGGTGGGGCGGGGTTCATCCCCGCCGGTCTTCCCTCACCGCCTTGTCCAGAGGCGCAGGGACGCGAGGAGGAATTCCTCGAGCGCAGCCGATTCGTTCAGATTGAGGCGCAGTAGGCCGGTGCAGCGCTCCAGTTGACCAACGGCGCCGATCAGCGCGCGGCGGATGGCGCCGTCGGAAGCGGCCAGGCGCGGACGGGCGAAGGCGAGGGTGGCCTGCTCGACCTCGGCAAACAGTTTTTGGCGGATGCCGTTGGCGATGCCGGTCTCGATGGCAATCTGCTCCTCCTCCGTGAGTTCGGGCGGAAGCTTCTTCTCCTGGATCTTCCAGATTTCTTCCGTGGCACCGGCGAGAATGGCGTTGAACCGCACGACGAAACCATACAGGGCGAAGATCTGCTCGGCGGCGGCCTTGGGGCCGGAGACGCCGTCGGCCAGCCGTCCCAACCAGGCCTGATAGTCGGCTTTCCAACCCGGTAGCCCGGGGTGGGCGAGCGGCACCGCCGAGGCGGCAAAACGAAAATGCAGACAGCGGCTGCGGATGGTTGGCAGCAATGCGTACGGCCGAGTGGTGAGCAGTAGCAGGGTGGTGAGGCCCGGCGGCTCCTCCAGGGTCTTCAGGAAGATATTCGCGGCCGCCGTGTTCATGCGATCGGCCTCATAGATGATCGCGACCTTGCGGCGGCCAACGGTGGGCGAAACCTGGGTCTTGCCGATCAGCTCGCGCGTGGCCTCGGCGGAAATCTGCCGCATTTTGCCGGCGGGGCGCAGCGCGAAGCAATCCGGGTGGTGTTCTGGCGGAAAGTGCTTCGAGGTGGGCGACTCGTTCAGAAGCCGGTCGGAGATGGCCTGCGCGACCATCGTGAGCGTCTCAAGGTCGTCGCCGTGCAACAGGAGGCTGTGCGCCAGCCGGTCGCGCTGGAGCGCTTTTTCGATCACCGTCACCGCCGGGGTGCCAGCGAGCGATTCGGGCCAGGAGACGATGGACATCGGAAGCGGGCGCAGCGGCCAGCGGAACCCGGGGGGCCGTCAGACGCCAATCCGGCTCTTCACCTCGGCCCAGATGAGCTTGCGGATTGCATTCTCCGGCAGCGTGCCATCGACCACAAAGAACCGCTTGGGCAGCGAGCGCGCCAGCACCAGGTAGCCGTCGCGCACTTTCTTGTAGAAATCGATGTTCTCCCGCTCCATGCGGTCCGGCAGGTCCGAGGCGCGCTGGTGGATGCGCGCCAGGCTCACCCGGGTGGGCACGTCGAGCACGATGGTGAGATCGGGCAGGACGTTGCCGACCGCAAACTGGTTGATCTGCTGGACGGGGTCGAGCGAGAGGTTGCGGGCCACGCCCTGATAGACGGTGCTGGAGTCGATGTACCGGTCGCACAGCACGACGACGCCCTTGATGAGGTTGGGGGCGATGATCTCGCGCACGAGCTGCGCGCGGGAGGCGGCGAAGAGGAGCAGCTCCGTCTCGGCGCACATCTCGTCGCCCTTGGAGTTGTGAACGATGATATTGCGCACCTGCTCGCCGATTTCAGTGCCGCCCGGCTCGCGCGTCGAGACGACCATCCGGCCGATCTCCTGCAAACGCTCGGCCAGGTGGGCAATTTGCGTGGACTTGCCGCTGCCCTCGGATCCCTCGAACGAGATGAGGATGCCGCGGGGCTTGGCGCCGCCGGCGCGGGCAGCGATCTTGGCCGGTCTGGTTTGCTTTTTCATTTCGGTTGGATGCTAGCAGTTCACCACGACTGGGCGAGAAAGGTTTCGAGGTCGCCGAGCGAGGGGCTGCGGGCCGTGCGCACATAGAAGCCCGACGTGCTCACGCCGAGCCCGAGGCACGATTCCGGTCCCAGCCCGAGCAACTGGCCGGTCATGAAACCGGCATTGAAATGGTCGCCGGCTCCGGTGGTGATCAGCGGTTTCTCCGCGTAGGGGCCGGGCACCCACCAGGTGTCGTCCTTGGTGGCGCAAGCCGCGGATCTCGTCGGATGAATGGCCACGATGCCAACTTCGAGCTTCTGGCGGATCTGTCGCGCCATCGAACGCAGCCCTTTTTCGTCTTCCGTGTCCGGGGTGCCGCCGAGCACGGCGATCACCTGACAGGCCTCTTTGAAATTCAGGCCCAAGGTCACCCGGCCAAAGGCCTGAAAGCGCGCAATAGACCGGAGGGCGAGCGAAAGGTCGGCGGCGGACCGCTTCTCCGGGTCGGCAAGGTCAAAGAAGAACAGACGCTCGCGCGGCGGCAGGGACGGAAACACCCGCCCAGCCAGCTCCTCGAAGATGGACGTCATGTTGGGAATCATCGTCCAGTTGACGAGCGCGACGAGATCGGCGCGGGAAAGGCAGTCGAGGAGCGCGCCTTCGCCCATGACCTCGACGATCCGGGCATAGGTGATTTCATCGAAGCTCTTCATCATCCCGAGCATAAGCTTCCCGTCCGAGAACTCGACGGCGATCGTCACCGCCGGGGCGCACAATGACACCACTTCAGCCCGCCGGGCCATTTCCTGGAAGACGGGATGGAGCGCGGGCGTGCCCAGCGCGCCAATACACTTCAGGCGCAGGCCGGCGGCGAGCAGGGCGTTCGCCATGATCGGACCGTTGCCGCCAAGTTTGTCAAAGCGCGGATAGAGCTCGATATTGGTGCCCTGGCCCGCCGCTCCGAGAATCCGCCGGCCAAAGGTCTCGATGGTGGCCATCGGCGTGAAGGCGTCGCCCTGGCCGTGGCGCATCGCGACCGGGTGGACGATCTCGTCCACGAATCCGTCGAGGCCGACCACGGCGAGCTTGCCGGAGACGGAGGCGCGCCGGGTGCGCAGTTCCTCGAGGGTGCGGGTCTGAAAACTCATGCAGCGATTACCGGCAAGCAGAAATCGTGCGACAGAACGCGGCAATCAGATTCGTGCGGGTTGCCGCGACCATTTTCGTTGCGCGTTTTCGCCAACCGCGCCATCACTCGACCCCATGTCTCCGTCAGTCCTTTTGACGCCCGTCCTTGCGACCACCAACCCATGGCTGCTCTTCGTCCGCTGCGATCCGGTGGGGCAGGTCATCACTGTGCTTCTCGCAGTGTTCAGCCTGATCGCCTGGACGATCATGTTCGGGAAGCACATGGAGCTGCGCAACCTCAGCCGGCTCAACACGAGCTTTGAGCAGCGGCTGCGTGAGCAGCGTGCCCTGCTCGAATTGCCCGAGTCGTTCCGCAATCACCATGCGATTCCTTACGCCGCCCTCTTCGCGGACGCCATCGAGGCCTATTGGCGCGCCGCCGCCATCGGCAAGGAGAAGGGCGAAGATACCCTGCACGCCCGGCTTGAGCACGCGGAGAACGCCCTGCAGCGGGGACTGGCTCGGCAGACGCTGCGCTACGAATCGAGCATGATTTTCCTCGCTAGTATCGTTTCCGGCGCGCCGTTTCTCGGATTGCTTGGTACGGTGTGGGGCGTGATGGAGGCGTTCAGTTCGGTCTCGGTGCAGCAGACCGCCAGCATCCAGACCCTGGCCCCCGGTGTTTCTGCGGCGCTGCTGACCACCATTGCCGGTCTGATCGTGGCGATTCCCTCGGTCTTCGGGTATAATATCCTCCTCGCCCGCAGCCGGCTGTTGATCACGGAGACAGAGAATTATGCAAGCAGTCTCGCGGACCGCCTCGAGCTCGAGATGAAGATTTAATTTGAACCAGCATTAAGGAATAAGCCGAAAGCTTTAAGTGCCCAACTCGAAGAGACACTCGATTCGCGTGAGAGCAACCTGACCATGGCCCGGACTTTTCGCCGCCAGCGCACCGCGCACCCGATCGCGGATCTCAACCTGACGAACCTCATCGACCTGGGGTTCACCCTGCTGATCATCTTCATGATCGCGACGCCGCTCATCCAGCAGGAGCAGACGATTCCGGTAAACCTGCCGACCGAGTCGAAGCGCGAGCAGCAAAAGCCGCCGAGCGAGACGGAATTCCAGCCGATCATCATCGACCGCAACGGCCAATATCATTTCGGCCAACGCAGCGTCACCTACAAGGAGCTCGAAGCCCTGGTCGCCGGCCTCGGAACGCGCAAGAATCCACCGGTCATCCGGATCCGCGCCGACCAGACGCTGCAATACCAGCAGGTGATCCGCCTGATGAACCTGCTGATGAAGAATAATCTCAGCAAGATCACGTTCGACACCCAGGGCGAATGATCATGAACGAGCGGGCGTCCAACGCATTCCTGCTTTCGCTCACGCTTCATGCCGGCGTCGTCCTGGTGATCGCGGCTCTGGCCTTTGCCGTGAACCAGAGCCGGCCGCCGCCGATGCAGATCTTCGAACTGGTGGCGGGGCCCAACACCGATCCCACGGCGACTGAAGCGCCCGCGCTTGGAACACCGGATGGCCAGGTCGATGTGAAGATCCCTGAACTGCCGGCCAAATCTGAAGCGGTCGCGCCGGAACCGGCCGTCCCGTCGAAACCCGAGACCGCCCAGCCGGCGGTGCGCCTGCCGCTGCCAACCAAAACCCCTGCGATCGGAAAGACTCTGGCCAAGGTGGAATCGCAACTGTCGTACGATCAGTACGTGAAGAAATTTGGAAAACCGACGCCATCGAAGTCGGGCGCGTCGGGTTCACCTCGCGCGACAGCGGTGCCGAAGATTCACAGCAAAGGCATCGCCGAAGGTGTGCTCGGCGGCTCACCGAATTCCAAGGGCGGCCAAGGCGGCACGGCGTTGACCGCGGCCCAGCACTCCGCCCTGGACGCCTATATCTCGCGTCTCTTCGCCGCCATCAGACAGAACCACGAGAAGCCGCCGGGGCTTTCCGACCGGCTTGAAGCGGAAGTGGAGTTCTCGATTGCTTCCGACGGCACGATTTCAAACGTCCATATCATTCACTCCTCGGGCAACACCGAGTTCGACCTGTCATGCCTGGAGACTTTCAAGAGGGTGGGGTCGATCGGGCCGAAACCCGACGGGCGTTCAGCCACCTGGACGGTGGGCTTCAAGATGAAGGACGAGTGAGGTGGAGGGGAAGGGGTCGTCGGCCCAAAAAGTCCTTGCCTTCAGAGGCGAAACTTCGATCTTACACCCCTTCGCAGAGTGAATGGGCTCGTAGCTCAGTTGGAAGAGCGCCGCAATGGCATTGCGGAGGTCGTCAGTTCGATCCTGATCGGGTCCACCACTTTCCAGACGCGACAGTAAGCGGGTCTACACCAAAGATTGGGGAGGGGGTGTGGATGGAGGGTTGAGGTTGCCGGGGAAGGGTCAGCCGCACTGCGCGATGAGGCGCAGCCGGTAGTTGTTGAAGTTTCTGAAGCCGTAGGCT
>Ga0182021_10006187_pt1 | contig 14218 bp, 12 predicted proteins | sample 612E3MmetaG_FD_120493 | JGI IMG/M metagenome (GOLD analysis project Ga0182021, IMG submission 120493) | Permafrost microbial communities from Stordalen Mire, Sweden - 612E3M metaG (Illumina Assembly) | ecosystem: Environmental > Terrestrial > Soil > Wetlands > Permafrost | place: Sweden... | reverse complement strand
TTCGAAGATTGATTTCAAGAAGCCGTGTGCTAGAAGCATGCGTGCAGAGTAAACGTTGATGACCGTGATGCCTTTCTTGTAGGCGATTGAATTTACAGAGCCTGGTTGGCCTTCATTCATTTCGTTCGATACTATGCGAGTGCCAACCGATGCAGGCCGCTTCGTATTATAGACTTTGACTGGAATCTTTTTTTCAACAGCGGGCAGGAGCGTGCTGGGGTGCAAGATTTTCGCCCCAAAGTAAGCCAGTTCGGAAGCCTCTTCAAATGTCACAGTCTCGAGGACGCGTGCCTGCGGAACGAGTTTTGGGTCAGCCGTTAGAATTCCATCCACATCCGTCCAAATCTCGATCACTTCGGTATCGAGTGATGCGCCTATGATTGTTGCTGAGTAATCGGATCCGTCTCTACCAAGCGTGGTTGTTATTCCGTTGCGTGTTGAGCCAACGAAACCCTGGGTGACAGGTACAATTCCTCTATCGAGAAGTGGGAGCAGAATCTCCTTCATTCGAGTCGTAGAAACGTCCCTTAGAGGTACGGCTTTGGTGTAATTCTCGTCTGTGATTATGATTCGGCGTGAATCAACTAATTCAGTTTTGAGACCGTGTTCTTGCATTGCAGCTGAAAGTATCGTCGAGGAGAATTGCTCTCCATAGGAACCTACTGCGTCCAAGGACCGAGGTGAAAGTTCACCTAGAATCGTCAAACCACGTATCAGAGTCTTGATCTCATCCAGATACTTCTCGACCGTGCTGTGCAGGAGGTCTTTGCGTGATGCATCTTTGATTAGTTGATTGATGGCTTCATGATGACGTTTGGCCAAGACGTCTTGGACAAGCTTCAGGGCTTCCATCTCTTTGCCTTCACGAGCCAATTGAGCACATTGAATCAGCGTGTTCGTGATCTGAGCCATCGCCGAGACTACGACAATTGGATGGTAAGCCAGTTTCGACTTGACTATGGTGATTACTCGTTCCATTGCTGCCGCGTCTTGGACCGAAGTGCCACCGAACTTCATCACGATCATGAGAGGACACCGGTGTCAGCTAGAAGAAGTCCTTAGCCTTCAGCAATTCCGCGTTTAGAATTGCAGCTCCCGCCGCGCCACGTATTGTATTGTGGCCAAGGATTACGAACTTGTAATCCATTATTGTGCAAGGGCGAACGCGTCCGACAACCGTGGCCATTCCTTTCTCCAAGTTAATGTCGAATCGGGGTTGGGGACGATCAAGTTCCTCTTTCAGAATTACAGGATGCTGCGGTGCACTCGGCAATTGAAGTTCCTGTGGAAGCGAAGTGTAGTCACGCAGCGCCCTCTTCACTTCTTCCAGCGAAGCCTCCTTCCTCAGTTTTATGTTCACACTCTCAGTATGCCCATCGATCACGGGAACCCGTGTTGTGGTTGTGCTCACCTTCATTGGGTGCATTTCGACTTTACCGTTCTGAAAGTGGCCGAGAATCTTTCTCGTCTCCCGTTCGATCTTCTCTTCTTCCTCTCCGATGAAAGGGATGACATTTCCGACTATGTCTAGCGAGGGGACACCTGGATAGCCTGCACCAGAGACTGCCTGCAGCGTTGTAACTACCACGCTCTCAATGCCGAACTCCCGTTCAATCGGGGCCAGTGCTAAACAGAGGGTCATCGTCGAGCAATTGGAGTTCGTGACGATGAAACCATGCTCGTTATCGCGTCGTGCACGCTGGATCTCAATCAATCCCAGATGATCTGCATTGATCTCCGGCAGCAGAATGGGGACATCATCATCCATGCGATGGTTCTTTGAGTTACTAATTACCGCGTAACCCTTTTCGGCAAATTTCTCTTCGATCTCCCCAGCAACCTTCGCATCCAGTCCCGAGAAAACGATCGTAGCCTCGAAGTCTGGCTCAGCGTCAAGCACGGCCATGTTGCGTACGCGGTCAGGGATCGAAGTGCTGAGCTTCCAGTTGACCACTTCTCCATAATTCTTCCCGACCGATCGCTCAGAAGCCGCGAGCGCTGTGACCTCAAACCAGGGATGGTTCTCTAGGAGCTGGACGAAGCGCTGGCCAACGGTACCGGTAGCACCGAGAATCCCCACCTTGATTTTTGAAGTCATCTCTTCCGCCAGTCTGTAAATTGATCGTAGTGTACAGTCTTTTCCGATCATGTAGAGGATGGAGTTATTCACATTTGCCTAGCAGATTCCATAATTGCTTGGACTCCTTGGCACCTATCGGCGGAGCGATTAACAGCGACGAAACGGTTCGGGGAGCCGCCCAAATCACTTAGGAAAGCAATCCGATGTTCTAAGAGAGCCATTTCGCTCCCATCCAAAATGATCTCGTGATCAGAATGTCACGTACCAAGCTCGATGGAAGGTCCATACCCCACACGAAACGCTACACGGAGCGTTGTCAACCGAAATCGATGTTGATTTGCCTAATCGAGTGCCAGAAATGAGCGTCGAGTTCTCTGCAGGAGCCCGCTCGCGGAGCATGCGCTGTCGACGGTCAGAGAATCGCGGGGGGCGGGGGAGGGCAGAGAAGTGGGATTGGAAATCGGTAGCTCATGTACTGGGAGGGATAGTAAACACATTGGAGATGGGCAGACGGAGGATAGAAGACCATCGGCATGTAGACAGGCGTGACTAACTGGACATATGACACTGATTATACCTTCTTTTTATAGGTCTCTGAACCTCGCCATAAAAGGTTGTGCGGACGAGTCCCATCTTTATGCCTGTTTTATCTTGAGCTTAGTTCAGTAAATCGACATTGCGATGTCAACGAGTTTTGACTAACCGATGCATGCGTAACGTCCGTGTACCCTGCCAGAATCCAGTTTCTGAACACATTCTTGCCTGCGTAGACCGCGACAACCGTTATGTGATTCTTGCATGAAGTCATTATGTTCATCGAGGCTCGAAAATGGAAACTGCACCTATCTGTGTCCCGGCACCAGCGATTATGGAAGTACCTCAAAGGTCGAAGCCGGTAATTATCCAGCCGCCTGAAGTTAGCGCAGCTCACGACATGGCTGTTATCGCATTTCTCTTGACATTCCTACTTTCAATTCCATGGTTACTCCTCGCTCTAATCGTAGGCGGAATTGGAGTGGCGGCCTACCTCGGCTACATCATTCTGCCTCCCGTGATCCCTATATCTCTAGCGAGCGTTCCTTTCTTAGGTCCATTCCTAGTATACTTGACATTCGTTCTTTCGCCATCATTCCTGATGTACCTCGGTCTGGGCGGAGGAGCTTTGCTCATCGTCCTCATCTTCCTCGCAATTCTCTATTGGACGACAGTTCACGCCATCAACGTTGGGCGATACCAGAAAGCCCGAAACGCCACACTGCTCTTTGGAGTCTTGTTCATACTTCCAACGTTCTTCGTCCTGTTCGCACCCACGCTAATCTTCGGCATCGTCATCGCCATCATCCCAGCCTTCTTCCTGCTCATGGCCTATGCTCGACTGGGCGAGGTTGTCGCAAAATACGGACCTGTGGCGATCATGGGTGAAGCTTCTCCGGGAATGTCCTTTGCGGGGCCTTCAGGTCCTATGGGTGTAGCCATGCCAGCTATGCCCGCGATGCCAGGGCCGATGGCTGGTCCTATGTCGGGTCCCATGCCTGGCATGATGCCGGGGCCTATGGCGGGTCCTATGCCTGGCGTTGGTCAAATTCCGCCGGGTGCGGTCGGCCCTCCGATTCAGCCACTAACAGGCGTGGCGCCAAGAGTCCCGCTGTGCCCAGGGTGTGGAAGAGAACTCTACTATTCGGCGAACCATCGTCGCTGGTATTGCATGACCTGCGATAATCCAATGGGCACTGGTGGCAGATTGCCCCGACCCTGAATGCCTACCTTTTTTTCCTCATCCTAGCGTTTTCAACTGCGTTACGCGGCCCAAGTAGGTTCCATCTAACAAGTGGACCTCAGCTTCATTCATGTCAACCGCGCCAGACCTCAGTATCGGCCCAAGTCTTTCACCGGCATGTGCCTCCTCCATTCTTTTTGAATTAACAGGTCGGCCGCCAAGGAAATCATTGAACGGGGGAACGAAAACGCACCTCTCGGCTCTGAGTTTCACGTGAAATTCATCTGCCAAAACCTGTTCCAAGTCTCCCTTCATCTGGACCCCCGCGGCCTTCATGGTTCCGCGAAGCAACTTTGTCGCATCACAGGGCGCCGTCACCCACGCCGGCTTGGTCAATCTGTAGCCCAGCGGATCTCGTAAGGTAATTGCAGGGTGAAGATGACCCAGAATCAGAGTCTCGCATCCAAGAAGCAAAGGTGAGGGCCATGCATGCCCATGTAACAAACCAAATCTCTGCCATAGCGCAATGCCCGTTGGGCCCACTAATTCAACTTGAGAAGGCGTTAGTGGCTCCAAATTCCCATCATGATTTCCTGCGATAACTTGAATCGAAGGAACAAGTTTGAGAAGCTTCTCGAAGAACTCGGGAACATCCCGCCACTCTTCAAGCTCAGCACCGGTCACGCTGTGCTTGACGTCGCCCAGCATTACCACTTTTGAAGGTTTCTCATCAAGAACTATCTTCTTGAGACGTTCGAACATCTTTGACGTCTGGGATGGGATATGAATCCCTTGTTGTGCCAGTGTGACCTCCCAGCCAATGTGTAAGTCTCCCAATACGACTACGCGCTCCTTTCCTCGTCGTAAGAGAAGAGCGGGTTCGGAGTCTATCGGCTTGGGAGATTTCATGTCTATCTCTAGCCCGACGGGTCGTGGATCGGGCTTCGAAAAAGCTTGTTGTCTGCTGGTAATGAATTGTCTCTTGATACGAGTGGATGTGTGCTTGGTTCTGGATTGTCTGTTTGAGTCGGCGTCATCGCATTTCAGGTCTCGGCAAAAAAAGGTTAGATACCTCATGTATATTTTGAAAGCGCGTAGCCCGGTAGTCTAGTGGACAAGGATAGCGGGCTTTGGACCCGTCGACGGGAGTTCGAAAGACGTCGCAAAGGATGCCCGAACATCTCCCCCGGGCTACCACAAATCTCAGAGCCCTCTGTATCGCGTTCCTTACTTGACTTTCAGCTCTATTCCGACAGTTCTCTTGATCAGTTGTGCGAGCACATCTGCTTGAGCTTTGGAGCCACCCTTCGCTGGGATTGATACGACAAGTGGGAATTCTTTCTTAGTTCTCGCTAGCACTGGCTGTATCCACTCGAAGACGGGTTCCGTTACCATGACCAAAGATATCGTCTCGTCAGAATGCACACGCCTAAAGACCTTCTCCGCGTCCTCCCTGTCCTTCACCGCATAGCTGTTCTTAATCCCGGTAACCTTGAAGTATGTGGAGGCTGCGCGGTCAGCAATCAGCGCGATCTTGCCCAAATCCGTCTCAACTCCGAATTATAATCCATCCTCAAAACTGTCTTAGGACATCTTCTCTTTCCATGACGTGCCCGCAGAAGTAGCATTTGAGCCGGATTGGCTGCCGTTTATCCACGCTAAATTGGGGTTCGACAGGTTCTCTTGAATTTGAAATGCACGACGGATTATCGCATCGAAGGGTTCCGCGTATCGTTTGAGGTAACTGAACCAGCTTTTTCGATGTAACGTCGTAGTTGCGAATTATGTTTATGGTCGCGTTGGGCGCGATCAGAGCAATCTTGTCCACCTCGTCCGGCTTCAGCTCTCTATCCTGAATCTTGACGATGTCCTTTCGTTCCTGTCGCTTGCTCACCACGTTCACAGCCGTCGATACAACCTCTCCCCCTTTCCCATCAATGCCAAGGATCTTCAGGACGTCAAGGGCGAAGCCAGGTGTTATGTGATCGATCACTGTACCATCCTTGATTTTCCTGATGTACAGCTCCTGTCGGGTCTGCAAAGCAGCTCAGGCTACTCTAAGCCTGCCAACAATTATTTAACCATGAGAGCCAACAGGTGACGGGCGCGTTGATGTGGAGTTCGTCGGCAGAGATATTGTCTCAATAAGGGATTTCTCAAGAGAAGAAATTGATTACGTTCTGGAGATGACTGATGTCGTCGAACCCATGGCGAAGAAGGGTTCGCATTTACTTGACGGGAAAATTATGGCAACTCTGTTCTTTGAGCCCAGTACGCGAACTCGCCTGAGCTTCGAGTCAGCTATGTATCGCATGGGCGGTAAGTGTCTAGGCTTTGCTGAACCTAAGGCCGCTTCAGTGGAGAAGGGAGAGAATCTGGCAGATACTGTGAGAGTAGTTGAGAGCTATGCAGATGTTCTCGTGATTCGACATCCGCTTGAGGGTGCAGCACGTCTGGCTGCCGAATTTGCTTCTGTGCCAGTGATGAATGGGGGGACTGGCGCGGAGGAGCATCCGACCCAAGCTCTTCTTGATCTCTATACAATACGAAAGGAACTTGGCCAGATAGATGGTTTGAACGTCGTTATGGCTGGTGATCTACGTTACGGACGAACAGTCCACTCCCTAGCTTACGCGCTATCCCTCTATGATGTCACTCTGCACTTAGTATCACCATCGTCGTTGAGACTGAGGAAGGAGGTCTTGGAAGAGGTAGGTGAGCGCATCAAAGTGCATGAACTTGAAGATCTTTCAAAAGCTATTCCTGAAGCTGATGTTATCTACATGACCCGAATCCAAAAAGAGCGATTCGGCTCACTCGAGGATTATGAGAAGGTTCGTGGCTCGTATCGGCTCTCTGTGGACGACCTGATCAGTGCAAAGCCGGGTATGATAGTTATGCATCCTTTGCCGAGAGTTGACGAGATTGCTTTCGGCGTTGACAATACTCCTCATGCGAAGTACTTCAAGCAGGTATGGTACGGGCTCTTGGTGAGAATGAGTCTGATCGGGCTAGTTCTGGGCGTTTTAGATTAGCTTCGTGTTACCTTAGGTAACACTTATATGATGATTTTCCGCACTACTGAGTGCTGAACGAGCATGAGGCTAGAACTTCACCCGTCTTCACGCAAACGCCGAATTCTCCCCATGCACGTGGTGAACTACACAGCCTTTCGAGACGATTTTCACGTAAAAGAAGACGAGAGCGAAATCCACCTCCTAGAGAAATTCCATGCAGCGAGATCTCTATCCCAAGACGGAGATGTGGATACTTTCATCGACCCGGTTCTCTACGACCCTGAGAGGCATTCACATAGGGTTACCGCAGATCTTGCCGGAGTTGAGGGAGGTAGCGTGACGGCTGTTTTCTGTGAAACGCAGCCCCCGGGAGAATCGTTGATGAAAGATCTGGAACTGATTGATGAGGCTGAGAATTCGAAAGCTGTCGTCGTCTACCCGTTCAAAGTGGACGCCGGAGCGATAGACGCAAAGTTCCGAACCTCGGTAAACAACGGCAAATTCATAATCGAACACCTGAACTGGAGTGATCGATCGATAGAGAGAGCGTTCCGCGAAGCCTTGGAACTGATGGATCTTCTGTGCAACGAGACGCGTGTAAAGATGCTGCTTCCGTTGTTAGAGCAACCGCAGGGGAAGAAATATTTCAGAGAAGAGATAAATCCGAAACTGATCTACGAGAACGTCCCACTTCTAAGAACCCATAAGATCATAGATGAACTATCAGACGACCTCTACGACCTCACCCCTATCGGGAAAACAATTCTTTGCGAATACCTATCATTCGTTGAGAAAGTTAGGCATCTTCTTGAAGAAGACCAAGAGGACGACTAAGCGGAGTTTAGCGATCAAAATGGCCTCAATATCTGAACGGTTAGATCTATGCGAGAACTTCAGTGATGTATTCGCCTTGGTGAAGAAATCTGCTGAGCGCTCACTGGGACAACGCAGAGCCGGGCTCATGCTCTACCTAGCAAGACTGCCCAATGAAATTGGAGCGTTCCACACCGTAGGATCGAATGGAATCGTAATGAACCGGAATATGCTTGACAACGTAACTCATGGCGCCCATTCTCTTCGAGAGATAAATTCCTACGTGTACTCGATTCTACTGCATGAATATCTGCACGCTCTTGGCCACGTGGAGGAGCAAGATGCTCGAAGATTAGTCTACGACATATCGCTGGAAACATTTGGTCCAGATCACCCCGCAACCAAGATTGCTTCCAAAGGTCCCAGATCGATCTTTCCCAGCATCGTATTCGATGAGCCACCCTCCGAAACGCCAGATATCGAAATGATCCCAGATCTCGAACGTAGTAGCCACAAATACATCAGCTAGGTCAACGCAAGCAGGCTAGACTCATTTCGGAATCAAGAGTGAACAGTTTCTTCTTTTCGGATTTCCACTGAAGAGCCTGGAATCGTAGCCCGATTTTCGCTCCGCAATTCATGCAACGAGTATGCGATGCGGTCATTCACAGTCCTTTTCTTCGCTTCAGGCCAGAGGTTGAACGGCAGGAGGCCGTAGGACGATCTGCCCAGATACGTCAGTCTGTCAGAGCCACATCTGCTGCATTTCGGGGCGATTCCTGGTTCGGTTTGGTTGCACGCGCCGCAAGCCGAATAGTTCCCAGTATACGTCATGAATTTGCAATGGGCGTCGATCGCAATTCCGGTCCACTTCAATAGAGCAGCTTCTTGCACGACCCCCGGAGAGACACAGACTACATTCAAATGTCCGCCGGGCGTTGCCGACTGGAATCTGGATTCTATCAAGAGCCTGGTCTCAATGGGCGTTTTTGTCGTCAAGGGGATGGTCGGTATGTCTGTGTAGTGTAATGATCCTCTTGACCCATCCGCAACAACGACTGCCCTGCCGTATTGCTCCACATCCAATTCGGCAAGCCTTCCCACAGCTTCGTCACCGGGCCTTTGAGATATGCTGATCCGCATCTCAGTTTCTTCCGATGCTGATTTGGCGAACTTCGATAGCTCCGCCAAGAGCTTCAAACCAAATTCGAGGCTCGCTTTGTCTCGTTCCATCCTCTGCCCCGTGTGAGCTTCAACCGCTTCATGCAATCCAACAAATGACAAATTGTATGAAGCGTTTTTTTCATAGAAATACGGCGCCGGGCCTATCTCACCGATCAGGAGCGGCAGGAGAGGTTGCTTCAGTCTCTCGCCGACAAACTTTCTTTTCACTTTGAAACCTTCGACGGCTAGGAGCGTCGATTCCTTGAGAAGTGCGAACAATTTGTCATCACTTTTCTTCGCTTCATAAGATAATCGGGGGAGATTCAGGAAAATGGTGTCCATGCTGCCTGTCCTGATACAATCTGCGTCCCAGTGTCCAGTCCAATCATCACTCAACCTCAGCCCCGTGGCTGAGTAGCTGCACCTCTCTTGGTCTCCAGCAAGTACGAAGTAGGGTACACTCCTTGTTGCCGCAAGCTCATGTGCCTTCTCCGCAATTTTCCTGGTGTGCTCATCGATCAGAGTCTTCCGATCCAGTCTTACAAGGAGGTGGGGTAGAAGGGGCGGTCTAGATTCTGACATCATGCGAAAAGCCTCCAAGGTCGCCTCAGCCAACCTCAAGGCCTCGGTCCGAAAATCTCCGTAATGCCCTTGGTTTTTCCCTCTCGGGCCTACCGCATCATCCTTGGATAGATACTCAGGGATCTCTAGGTCGATAGCTATCGAAACGCCAGCCTGAGGGTTGTCTGAAGCGATATCGCGACGCATTGATGTCAAAAAGTAGAACAGAGCGTTGGTAATGTCTCCGACAGATCGTCCGTGAACATAGGGAGCGAGGACAGTGTTGAAGAACTCGGCCGTCTGTTCTCCAGAGATCTCGCCTGAACCTATGTCCAACGCGTGGCGTATTAGCGCCAATGCCCCCTCAAACGTTTCTGGGGGAACCATCCCGGGAAGGCCGTTTTTTAGAAAGTAGCGAAGGTCATGAATGACCTCATTCGGCTTGAGTATCCAATTCTCAAGGTTTGCAATGTGAATTGATCCTGAGAGATGAGCATCAGCGAGTTTGTGCGGGAGACAGTTAAGGAGAACGTATTCGGATAGAACAGATTTCGCAGAGTACCGATGAACATAATCTGCGCTGAGTTGCCTTTCGCCAGCATCTCTTATCAGTTGTGCAACGTCATGGACGGGCATACCGAGGCGTGTCAGTTTGTGGCGATATTCCTCCAGCTTCTTCTCAATGAGTATTGCATTCACGAACTCACGTATCAGCGGTGCAGTTAGGTAGACCGTCTTGAGGCGGACGAGTCGGTCTTCGGCTTCTGCAGCTATTTCGTCCGCAATCTCTTGTGGAACCCCGGCTTCAACAACAAGGGACTTTGCGATCTTGTTACGATGAAACTCTTCTATCGCGAGCCTAGAGGTTCTGACGTAGAGTTTTCCGCGTTTTACATTGACATACTCGTCCATGTCCCTCGCGAAGGACACGATCATTAGACCGAGCTCGGTAACTTCATACTTCTTCGTCTTCTTGTCGAGCGCAACCAAGCCGGCATCGGTGAGACTTCTGAGGTGATAGACGAATTTTCCAGCATCTCGAACAGGGTCCAGTTTCAATTGGAACATTATTTCGGTGTACTGGAGTGATCCTTTCGTTGAGAGTAGTCGTAAAATTTGTAGTCGCACTGGAGCTGATGCGGCGTCAAAGATGGTGGCTCCGATTCTCTCCGATGAACGTAGCAATAGATTACCGCCTAGAAGCTGGATTACAGACTCCATAAGCATGCAGCGATGTTTAAAAAAGTGTAGTAACCGGTGGATCCGTTAAAACCCTACAACACTGCTGCGATTTCTGGAGATTGAGAATCCTCATTTGAGCTCATCGTTAGTCCAGGCAATGATAGCTGATGTGAGCCCGATTGTCTGGCGCGAATCCGCTGTGGCACTGGGTTCGATTGGCGATGACGCCATTATTCCTGAATTGGAAAAAGCGATTGGGGACAGGGATGAAGATGTTAGCAACTTGGCGTTGATTGCTTTCGAATATCTGACATATCTCAAGCGGAAGTGACAGGATTTGTCTGAGACTGAAACCCAGAATTAGGCTGTGAGAAGCCTCTTGTTAGTTCGTTTTCGGAAGCATTTTAGCTCTTGATCTGGACTAAGGGGCCTAGGGGCGGTGGTCCAGGCCGCGAGTCAACCCATCGTGGGGACAACATGGTCTAAGATAGCGAGGATCTCGCCTTCAAACCGGTCTCGGGACCACAAAAGCGCACGGCGAGCACACCGGTGATCGAGGGTTCAAAATGGTCTCTTGGAGATCATGATAATCCCTCCCGCCCCACCACACTTGCCATTTGCCTAACGAATCCGAAGCTGACAAGATGCTGCAATCTCACACCTGCGAAACCTTCCTGTACACTTTTTCGATCTCATCAGTCATATTGCGCCAAGTATGCTTGAGCGCATAGTCACGCGCTTTGGTCTTGTATTCTTCCGCATGACTAGCTATCTTTGTCATGGTCTTCGCTAAGTCTTCCACGTTCTGTGACTCGTAGACTGCTCCTGCGGAAGATTCGCTTATGATCTCGGGGTATGAACCAACCGAAGGACCTACAACAGGTTTTCCACATGCCATTGCTTCGAGAACCGGTAGCCCAAACGATTCCCAAACGCTCGCGGAAACATAAGCGTCGCACGATGCGTAGTAGAGCGGAAGCTCTCGCCGTGACACCCAAGACGTAACTATCTCAGTATTTCTCTCTAGATCAAGTCTTCTGATTTGATCTCGAAGCTCATAAAACCGCGGACCTGTACCTATGACTCTTAGAAATGCGTCCGGGTTCTCCTTCCGCACTGTAGCAATTGCGTCAAGGAGCCGGTTGATTGCCTTCTTCTTGACAAGGGCTCCCACGAACAGGAAAGATGGTGTGCCTCTACGGTACTTGGCAGGTAACTCGGTAGTAAAACTCTCAGTGTCAACCCCTGGATAGATCACATCAATCTCCGAGCGTACGTTGAATAATTCCTGTAGTTCTCTCTTGGCGAACTGTGACACTGTTATGATGGCAGCTGCCTTTGACGCATGCCTTCGGATCTGTCTGGCTTCGTACATGACCTTTGCATTCTCTTCAAATCGAGGGTTTGCCCCGTGATAATGAAGGATCACCCCACCATTCTCGAAGGGCAGTTTCCTCATTATGAGCGAGCCTTGGTGATGATGAATTATGTCTCCCTTGATGTTTGACTGCCAATCTTGTGATAGAGCGAGTCCCCCGAATAATCTGGACAACGTTACATGTTTGGTAAAATAGAAGACCTTGCACCCCACCGGGATGTCCGTCAAAACATATTTCTGTGCAAGCACCCCGACTGATACTGAGTAATTCTTTGCCACAAGATTAGAACAGAGATTCTTCACAATGTTGCCGATGCCGGATTCCTCGAAAAATCCCACCGTGATTGTTACTGACTTCAATCTCAACAGCCTGTAATAACACAATTCAGTTGTATGAACCTGACGGAGTTCGGTAATGCGAACAATCTTCTATCGAGAAAATTGCAGGGTCGAATTGGTGCGATGCTGTGGCGATGTCCATCCCAGAGGGGAAGTTCTTCGAAGTCTAGTGGAATGAAATGGAGCCTCTATTCATATAGATGAGCACTGAAAGCAATTTTCTCATAGGTCGTCGTATGAGAGCTGCGATTTATTGTTCACAAATGCTTCCCATGGGCGGCAGCGAAAGAGTAGTGCTCGATGCGATTGAGGCACTCGTGCGTCTCGGTTGGGACGTAGACCTTTATGTGGAGACCAATTTCAACCCGTCTGATCTTGTTGCTGGTTTTGGGAGTCCTGCAAGCCTTCGCTGTCGTGTGCATGTAAGGAAGCTGCCGCCAGGCTTCAGGTATCCTAGAGCTGCCAGTAGCCGAATTCACCTAGACTGGGCTTGGAGTCTTCTCGAAAAGCGTGTCGGAGAATGCGACGTTTTCATTGACACCGTCCCGTTTATCAATAGTCACTTTTCGCCATACTTGCGAATTCCTGACGCCGTATATTGGAACCTGCTACCGAGCGACCTCTCATGGATGACAAATGAGCGGAATATTCTGAAAAGGCTCTATCTCGTTCCACTGCGTGTTCTTGCCCGCAGCTGTGCTCAGAGATGGAGAAGGATACAAGTACACATCACCAACAGCGAATATACCGCGAAGGGCATCGTTGAACGCCTTTCAGTAGATTTGCACCCCATCGTCATCTACCCCCCAGTTGACCTGGAACGATGGCACGCAAGATCTGGCTCTAATGCCAGAAGCGGGGTCGTAACCTTGGCGCGATTTGAAAAATGGAAGAGACATGATCTACAATTAGCAGTCGCTCGTAAATTGAAAGCTCCGTTTAGAATGATTGGTCGCGCCCTAAGAGATGACGAAGTAACTCTTCTCTCGCATCTAAGAGCGGCGGCTGTAAACACGCCAGTTGAGTTTCACGTAAACGTCTCGCAAGAGCAAGCGAGGAGAATCCTTACGACTAGCAAAGTGTTCTTGCATACCGCCGATGCAGAACCGTTCGGAATCTCAACGGTAGAAGCAATAGCCGCAGGTTGCATCCCTATTGTAAGAAACAACGGAGGCACACCAGAGATTGTGCCTTTTCGAGAACTTCGTTTCGATACGATTATCGAAGCTGAAGAGAAAATACGCGCTGCACTTGAAGGGGAGTACGACTACCTTGCCCATCAACTCCAGGATCACATACGAAGATTCGACAGGAAGGAATTCCAAAAAAGGTTCGCAGATTGCCTTTTGACTGCCTCAAGTAGCCAGTAATAGTTCTTGTAGCATCAGGATTAGGTAATAACGGGGGGAGGGCGGGAAAACCTGCCATTACCCCCTCTTGTTCGTGGATTTGGGTAGTTACGCAGGGTTGGGTTGATGTGTGCTTCTGTGGCCAAGCCACTTCTCCTTGCTATCACAATGCTTCTGATTCAGCTAACCTAGTTTTGAATTATGGTTGCGGCCTCTTGGAAGATGAATGTCGGCGAGCAATCAATGCTGTTGGATTAGAGCCATCAGTCGGATTCTTGCACGATTTCAGCAACTACCCGACGAAGCAGTCCTTTGTCTATGATCTTCAGGCACCGTTCCGCTGGTCATCCGACATCTCATGTTCCCTATTATCGTGAGGCCGTTCAGAGGATTTGATTGGGGAACGGTATACCTCGAGCGCGCTATGAAGACAGGTGAGAATTGCTCGTGTTGGTCTCCAATATCAGGATAGAAAAATCGTTCCGAAATTCGGACGTGGCCGCAAGTGTGATGAGAACGCTGCAGCCTCCCTATCCTACTTAGTCTTCACGGAAACTACCGTTCTCATGTTTCGTACTCCGAGCGCAGACAAAAGCAGGTATAGCGGGTTTGGAAGGA
>Ga0182021_10006186_pt1 | contig 14218 bp, 11 predicted proteins | sample 612E3MmetaG_FD_120493 | JGI IMG/M metagenome (GOLD analysis project Ga0182021, IMG submission 120493) | Permafrost microbial communities from Stordalen Mire, Sweden - 612E3M metaG (Illumina Assembly) | ecosystem: Environmental > Terrestrial > Soil > Wetlands > Permafrost | place: Sweden... | reverse complement strand
GAGCCCATGGGAGGGGTCGTGGCGATCCGCATGCGACGGCGGCGGTAGGGCGCACCGTCGCTCGTGCTCGGAGCGGGGTTGCGCCGCGCGCGGAGGAGACTGTGCCGCGGCGCGGCGGAGCCTCGGCTACTCGCGCGAGCGGTCGAAATCGACGAGCAGCTCGAGCGGGTGCCGTGACTCCACGATCTCCTGCATCACGGCGCGGTGGTACGCGTCGATCGCGTGGGTCGAGCGCTCGACCGCCCTGCGGTCCGCGTCGGCGTCATCGACCCGCATGTAGTACACGAGGAAGTCGCCGTCGGCGGTCGACTCCAGGAAGACGCTCTCGATGCGCGCCGTCTCGTCGCGCAACGTCGCCATCACTTCTTCGCGACGGCGCGTCAGCTCGGCGGCCCATTCTCGCACCCGAGGGAGACTCCCTGGCTTGAGGCGCATCCGCGATCCTCGAATCTGTTGCGGCATGGTGCGAACTCTGCGTCGTGTTCCTGCACCCCGACCACAGGGAGTGTCTCCCCCTGAGCCAACCGCTTTGGGTTGGCGATTTGGGCCCATCGATCTTCGTGCTCGTGCTCGTGCTCGTGCTCGTGCTCGTGCGCGTCTCCGGTCGGCCGCGGGCTCGGCCACGGTCACGGGCTCAGGCTCGGGAAGAGATCCGACGCTCTACCCCACGATCTCCCTCAACCCCTCCACCAGTCGGTCGATGTCCTCCCGCCCATTGAACACATGCGGGCTGGCCCGCACGGTCCCATCGAGCTTCGCCCTCGCGTGCAGCACGTGCGCGCAATGGAAGCCACCCGACACGCACACGCCGAACGTGTCCGACAGTGCTCTCGCGACGTTCTCCTGTGTCATGGCGGGCGCGTCGACGACGAACGTCGCGAGCGCGATGCGCTTGGACATCGGGAGCTCGGCGGCGAGGACGCGCACGCCGGGCACGCCGGCGAGCTGGGCGAACAGGTAGGTGCCGAGCTCCTCGTCGTGAGCGCGCACGTCGTCGAGCCCGAGGCCGCGCAGGAAGCGCACCGCGGCTCCGAAGCCGATCGTCGCCTCGATGGCCGGAGTTCCCGCTTCGAAGCGGAAGGGGACGTCGCGGAAGACGAGGCGCTCTTCGCCCTCGCCGGCCTCGTTGAGCGCCACCATGCCGCCGCCCACCTGGTACGGGGCGAAGCGCGAGAGGTGCTCGGCCTTGCCCCAGAGGATGCCCACGCCGCTGGGGCCGAAGGCCTTGTGCGAGCTGGCGGCCAGGAAATCGACGCCCAGCGTGCGCACGTCGAGCGGCAGGTGGCTGAGGGACTGCGCCGCGTCGAGCAGCACGGGGATGCCGCGCGCCTGAGCGGCGCGGACGATCTCGTCGACCGGGGCGATGGCGCCGGTCACGTTGGACACGTGCCCCACCGCGACGAGCTTCGTCCGCGGCGTGAGCAGCGAGGGGAGCCTATCCCACAAAGGGACACCGTCGCCGTCGACGGGCAGGATGACCGGCTTGGCGTGGACGCGCCACGGCAGGAAATTGGCGTGGTGCTCGCTGGCGGGGAAGACCACCTCGTCGTCGGGGCCCAGGCCGAGCCCATGCGCCACGAGGTTGATCGCCTCGGTCGTGCCGCGCACGAAGACCACGTCGCTCGGGCTCCCGCCGATGAGCGACGCGACCTCGAGGCGCGCGGCCTCGTAGGCCTCGGTGGCCTCCTCGCCGAGCAGGTGCACGCCGCGGTGCACGTTGGCGGTGGCCTCTTCGTAGTAGCGGCGCACAGCGTCGATGACGACGCGGGGCTTGGGCGTCGTCGACGCGCTGTCGAGGAAGACGAGCGGGCGGCCCTCGTAGGTGCGTGCGAGCAGGGGGAATTCGGCTCGAACGTCGATCATCCGAAGGTGCGCGCCACGTCGAGGGGGAAGGTGCGCCGGACGATGCGGAACTTGCCGCTGGGCTCGGCGGCGACGGCCGTGGCGCCGCGCACGTCGACGCGCAGCGCGCCGAACAGCGGAGCGAGCGCGTCGCGCACCTGGCCGAGAACCCTGCCCTCGGCCCCGCGCGTGACGACGTCGACGGTGACGTCGGTCGGCGTCGACTGGGTGACCTGAAAATCGCGGACCTCGCTCAGCGGCTCGAGCGCGCGGTCGATGGCCCCGGTCGTGATCAGCGCACCGTCGGGCCGTAGCACGGCGTCCTGCACGCGCCCCTCGATGGACGCGAGCGCCGGCACCGACGTGAACTTGCGGGGAGCGGAGGGCGCGACCTGCACGAGATCGCCGACGACGAAACGGAGGAGCGGCTGCGCGGTGCGGTCCAGCGTACTGACGACCACGAGCGCCACGTTCTCGGCGCCGGGCGTGGGCACCTTCGCGGCGAGCAGCTCGACGTGGGTCGTGTAGGGGGAGTGGTGCAAGAGCCCGTCCTCTCCCTCCATGAAGAGGACGCCGACCTCGCTCGCGCCATAGAGCTGGTAGATGGGCCCCGCGTACGCGCCGCGAATCGAGCGCAGGTGCGCGCGCGTCGTCGACGCATAGGTGAGCTGCGTGAAGCCGGAGACCTCGAGCGTGCGCCCGTGAGCTGCGGCGTGGCGGGCCAGCGCCGCGAGGTACGCGGGATCGGCCTCGAGCCCGACGGTGCGGTGGCGCGCGATCTCGTCGATCATCCGCGTCATGTCGGCGTCGCGCCAGTAGGTCGGATCGGGGCGCATGTTGAGGAAGATGCGGTGCGCGTCGCAGCGCTCTTCGTAGGTCATGTCGCCGGCGTGGCACACGCCTCCGCCGCAGACCGGGGTCGTGAGGATGGCCTCGCGGTACGACGGATCGTCGAGGCAACGCGCGACGTGCGCGTTGGTGCGCATGGCCCGCTCTTCCTGCCTCATCCACCAGCCGCGATCCCACAGGATGCGCAGGCGCTCTTCGGTGCTGCCGCTCGTCTCGACCAGCTCGAGGGCGCCGCTGGCCAGCTCGGCCCGCGTGTCACGCCCCGCCGGAACCCACGCCCTGGGCAGCGCGGCGCGCACGTCCTTCTTGAAGAGCAGGGGCAGGTGCGAAAGCGCGTCGTCGAGGGACGCTCCCTCCCCCACCGCGGAGCGGTGCTTCGCGTAGAACGGGGTCTCGGCGACGGCCTTGGTGATGTGCTCGGCGGCCCATTCGGCGTGCATGACGCCGGAAAGGTAGCACGCCTCGCTCAATCGTCATCGTCGGCGCGGGCCACGATCTCGCGGCTGCTGCAGCCCACGTCGGCCTTGATTCCGCACCAGAGGGCCTCGTTGAATGCGGCAACGGGGAGCCGGTCCTCGGTCGAGAAATCCATTCCCGCCGTGCGCAGCTCCCACTCGCGCGCGGTGCCGCGCGGCACCGCGGCGGGCTCGCCGGGGAGGGGCGGCGGGAGCGGCAGCTTGGTCGTGCGCAGCACCGCCGGGACCGTGGCGGCGAAGGGCGTCCGGTCCACCTCGACCGTGAACGCGTCGGCGAAGGGTGGTGCGACCGCGTCGTTGCGGCCGAGCGCGCCCACGCCGAGCAGGAGCTCGATGCTCCGGAGGACGCTCGGCGTCGTGGTGCGCGCATGCGTGACCACGCCTCGCGCCACGTGTCCGCCGGCGAGCAGCACGATGCTCCGGTGCGCGTCCACGTGGTCGGCGCCGTTCTGCGCGTCGTCCTCCACGATCACGATGACCGTGTCTTCCCACGCCGCGCTCTTCGACAGGTGCTCGACGAGGAGCCCGACGGCGTAGTCGTGATCCGCCATCTGCGTGTCGGGCGTGTCCACGCCGTCCTCGGCCTTGGCGAACGAGCCGAAGTGGTCGTGCGGGAGGCGGACCGTGGCGAGCGCGGGGAGGGCGCCCTTCTTCTCGAGCTCGTCGTACTCGCGTAGGTACTCGTGCACGCGCCAGTAGTCGGGGAAGCGCATGTCGAAGCCGCGGTAGTAAGGATCGGTCTCGTCCTGCAGCACGGTGGGAAACGCGACGCGGGTCTTCGTGCGAAAGGGCTCGCGCAGCGCGGGGACGAGATCGGGATCCTTCGCGGAGAGCCCGTAGCGTACGTCCTCCGCGAAGCACCCGTAGTTGCGCACCGACAGCTTCGCCTCGCGCACCGCATCCCAGAGGTACCCTCCTCCGTCGGCCCCGCGCGGCGGCGGGCCCGCGACGTCGCGCACTCCGGGCAAGAGCCTCGGATCCTTCGGCGTCTCCGGGTTCCACGCGACGCGCGCTCCGAGCGTCCGTAGTCCCACGTTGATCCCACGATTGGAGCCCTCCCAGTCATAGGAGTGATTGCCGCGCAGGGCGTACATCAACGGGATCTCCTTCTCCGCCGGATCCGTCAAGCGCCCGAAGGTGGTCCACTGCCACCCGTCGCCCGAGACGCCTCCGCTCGCGAAGAACCGGTCCATCGTGACGAAGCGCTTCGCCAGCGCGTGCTGGTTCGGCGTCAAGGCTTCGCCCCAGTGGACGAGGCCGGGGTCCCCGTCGGCCGAGGCGAGGTCGCCCAGGACCTGGTCGTAGGTGCGGTTCTCGGCGATGACGAGCACCACGTGCTTCACCTTGCCGTGGAGCTCGTCGTAGACGGCCGGCACCTTGGGGAGCACGTCGACGTGCACGTTGAGCATCGCTTGATGGGTCAACGGTGCAAGGAGCTCGGCCTGCGGCACGGGGAAGGCGTGCACGCCGCCGCGCATCAGCTGGAGAGAGAACTGGTTGCCGATGGACCCGGTGAAGCCGGGCCTCGAAGAGCGCGCGTGGTCGGCGCGTGGCCCGAACGGATTGGGCCCCGCGTCGCTCTTGGCGAAGGGGACGTACAACCAGCCGCCGGCGACGGAGACGTCCCCGGGGTAGAAGCCCGTGGGCACCCAGCCGCGCACGCTGCCCTCCGCCGTCGCGAGGTCCACGAGGGCGATCGCGTTGACCCCGCCGAGGCTCACGTAGAGCGTGCGCTCGTCCTCCGAGAGCGTCAGGCCGTTCGGGTTCGCGCCCAGGCCACGCACCGCGGCGCCCGGGGCACCGACCTCGAGCACGCTCGTCGCGGCGAGCGTGGCCCGGTCGATGACGGTGATCGCGTCGGAGCCGGCGTTCGCCACGTAGAGCCGCGTCCCGTCGCGCGAAGCGACGAGCTTGGTCGGCTGGCGTCCGACCGCGACGCGTCGGAGCACCTTCTTCGCGGCGAGATCGACCTCGACGAGCTCGCCATCGCGCTGGCACGTGACGTACGCGCGCCCTTCGCGGAGGACCGCGGCCGCGGGGAAAGCGCCGCCGGGGCCCGACGCGGGTCGCAGATCGATCTCGGCGCGGACCGCGCCGCTGACGGCGTCGACGACGGTCAGCGAGTCGTTCTCGTGGTTCGCCGCGACCACCGTCGCGCCGTCCTCGCTGACGGCGAGCCCCGCGACGTAGGCGCTCTGTCCCAGACCGAGCCCCGTCTTGTGTCCGAGCGTCCACGGCGTGCTCGCCGTCCACTGGCCCATGTCGTTGCGATCGAAGGGCGCGATCACGTCGTCGGGTCCGCCGCTCGCGTAGAAGCGCTTTCCGTCGGGCGCGAACGCGAGCCCCCAGAAGGCGTTCCGCAGCGCGACGACCTGCGTCTCGCGGGGGGCGCCGCGCTGGACGTCGTAGACGAAGACGTACTCGCTCGGGGGACCGGGCAGCACGTAGCCGCGCTCGTCCTCGAGCCGGTTGTAGCCGGCCGTGAGCACGAGCAACGTCGACCGATCGGGGGAGAGGAGGCTGGTCGTCGCGAAGCCCACCCGCAAGCTCGGGTGGCCTGGCACGTGGGGGTCGAGCTCGAAGAGCTTCGATCCGGGCGCCGCGTCGGGCGTGAGGGTGTCGCCGGTGGGGAGCAGAATCGCGCGGCTCACGGTGCCGTGGGCGTCTGCTGTCCCGGGGGAGGCGAGCACCACCGGCGGAGCGAACGGAATCGGGCCGCCGAGGGGCGGCGCCGACGGGACGCCCGGAGAGGCGCATGCGGCAACGAGCAGGACGACGGGGACGTGGGCTCGCACCCCATCACCTTCGATCGCGCGGGGTTCGTGAGCAAGCTAACGATCTCCGTCACGCCTGAACACACGAACAGGTACCGATTCTTGACCGCATCTCGCGGAATCGGTAAGGGAGTGAGCGTCCGGTCGCATTTGGGCCTGACCGCGGAAGGCCCGAGAGTTTCGGAGGGCCGCGTGGCGCAGCTCGGGGGAGAGGTCGTTTCCTGAATGGGTAGTCGCTGGACCATGGGGCAGATTCGTCAAAACGACGCGTACCGTGGGCGCTGGGTAGCCCTCGACGATTGTCGCTACGACGCGCGCACCGCACAGCCCGTCGAGGGAAGCGTCGTGGACTCCGACGAGGACCTCGTCGCGCTGTGCAATCGCATGCAGGAGAGCGAGCTGAGCCACTGCGCCATCCTGTTCTGCAGCGAAGAAGACGAGGCGCCGGCGAGCGCACGCCGCGTCGCGTCCCACTGACGCGCGCGCGCTACTTCACCACGGGCTTGAGGATGGTCTTGCCGTCCTTGACGGTGACCTCGAAGTCGACGGACTTTCCGCCGTGCTTCTCCTTGAGCTTGGCGGTCGAGTCACGGATGGTCCGCGCCAGCGCGTCGTAGGTGACCGAGGCCGTGGACTCCTTCTGCGACCGTTTGGTCTGCACGTAGTCGGCGTAGAGCTGACGCATCCGGTCGTCCGAGATGTCGCCGGGCTTCGCCGCAGCGGCCGGAGGCGGGGGCGGAGCTGGCTGCGGCTTGGCGGCCGGGGGCGGAGGCGGCTGCGGCTTGGCGGCCGGGGACGGAGCAGGCGGCGGCTTGGCGGCTGGGAGCGGAGGCGGCTGCGGCTTGGCGGCGGGAGCCGGCTGCGGCGGGGCAGCGGCCGACGGTCGCGTCGGAACCGGCGGTGGCCTCGAGACCGCGGGCGTCGCCGGCTTGATCGTCACGGTGGGCGCGGGCGGCGCCGCCGACGTGCCCTCGCCGACCTTTCTCCAGACCGTCCGCGCGCCGGGAATCGTCACCGACGGCGGGGGCACCGGAACTGGGGGCTTCGAGCCGGCCGCGGGAGGAACCTTCGACACGGCAGGCCTGGGCTTGAAAGCGCCGAGCTCCTTGAAGTCCTCATCCAGGTCGAGCGTGATCGCGGCGGGACGCTCGATCTTCGTCGTCGGCGGCTCGTGCTCGGGCGGGGGCGGCGGCTCGGAGACGATGACGTCGATGCTGGGAGGCGCATCGCTGGCCCGCGCTCGCTCGACCACCTCGACGCGCTTCTTCGCGCGCACCACGTCTCGCTTGTAGGTGCCTTCCTCGATCTGCCGCGTGATCCGGACCCAGTAGCTCTGGTACGTGTTGTACCGCTGGATGAGCATCTGGAAGCGGAAGCGGAGGCCCGTGTTGCGGATCTGCTCTTTTCGCATCATCTGGATGCGGCGCTCGACGTCCTTGTGGGACACGGCTGGCGGGATCCGCTCGATCCCCATGAAATACTGGTCGTAGAGCGAGCGCAGTCGATCGACGCGCGTCTCGAGATCACCGACGGCCTTCTCGATCTCCGACTGCTCCAAGAGTGCCCCTCGAACCCTAGGGTAGCGGAGTGACTCTCACGTTGTCGAAGCAGACCTTCACTTCCCAGTCGTTGAAGCCGAAGTGGTCGTGCCCGAAGCCCGCGAGCGGCTCTGCGTCCGCGAACTTCAGCCATTCCAGCCCGTCGACGAACCAGCGCACGGTCTTGCCGTCGGTCCGCTCGATCTTGAAGTGGTACTGCTGACCCTTGACGGCCGGGCGCTCGCGGGGGTCGTCGCTCTTCGGATCGATCTCGATCTCTTTGCGGTCGGTGCCGTGCTCGTTGATGCGGGCGAGCACGTGGTACTTGTTGTGCCAGCCGCCGAAGATGGTCAGGTAGCTGGTGGCGTTCGTGTACGACTGGCCGGTCGCCGCCGACTGTCCGTCGCCCCAGACCTCGGATTTCAGGTCGACATCGGTCGAGTCGCCGACGGCGTCGAACTCGATGCGCGCGTTGACGGGCAGGACCTTCTGCAGCCACACGCCGTGGTTCTTGGCGTTCTGCCCACACAAACGGCCGTTCTCGATGTGCCACGCGCTGGTCTGCGCCTGGTGCCAGTTGGGGCCGAGGTCGTCGGCCGGCAATGCCACGGCCGCGGAAGGCATGGGGACGATCGCCACGGCGGCCTCGCCCGCGGCGTCGGTCTTCGCCGCAGCGGCGTCTCCCAGCAGCACGCTGGGAGCGATGGCCAACGTCGGTGCCGTCGCAGCCGGCGTCACCTTCGGTCGATCGAAATTGTCCTCGAAGACCGTGGTCAACACGTTGGCCGAGGGGCGCGTCGGCGTCGCCTGGGAGGTCGACGACGTCGCCGGAGCCCCCGAATCGGACGGGGTGCTGTTGCCGGGCGGCACGCACGCGGCAAGCGCGAGGCACGGGAGCAGGCGGCGCATGGGGGGTCTTTCTAGCATGAAGTGGCACGGGAATGACGGGGAGGGCCGTTTTCGGGTAGAACAGCCCCCGCCATGCATCCGATCCTCTTTCGTATCCCTCTTCCCGACCGGCCGCTCAAGCTCTGGTGGGGCCTGGTCGCAGCGTGTGTGATCGCCGCGCTCTACGCCCTCTGGTCGATGCGGAAGAAGGAACGCGAAGAGGCCATCACGTCTTTCGTGATCGCCGTCGCCGCCGGCGCCGGCGCCTACTACTGGCGCACCGTCGAGTTCAAGGCCGAGAACGTCCCCATCTATTCGTACGGCGTGATGCTGGGCCTGTCGCTCGTCGTGGGCTGGTACATCACCCTCCCGCTCGCAGAGAAGGACGGTCTCGATCGCGAGACCATGGCCAACTGCTACGTCATCACTGCCCTGGCGGCGCTGGCGGGCTCGCGCCTCCTCTACATCGCCACGAACCCGAGCCAGTTCGACTCGCTCTCCGATTGGTTCGCCCTCCGGCGCGGCGGGCTCGTCGCCTACGGCGGCTTCCTCGGCGGCTTCCTCGGGAGCTGGATCTACCTGCGCCTCAAGGGTATCCGGCTGCTTCCGTGGGCCGACGTGGCCGTGCCCAGCCTGGCCAGCGGCCTCATGATCACGCGCATCGGCTGCTACCTCTTCGGCTGCGATTTCGGCACGCGCCTCTCGCCCACCGCGCCGGGCTGGCTCCAGAAGATGGGCACCTTCCCGCACGTGCCGGACGGCACGCTGGGCTACGACGAGCACGGCAACCCCATCATCGGCTCGCCCGCGTTCGCCCACCACCTGAAGCAGTGCCAGGACGGCATCTACAAGGCCGCCGACTGCATCGGCCTGAAAGACCACTCGCTGCCGGTCCACCCGACGCAGATCTACGAGTCGCTCGTCGGGCTCGGGCTCCTCGTGCTGCTCCTGTGGCACCGAAAGCACCAGAAGTTCCGCGGACAGATCTTCTTCGTCTTCGTCTTCGCCTACGGCTTCCTGCGCTTCTTGCTCGAGCTCTGGCGCGACGACTCGGAGCGCGGGAACATCCCTCCGCAGCTCGACCGCTACGTCCTCGTGAGTGGCTGTCTCTTCCTGTTCGCGCTGGCCTTCACGTTCGGCGTCTCGCTCGGCATCAAGGACGCACGCGTCCGTCTGGCCGCGCGGATCGCTGCCTTCATTCCGGCCGTCATCGCCTTCTTCGTCCTGAAGACGGCGCAGTTCGAGTCGGACCCGTACATGCTCTCGACCAGCCAGTTCATCGGCGTCGTGAGCGCGCTCGCCGTCGCCTTCTTCTACCCGCGCATGTGGGAAGAGGCGCGCAAGAGCCCGAAGACCGCCATGGCCGTGGGCCTCCTCTCGGACAAGCCCGAGGCGGGCAAGAAGAAGCCCAAGAAGGCCGAAGAAGACGACGAGGACGAAGAGGAGGACGAGGTCGAGGCCGAGAAGGTCGCCGCGCCCGCCAAGGGCAAGAAGAAGGGCCTCGTCGCCAAGAAGGACAAGGAGAAAGCTCCCGAGAAGCCCGCTCCCGTCGCCGAGGACGAGGAGGACGAAGAGGACGAAGGCGACGAGGAAGAAGTCGCGGAAGAAGAGAAGAAGCCCGCGGCCAAGCCTGCGACGTCCAAGAAGGACGACGAAGACGGGGACGAGGACGAAGAGCCGGAGCCGAGCAAGGCCTGACGGAGCGCGGGGAGAGAGAAGAAGAGAGGGGAGCACGAGGAGGTGCCCCCACTCGCCGGGTGCTCGCCGCTTCGCGGCTCCGCGCCCGTCGGTCTCCCCCTGTACGGCTGGAGGGGCAGTCATCCTGACGGGAGCGCTTGGCTCTCCCCCGCGTCCCGAACGCCTCATTTGGACAGCGCCTCGTCCGGGTGATTGCATCGCGCAACAGTCTCGGCCGCCTCGTCGGTGAGCGCCATGTCTCCCCCAGTCGGCCTCGGCTCGACCGGATTTGGAACTGCGCCCCGACGAGGTGGACCGCGATGCACGTCCCGTGGGAAGTCGCGCCTCGAGCGCCAGTACAGGGGTGATGCGGCATCGCGGTCGGTCGTTGCTGTTGGGCAGAAAGGACCGACAATATGGACAACATCGAACGTTACGTAGGGATCGACTGGGGGTCGGAGGCGCATCAGATATGCGTGATGCGGCCCGACCGAACCGTGCTCTTCGAGCGCTCGGTGGCGCACACGGGGCAAGCTCTCCACGAGCTCGCTGACGCATTGCTCGAGGGCGCCGAGCCCTCGAGTGTGGCGGTCGCCATCGAGACTCCGCGCGGAGCGATCGTCGAGACGCTCGTCGAGCGAGGCATCGTCGTCTACTCGATCAATCCCAAGCAGCTCGATCGCTTTCGCGACCGCCATACCGTTGCCGGCGCGAAGGACGATCGACGCGATGCCTTCGTCCTCGCCGACTCATTGCGAACCGACCGACCGGCATTCCGCAGGGTGAAGGTGAGCGAGCCGCTGCGCATTCAACTGCGAGAGCTCTCGCGACTGCACGAGGATCTCGTCCAGGAGAAGGTCGCGCTCGGGAACCGCCTCGGCGACCAGTTGCGGCGCTATTTTCCGCAGCTTTTGGCTCTTGATAGCGTGCACAACGCACCATGGCTCTGGGCCTTGCTCGATGCCGCGCCGTCGCCCAGCGAAGCCAAGAAACTCACGCGCACGAAGATCGCCTCCATCCTCCGGGCGCATCGCATCCGTCGTCACACGCCCGACCTTGTCCGTGAAGCGATCACGACCCGACCTCTCGTCGTCGCCGAGGGCGTCGTCGAGGCGTCGTCGATGCACGTCGCCGCCATCGTTGCTCGCCTGCGCCTCGTGCGAGAGCAAACCAAGACGTGCGAGAGCAACATGCGTCGCATCCTCGAAGCGCTCTCCGCCCCGTCAGGGGAAGAAAAGCGTGAGCATCGTGACGCCAAGGTCCTTCTTTCCTTGCCCGGAGTTGGAACCCTTGTAGGCGCCACGATACTCACAGAGGCCGAACAGGCACTCGAGGCGAGAGACTACCCGACCCTGCGCGCGTTGTCCGGCGTCGCCCCCGTCACTCGCGCCACGGGCAAGCGCAGCGGGAAGAACGCCGCTGTCTCGATGCGCCGTGCATGCAACACGCGACTCCGAAACGCCGTCCACTACTGGATCCTCAGCGGCCTCACCGCGGACCCGAGGATCAAGGCGCGCTACGCCGCCCAGCGAGCTCGCGGCCACACTCACGGGCGTGCCATCCGCGGCGTCGCCGACCGCATGCTCGGCGTCCTTGTCGCCATGCTCAAGAGCGGCACCCTCTACAAGCCGCCGAGCGACCCGGCAGAGGCTTCCACGCCTTCCTGACCACCATCAATTTCTTCTTGCTCACGGGTGGGAAGTCCAAATCGCCAACCCAAAGCGGTTGGCTCAGGGGGAGACACGTCGCGTGGCGCGTGGAACCTCACCCCCGGCCCCTCTCCCTGGAAGGGAGAGGGGAGCACCGCGGGCGTCAGCGCATCAATTCGCAGGCGGTCTCGAAGCCTGCCAGCTCTGGCTCGTAGCCGGCGATGCCCTCGGCCACCAGATCGGCCAGGCGCGCGCGTTGCGCTTCGCAGTAGTGAAGCGCCGTGGCGTCCTTGCGGAGCGCGAGCAGCGGACCGATGGAGAGCAACGCGGCCTTCGTCCAGCCGGCGAGGTCGTACGCGGGATCCGTTCCGCTGCCGCGCACGAACGCGCAGACGACGAAGAAGCGGCCGCGGGTCTGCAGCATGCTCTCGTCGCGCACGTGCCAGCCGTGCTCGCGCGCCCAGGCGCGCATGACCTCGGCGTCCTTGTTCGGCTGAATCACGAGCTGCTTCACGTCGCGGAGCACGTCCGGCGCCGCCTCGCAGAGGCGCTGCATCAGACCTCCGCTCATGCCCGCCAGCACGACCGCGTCCACGCCCTGCTTCTCGAGCGCCAGGAGACCGTCGCCCTGGAGGGTGGTCACGCGGTCGCCCACGTTCGCGTCCGCAATCTTGCGACGCGCCACCTCGAGCGGCGCTTCGCGCAAGTCTGCAGCGACGGCGCGCTCTGCGAGCCCGCGCTGCACGGCGAGCACCGGCACGAGCCCGTGGTCCGTGCCGACGTCGGCCAGCAAGCGACACGGGCGCAGCAAAGACAGGATCGCGTCGAGGCGCGGGGAGGGAGAGGCCACGGCCACGCCATACACCACAGAGCTGCGGCCGTCATGCCGCTGCTCCGCCCGGAGCCGCGAAGGATCCCCCGAGGGTCGGGGGTTTTGATAGTTTCATGTCCATGCGTCGGTTCTTCGTCGTTGCCGCGCTCGCCGCTCCCGTGGCGATGGCCGTCGCTTGCACGCTCGGCGGGCTCGACGCCGACTCGGCGGGTTGGGGGCAGCGCGACGGCGCGGCGGCGGAGGCTTCGGGCGACGGCTGCGTTGCCAAGTGCGCGCCGGGCGTTTGCGGCGACGATGGCTGCGGGGGCACGTGCGGCTGCGGCACGGGAGAAGGCTGCGTCGACGCCAAGTGCTTTCCGTGCGCCGCCACCTGGCACACCTCGAATCTCTCGAACGCCCTCTCGTTCGACGCCAAGCGCAACTACATCTACACCTCGACGCCGGTCGACGGCGGCGCTGCGTTCGCCACGGTCAACGCTTGCACGGGTCAGGTGATCACCGCGCGTACCCCGGCCAAATCCACCGCGGGGATCGATCCCATCCCCTCGACGAACGAGCTCGTCCAGTTCGGCGAGCACCTCTACACGCGCAGCTACTGCTCGTACGCCCTCGACTCGGGGACGTGCGTCTTCCGGTACGACGCGGTCACCAACACGGTGGACACGCGCGGGCCCATCGCCATGACCGACCCGAACGACGAGCTGTGGAATCTCACGGTGACGTCGAGCGGCAAGGTGTTCGGATCTGGAAAGTATGCGGCGCAGGGCGTCGCGCGGATCGTCCCGATGACGCCCGATCTCGTGAACTGCGGAGGCACGCAGGTGTCGGCGGGCACGCGCGGAGGCGCGATCGGCGCGAGCGGCGACGACGTCTACCAGGTGCTCTACACCGGCACGGCCGGCCAGCTACGGCTCGCACATTTCGTGGGATCGAGCTGCGCCACCACGAATCCGTGCACGTGCGCGCCCGCCGACGTGTCTCCGACGCTGACGCTGCCCATCGCGAACCCCACCCCCGAGCCGGGGACGTATTTTCTCCAGGTGCAGGACGGCGTCGTCTACGTCGTCGGCGTGCAGTCGATCACCACGGGCTCGCTGATGGGCGCGGGTTTCGTGGCAGCGTTCGACACCAAGGCCAACAAGTGGACGCCTGCGTACGTGTACACGCCGAGCGCGTACGCGAAGCTCGATGGGTTGCTGAGGTCGTCGGTGACGCCCGATGGAAAGCTGCTCTACGTGGTCGGTGCCAAGGCGGCGTTCTCGCCGGGGTCGACAGGGGTGTTGTTGCGCTTCGACTTGCCCTTTCCGTCGGGACAGGCGCCTGTGCCCAACGGGGAGATCTCGGTCGCGGGGCTCACGATTGTCTGGGACGTGAAGGTGGCCTCCGACGCGGTGTACGTGGCCGGCGCGGAGACGACGACGCCGGGTGTCGGGCCGCAGGGGATCTCGAAGTGCTCGCTGGCGCTTGCGTGCAATTGAGGGGGTCAACCCGGAGAAGAGAGGGGAGCGCGAGATGATGCCCCCACGACCTCCTGCGCTTGCTGTCGGCTTCGCCGCCAGAGCTCGGAGCCTCGCCGGGTGCTCGCCGCTACGCGGCTCCGCGCCCGTCGGTCTCCCCCTGTATCTGGTGAGGCAGTCACGTCCACCCATCGAGAGCGCCTTGCCTCCCCCTGCAAGGGATCGCGGTTCTAGAG
>Ga0182021_10006185_pt1 | contig 14218 bp, 16 predicted proteins | sample 612E3MmetaG_FD_120493 | JGI IMG/M metagenome (GOLD analysis project Ga0182021, IMG submission 120493) | Permafrost microbial communities from Stordalen Mire, Sweden - 612E3M metaG (Illumina Assembly) | ecosystem: Environmental > Terrestrial > Soil > Wetlands > Permafrost | place: Sweden... | reverse complement strand
TCCGGGTCGCGCGTGGGGTTTGTTCGACAGGAACCGTACGGGGATCTCCCGTCGGCGCAGCTCCGTGACGAGCCTCATCGCGCCCGGGAGCAGGTCGTCGCCCAGATAGATCGTCCCGTCCATGTCGAAGACGTACGCCTCGTACAGGCGGGTCGGGCGACGGGCCATCAGTGCCGCGAGACCGCCTTCTGCTCGTTGGACGCCTCGATCGGCTCGCTGGGCGACGCGATCTCGTGCGCACCGTCACCGTGGCTGTGAGCTACGGCGATCTCGTCCGCCGTCGGCTTGGTGAGGTTGGCCCGGATGAACCAGTCGCGCACTCGCGCGCGGCGCTTCGTGACCTGCGCGGGCACCTTCACGCCGTTCTCGTCGACGGCGGCCGTCGGCTCGAGCGACGGGTACTCCGCGTGCTGCGTGAGCGTGAACGCCTCGTCGAGGGGGATCGGCATGTGGTCCTCGTAGTACCCGCCGTCCGGGGTCCTGACGATGACGCCCGACTCGGCGCCGTGGAGCACGCGCTCCGCGTCGTGACGCTGGAGCGACATGCACACGCGGCGGGAGATGATGAAGGCGATCACCGGGGCCACCCAGACGGCGTAGCGCATGGCCCACGTGATCGCGTTGAGGCTTCCGCCGAACGTGTTCGCGAGGATGTCGTTGCCGCCGGCGATCCAGAACATCGCGTACCAGGTGATGCCGGCCACGCCGAAGGACGTACGCGTCGGAGCGTTCCGTGGGCGGTCGAGCAGGTGGTGCTCGGACTTGTCGCCCGTGATCCAGGACTCGATGAACGGCCAGGCCGCGAGCCCGCCGAACAGCAGGCCGAGCATGCCCACGCCGGGCAGGAAGATCTGCCACGACCACGTCGTGTGTCCGAAGTGCCACTCGATGGCCGGGAAGATGCGGATGGCGCCCTCGACGAAGCCCATGTACCAGTCGGGCTGGGAGCCGGCCGTGATCTGGTTCGGCGTGTACGGGCCGAACTTCCACACCGGGTTGATCGAGAGGAACGTGCCCATGAGCACGGTCACGCCGAACACGATGAAGAAGAAGCCGCCGGCCTTCGCCATGTACACGGGGAACAGCGGGTAGCCGACCACGTTCTTCTCGGTGCGGCCGGGGCCGGGGTACTGCGTGTGCTTGTGGTAGACGACCAGCGCGAGGTGGGCGCCGATCAGCGCGAGCAGCAGACCGGGCACCAGCAGGATGTGCACCATGTACAGCCGCGGCACGATGATCGTGCCCGGGAACTCGCCACCGAAGACGAGGAACTCGGCCCAGGTGCCGATGACCGGGATCGAGCGGATGAGGCCGTCGACGAACCGGAGGCCGGTGCCGGAGAGCAGGTCGTCGGGCAGCGAGTAGCCGGCGAAGCCCTCGATCAGTGCCATCGACAGCAGGCCGATGCCGATGAGCCAGTTGATCTCACGCGGCTTGCGGAACGCGCCGGTGAAGAAGATGCGGAGCATGTGCACCGTCGCCGCGGCGACGAACAGCATGGCGGCCCAGTGGTGGACCTGGCGCACGAGCAGGCCGCCACGGACGTCGAACGACAACGTCAGCGTCGACTGGTACGCCTCGGACATCGGGATGCCTCGCAGCAGCTGGTACGTGCCCGTGTACTCGACTTCGGCCATCGACGGCTTGAACCAGATCGTCAGGAAGACGCCCGTGAGCAGCAGGATGATGAACGAGTAGAGGGCGATCTCGCCGAGCAGGAACGACCAGTGGTCGGGGAAGACCTTGCGGAGGTTGCCCTTGCTGAGCTTCGCGAGGCCGACACGCTCGTCGAGCCAACCGGCCGGGCCGCCGAGTCCTGCCAGCGGCTTCTTGCCCTGCGGGGTCGTGACCTCGAGGGCCGGTGAGTCCGAGGAGACTGTGGTTGGCTTCGCCATCAGTTGTCTCCGTCCTTGTAGTCGTGGGTGGAGTCACGTTCGAAGTAGCTCGGCCCCACAGGAACCGTGAAGTCACTACGTGCGACGAGGAAGCCCTGGGCATCCGTGGTGATCGGCAGCTGGGGCAGCGAACGTGCCGCAGGTCCGAAGACGACGACGCCCGAGTTGCCGAGGTCGAAGGTCGACTGGTGGCACGGGCACAGCAGGTGGTGGGTCTGCTGCTCCCACAGGCTGATCGGGCAGCCGACGTGCGTGCAGATCTTCGAGTAGCAGAGGATGCCGTCGACCTGCCAGTCCTTGCGGGACTGGGGGATCTTGATGGTGCTCGGGTCCATCCGCACGATGATGATGGCGGCCTTCGCGGTGGCGCTCGCCTTCGCGGCGGGGTCGCTGTTGAGGTCCTGGATGTTCTCCGGGGCCGCGTTGACGAGCTCGCCGACCACCATGTCGGTCGCCTTGATCCGCTTGTACGTGACGTCGGTGACGAGGTGGACGCCCTCCGTCCAGATCGTCTTCTCGATCGTTGCCGCGCGCAAGCCGGGGCCAGGCCACGGACCCATGTCGAGCAGCGTGATCAGCGCCGGGAGGGCGAGCGAGGGGAGCGCGATCTTGAGCGTGTTGCCGATGAGCTTGCGCCGCGGGAGGTCGCTCTGCGTGATGCCCTCGTGGACCTCGTCCAGCGCAGCCTCGCGGGTGTCGGAATCTGAGCCGGCGTCGTGACGCTCCTCGCTGATCTCGTGGTCGCCCATGATCAGCCGCGCCCACTGGATCGCGCCGATCCCCACGAGGAGGATCGCGACGCCGCCCAACAGGCCCAGCCAGAAGTTCTGCGCCTGTGCGTTGAGGCCGGCGAACTGTACGGACCAGGTCCTCGGCACGAAGAAGTACACGACGACGAAGCCGAGGGCGAGCAGCGGTACGGCGCCGAAGCAGGCGGCGACCTGTCGCTCAGCGCGGCGCGACTCCTCGGGGTCGACGTCCGCCCAGCGCTCGACGTGCTCGGGGATCCCGGGGTCCGGCACCGGATGGGTGCGGGTGACCTCCACCTCTTGGCTCATCGTGCACGCGCTCCTCTCGATGCGATCCAGAGGGCGAAGCCCACGAGACCGCCGATGCCGATGATCCATGCTGCCGCGCCCTCGGTGACGGGCCCGATACCGCCGAGCGAGTAGCCACCGCTGTCAGAGGACGAGTTCACGTCGGACAGGTAGGCCATGACCGTGCGTACGTCCTCGTCGGAGAGCTGCGTCGGCGAGAACACCGGCATGTTCTGGGGGCCTGTGCGTACGGCCTCCCAGATTTCGGCGTTGGTGACTCCGGTGCCGGTCAGCGGCGGCGCGTAGTTGCCGTCAGAGAGGGCCCCACCCTTGCCCGCGTAGTTGTGGCAGGCGGAGCAGTTCGTACGGAACAGCTCGCCGCCCTTCGCGATCTGCTCGGCTGTGAGGCCGGACGTGTCGTACTGGGAGGCCGTCGGGAGGCCAGGTCCGCTGCCCAGCGCACCGACGTACTCGGCGACGGCCTTGATCTCGTCGGCGGAGAACGTGTTGGTGGTGCGGCGGGACTGCTGCTGCTGTCCAGCCATCGGCATCCGGCCGCTCGACATCTGGAACGACACGGCGGCAGCGCCGGCCTTCTGGATGTTCGGACCGATCACCGTCCCGTTGACCGTCACACCCTGGGCGTTCAGGCCGTGGCAGGAGGAGCAGTTCTTGATGAAGATCTGCTGTCCGGTGCCCGCGTCGCTCGGCAGGGGAGAGGCGTTGGAGACCGTAGGAGCGGCAATCGCGGAGATGCCCCCCATGACGACGAGGGCCGCCCCGATGAGGGCGGCACGTCGGAAGGGTGACCTGCGAGTCCGTCGGCGCATGGGGCGGTCGCTCACTTGATCAGCTCCAAGAGGTAGATGACGAAGAACAGGATGACCCAGATGGCGTCGACGAAGTGCCAGTAGTACGAGACGACGATCGAGTTCACGAGCTGCTCGCGCGTGAACTGACGCGTCATGTACGTGCGACCGATGAGCAGCAGGAACGCGATGAGCCCGCCCGTCACGTGGAGGGCGTGGAACCCGGTGGCGAGGAAGAACAGCGACCCGTACACGTTCGACGAGATCGTGAGGCCCTCGCTGAAGAGGTTGAAGTACTCCCACACCTGCCCGGACACGAAGACAGCGCCCATGAGGAACGTCAGCGTGTACCACTCGCGCATGCCCCACTTCATGATCTGGAACACGCTGCCGGCTCGCGACGCCCGCTGGTGCTCGGCGGCATGGACGCCCAGCTGGCAGGTGACGGAGCTCGCGACGAGGATCAGCGTGTTGACGCCGGCGTACGGGATGTTGAGCAGGCTGTGGCCGTACTGCCACAAGGACTGGGCACCCGGGACCGCTGCGGCGTTCGTCACGTTGCGGATCGTGAAGTAGGACGCGAACAGGGCGGCGAAGAACATCAGCTCGCTGGCGAGCCACACGATGACACCGACGGCGACCATGTCCGGGCGACCCGGAACACCGCGCAGACGCGGGCCCGCGATGGGGTTGAGGGACTTCGCCGGGAGAGAATCGGCTGTCTGGGTGTTCGCCACGGCACATTATGCGCACAGGTGGGCATGGCGATGCCACCTCGGCGCGACATGTTACGCGCCCGATTTCGGAGTCCTGCAGGCGGGTCCCCCTTGGCATGATCAGGCTGTGCCGATCTGGCCCCTCCCGCAGCACGTCAGCGCGATCGGCGATGTCCAGCCGTTGACGCTGCTCGGGTTGCTCACGGACCCGCAGCGGGACTGGTTCGCCGGGCCCATGCTGCTGCTTCTCGTGGAGGGTCTACGTGTGGGGCGCTGCGGGCCCTCAACGGGCGGCTGCGCGTCTCGTTGCTGTGACTGATCCACTCCAAGCTGGATCGCGAGGAACATGCGCAACTGAGGCGGGAGCAGGAGGCCGGCGTCTCCGGCGCTACGATTCAGCCACTGCCAGCCGACACGAGGACTGAAGAATGACCGCGACCGCCAAGGTGCTCCTGTACTCCGACGACCGCACTGTCCGGGAGCAGGTGCGACTCGCGCTGGGCAAGCGTGTGGCCGCGGACCTGCCCGAGCTCGAGGTGGTCGACACGGCGACGCAGCCCGCGGTGCTCAAGGCGCTCGAGGAGGGCTCGTACGACCTGTGCATCCTCGATGGTGAAGCCGTGCCGGCCGGCGGCATGGGTGTCGCCAAGCAGCTCAAGGACGAGATCGCGCACTGCCCGCTGATCCTCCTGATCGTCGCGCGTCCTCAGGATGCGTGGCTCGCGGCGTGGAGCGGTGCCGAGGCGATCGTCGGCTACCCGATCGATCCCGTGAAGCTCCCGCAGGTGGTGGCGGACCTGCTCCGCCACGCCGGCGTCGCCGTCAAGGCCTGAGCATGGCGACATGGGGCGAGGTCCTCACCACGCTCGTACGGCGCCAGGACCTCCCCGGGTCCGACGTCGCCTGGGCCATGGACCAGATCCTCACCGGCGAGGCCACCCCCGTACAGATCGCAGGTTTCGTCGTGGCCCTGCGCGCGAAGGGGGAGACGGTCGACGAGCTGACGGCGCTGGCGCAGTCGATGCTCGACCACGCGACCCCGATCAGCCTCGACCGCGACGCCGTCGACATCGTCGGCTCGGGCGGCGACCGTGCGCACACCGTCAACGTCTCCACGATGGCGGCCATCGTCGCCGCGGCAGCCGGCGCGAAGGTCGTCAAGCACGGCAATCGGGCGGCGTCGTCGTCATGCGGCACGGCCGACGTGCTGCAGGCGCTGGGCGTGCGCCTCGACGTGCCTCCCGCCGCTCAGGCGGCGATCCTCTCCCGTACCGGGATCGTGTTCCTGTTCGCACCCCTCTACCACCAGGCACTGCGGCACGCGGCGGCCGCTCGGAGCGAGCTGGGCATCGCGACCGTGTTCAACTTCCTCGGCCCGCTGGCCAACCCGGCCCGTCCCATCGGACAGGCCGTCGGCGTCGCCGACGAGCGCATGGCTGCCCTCATGGCGGGCGTCCTCGCCGGCCGGGGGAGCCGCGGCATGGTGTTCCACGGCAGCGACGGCCTCGACGAGCTCACGACGACGACCACCTCGCGCGTCTGGGTCATCGCCGATGGCGCGTGCCACGAGGACGTGCTCGACCCTGCGACGCTCGGCCTCGCCCCGGCCACCCGCGAGGACCTGGTCGGCGGAGACCCCACGCACAACGCAGGCGTCGTACGCGACGTGCTGCGGGGCACGACAGGACCTGTACGCGACATCGTGCTGCTCAACGCCGCAGCGGCCCTCCTGGCCCACGCCGGTCCCGACCCTGGGCGTCCCGTGGCCGACCAGCTGGCCGGCCACCTCACGGCGGCGGGGGCGGCGATCGACTCCGGACGGGCGTCGGCACTGCTCGCCGACTGGGCTGACGCCACGCAGAGCGCCTGACCCGCGTCAGCGCTGGGTCAGGACCGCGATGAGCAGCACCACGTACGGGCCGAGCACGATCCCCGGGCCGTACGCGTAAGGCTCTCGGTGGCGGCGCACCAGGTTGACCACGGCCCAGAGGGCGCCGATCACCGAGCCGAGCACGAGGGCTGATGTCGCGGTGGGAATCGACCGCCACCCCGCGACCATGCCGGTGAGCACGCCGAGCCGCACGTCGGCGAAGCCGAAGATGCCTCGGTTCGCCCACAGCGACACGAGGTAGACCAGCCCGTACAACCCGCCGATGATCGCGACCCCGAACGCTGCGCGCCCGACACCGGCCCAGTCCCCGACGGACCACGCCGACCCGACCACTGAGAGGCCGACGAGCAGCCAGCCCACGTGCAACCAGCGGCGGGGGATCCACGTCGTCGCCACGTCCACCACGCTCGCGAGCGCGCCGACGATCGCCACCACGAGCCACGGGCCGAGCCTCGCAGGCTCCACGGCGAGGACGGCCGCTGTAGCCAGCGCGGCCGCCCACAGACCCGCTGCCACCGCCACGCGCCAGGTCGCAAGGTCCGCATAGGGGGTCTTGACCTCGTCGGCCTCCAGCTCCGGCTCGGGCGTGCGTCGCAGCAGCCACGGCGCGAGCAGCCCGGCGACGACCCCGCAGACCACCACGAGCAGCGAAGAGGTCACGACCAGGGTCACGAGCGCATCGTAACGAGAGTTGGCTTCTGGGCCGTGTCACGCCACCTCACGCGACTCGGGCTCCGTGAGCAGGCCGCGCTGTACGCAGGCGAGGCGAAGCATGATGTCCATCGTCCGGCTGCACTCACCGCCCCCGGAGACGAGCCGCCTCGCGGAGTAGAGGTCCAGGTCGAGCCAGGTGGCGATCTCGACGAGCGTCACCCCGTGGGCCAGCAACGCGTCTGCGCTGTCGGTGACGAAGTGGGCCGGGAGGTCCCTGACCTGCAGCTTCCGCAGCTGCAGCGCGTCGAGAGCCAGCAGACGTCGGGCCGCGTACGGGCTCAGGCGGGGTCGGCGGTGACCGTCGCGGCCGAACAGCAACGTGCGCACCTGCTGCTGAGGCAGGTCGGCGGCCACGGCGATGACCTGCCACGGGACGCCCGTCGCCGCCATGAGGTGCTGCACGTGGTAGCGGAAAGGGGCAGCAGAGACCCACAGCGTGGGCAGGTGGGGACTGTTCTCCATCAGAATCTCCTCGTGTCACCCCACAAGCCGTTGGCGACGGCCTTTTGTGAGTGACTCGTAAGGGTTTCCCGGTGTTGCCGCCCGGGAGGCGCATCATGGAGTCCACTACAGTGAACCGACCTTGATGGCGCCGGAGGACCGGAGGGACGACTGATGATCAAGCAGCGCATCGCGCGCCTTCTGGGCGCCCTGCTGCTGGTCACGCTCGGCGTGGAGGGTCTGTTCTCGCCCCTCGCCCACCTCGCGTTGATGCGATCCATGCCGGACTGCGTCGAAGCCGGTCCCATGGGCGCCGCGGTGGGCATGGAGTTCCGCCTCCTGACGGCCGTGCCTGACTGTCCGCACGGCAGCTTCGCCCCGGCCGCCTCGTACCACGTCGTCGCTCAAGCGGTCCTGACGATCTCGCTGGCAGCGCTGCTGCTCGGTGTCCTCGCCCTGGCCCTGGCCGTCGGCGTCGGGCTCCGTGCCCGCCGGGTCGTGCGTCAGCTGCGCGGGTGGGTTGCACGTCGCTTCCGAATGGTCGCCGTCGCCGCGTCGGAGATCGTCGTGCAGCTCGGGCAGCCGGCCATGGAGCCCATCGTCGTACGATCCGTCCGTACCGCCAGTCGTCCCCAGGTTCGCCGCGGTCCACCGTCCCGCTCCTGCTGAGGACCTGACCCCACCGGCTCCGCGCCGTCCTCTATCCCTGCCCGCGAGCCGGACCCCTGACATACGGACCGAAGGACACGACCATGGCGCAACAGAAGAAACCACGCACGCTCAGCGGCGCGACGACGAACAAGGCTCCCAAGATCAGCGGTGCGGAGGCCGCTACGCAGCGCGAGCTGCTGCGTCAGGCGCGAGAGAGGGAAGAGCGCGAGAGGAAGGTACGAAGGACCGTCACCTTCGGCACTCTCGGCGTGGTCGTCATCGGACTCGTCGTGCTGCTCATCGCGGTCGTGGTGCCTGCCTTGAGCAAGAAGGCAGCGGCCGCGGGCTCGTACGGCCTGACCGTCGGTGCAGACTCGGCACCCGTGACGGTCGACATCTACCAGGACTTCATCTGCCCGTACTGCGGCCAGTTCGACCGTGCCCAGTCGGCGGACCTGAAGTCCCTCGTCGACGCGGGGTCGGTCAAGGTCGTCTTCCACGTCATGAACTTCCTCGACTCCTCGTCGAACGGCACGAAGTACTCCACGCGCGCCGCGGACGCGTTCGTCACGGTGGCGAAGCAGCAGCCCAGCGCCGCGCTCGCGTTCGACACGGCGCTGTACACCGACCAGCCCGCGGAAGGTTCCGACGGGCTCACCGACGCTCAGATCGCCGACCGCGCCCGCTCAGCCGGGGTGAGCGCCTCGGTCATCGCCACCTTCGCGAACCAGCCGAACCTCGACTTCGTGACGAAGTCGAACCAGGCCGCCTTCGACGAGGGCATCCAGAGCACGCCGACGGTCAAGATCAACGGCACGGTCTTCAAGGGCGACCTGTACACGGCAGGGGCCTTCAAGACCGCGATCCAGGCCGCGAAGTGAGCGATCTGGTCGATCGGGTCCACACGTTCCGGCAGTCCAACGTGTGGATCTACTCCACCATGCTGGTCTCCGCCTGTCTGAGCTTGCTCGCGTCGTTCGTCCTCTCGGTCGACGCGATCGCGCTGGCGAAGGACCCGCATGCGAACCTGTCCTGCAACATCAACTCACGGATCAGCTGCGGCACGGTCGGGGTCTCCTGGCAGGCGCACCTGTTCGGCTTCCCGAACGCCTTTCTCGGGCTGCTCGCCGAACCCGTGGTGATCACGATCGCCGTGGCATGCCTGGCGAAGGTGCGCTTCCCCAGGGGCTTCATGCTGGCTGCTCAGATCGTCTACACGCTCGGCGTCATCTTCGCCTACTGGCTGTTCTTCCAGGCCCTGTTCGGAATCGGCGCCCTGTGCCCCTGGTGCCTCCTCGTGACACTGTCCACGACCCTGGTGTTCGCGTCGCTCACGCACATCAACCTGAGGGACAACAACCTGTTCCTGCCTCCACGAGCCCACGAGGCCGGGAAGGCGGCACTGCGGATGGGCATCGACATCATGATCGTCACCCTGTGGCTGGGTGCTGCGATCGCGCTCGTGTTCTGGAAGTACGGAGCCACCGTCTTCGGCTGACCCCGACCCGGTAGGCAACGACAAGCGGTGGCCATCCGGAAGGGATGACCACCGCTCGTACGTACGGGATGCGTTCAGCGTTGTGCGCGCGTGAACCCTGCCGCCTGAGCGGCCTCTTCGCTGTTGAACCACACATCGGCGATCGTCCGCTCGTACCCGCCCGACTCCGGCACGTGGTACTTCATCGAACGGTCGTTGCCCTTGATGGTGAAGCCCTCCGGCGGCTCGGTGCCCACGAAGGAGCCCTCACCGAACGGGTTGGTGGGCTCCTCGAGCATGGTCTCCGGCTCGACGATCTCATCGGCCTCGTCGTCGGCCTCGTCGAGAGGCTCCGGCTCAGGATCCTTCGGAGTCGGCGTATCGGTGTAGGTGTAGGCGGGGCTCGGCTCGTGAGGAGCCCACCCCTGGTCCTTCGACCCGAGGAAGGTCTTCACCGCGACGGCAGCGGCTCCCAGGAGAGCTCCCACCACGGCGATCTTGACGAACGTCTTGCCCTTCGACTTCTTCGGCAGCTCCAGCTCGCCCTTCACTGCGGCGACCGTAGCGAGGCCCCGGCTCTCGACTTCGTCGGCTGCGTCACGGGCGTTCTCGAGGATCCCGGCAACGGCCGGGTGCTCTGCGGCCTCGTGGAGCAGCGCGATCAGCTTGGGGATGAGGTCGTTCTGTACGGCCTTCTGTGCCTTCTCGACGGCGGGGCTCACCTTGTCGAGGGCCTCGTTGAGCTGCGGCTGTACCTGGTCGAGCGTGTCGGCGGCGTACCTGGCGGCCACCACTCGGGCGTGATCGGCGCGCTTCAGCGCGTCGCCCGCGAGGGGACCGACTTTCTCGGCGGCCTGCTCGAGGAGCGGCTGAAGCCGTTCGATGGCAGCATCGAGGGCAGCGGCTCCCCGCTCAGCGGCCGTGTGAGTGCTCTCTGCGGCGGCTTCGCGCAAGGTCTGCTTGCGAAACATCGTTGTCCTTCCGATATCGGAAATGACTCCTGGACAGGAGACACAACCCACCGTACCGGGCCCTGGGTGGACCTCCCAGGCCCATGGGGGATGAGACCTCACCAATTCCCGCTACCGTTGGCGCTGACCCATGAAGAGAGGACACGCGTGAGCACGGCAACACTGCACACCAATCGCGGCGACATCGTCATCGACCTGTTCGACACCAAGGCACCCAAGACGGTGGCGAACTTCGTCGGCCTGGCGACGGGCACGAAGGAATACACCGACGCTACGAGCGGCGCGAAGACCACTGGCAACTTCTACGACGGCCTGGTGTTCCACCGGGTCATCGACGGCTTCATGATCCAGGGCGGCTGCCCTCGGGGAGACGGTCGCGGCGGACCTGGCTACACGTTCGCGGACGAGTTCCACCCGGAACTGACGTTCAACCGGCCGTACCTGCTGGCCATGGCCAACTCCGGCCCCGGCACGAACGGCTCGCAGTTCTTCATCACCGCGGGGCCGACGCCCCACCTCAACCGGAAGCACACGATCTTCGGGGAGGTGACGGACGCGGCCAGCAAGAAGGTCGTCGACGCCATCTCCACGACGCCGGTCGACCGCAGCGACCGTCCCAAGGACGCCGTCGTCATCAACTCGGTGACCGTGGCCTGACAGCCAAGGACCACATGGAGGCCGCCCTTCGGGGCGGCTTTCGTGCGTCCTGGGTCAGTCGCCGAGGGAGAAGGCGGCCTCGAGGTCGTGGCGCGAGTACGCCCTGAACGCGATGTGCGTCTCTGTGCTCTTGACGCCGTCCACCTTGTTCAGTCGGTCGGCGACCACATCCGCGATCTCGTCGTGCGACCGCACGCGCACCAGGGCGATGAGGTCGATGCGGCCCGTCACCGAGTAGACCTCGGACACTCCCTCGATCGCTGCGATCGCGGCAGCGACCTCCGGGATGCGATCCACGGCGGCCTGGACGAAGACAATGGCGGTGATCATGACCGCATCCTAAGGAGACATCGCCGGTTCCCGCTGGCGAGGCGGAAGGACGAGCCGCGTCAGCCGCTGGCCGAGGTGAAGCGGCCACGACCACTCCCCGTCGATCTCGATGATCCGTACGCCGTCGGACTCGAGCCAGTCGGCGATCCGTTCGGCCTCCTCGACGGTGGCGGCGGGGAGGGGAGGGACGGGCGCGGAGACCGACTGAGCGCTCGCGGCTGCGGCCTCCGCCACCGCTCGGGCGTTGTCCCCGTGGCTCGAGACCGCTGCTGCCGCCAGCCGTCCGTAGCGCACCACGTGGATCTCCCACCCGTCGCCTCGAGGGCGGGCGGCGACCACCTGGGTACAGGCGGCGAGGGCTCGGACGCGGTGTGACCGGCGGCTTCCCGACTGGAAGCTCTCGAGCCTCCGGTGCACCGTCGCCGCCTCCTCGAAACGCTCCTGCGCGACGAGCGTGGAGAGCCGCGCCTCCGCGGCCGCCACGACCGTTCGTACATCCCCGTCGAAGATGGCGCGCGCGGCGTCGACCACGGCGCTGTACGCCTCGGCGCCGGCCCCCAGCTCGCAGGGAGCGCAGCAGTGCCCGAGCTCGGCGACCGCGCAGGCCGACCGGGCCGTACGCACCGACAGCCGTACGGTGCAGCGGCGCATGGCGCACGCGTCGTGCAGCGCCAGCAGCGCCTCCTCGGCGCTCGCGCGCTGGCGGAACGGACCCAGGTAGCGGGCGCCGTCGTCGAGTACGCGCGACACGAGGGAGAAGCGGGGGAACGCCTCGGTGGTGAGCTTGATCCACGAGCCCTTCTCGGGGAACTTGCTACGCCGGTTGTAGCGCGGGCTGTGGGCAGCGATCAGGCGCAGCTCCAGGACCTGCGCCTCGAGCTGCGTCCTGCAGACCGTCGTCTCGACGCCGGTCGCCAGTCGCACCATCTCGTCGATGCGGGACCTCGTCTCGGCCGCGGTGAAGTACGTCCGCACCCGCTGCTTCAGGTTCTTCGACGTGCCCACGTACAGCACCTCGCGCCGCGGCCCGTCAGGGAGGATGGACTCGGCCACGAAGCAGTACACACCGGGCTTCTCAGGAACCTCCTGCGCCCACGTGCGGCGCGCACGACGCGCCGGATGGACGCGCCGCGTGCACTCGAGCAGGTCCTCCAGCGTGTGGACGCCCATGTTGCCGACACGCTCGATGAGCGCGTGCAGCACGTCGACGGTGGCTCGCGCGTCGGCGAGAGCACGGTGGTTGGGCTCGACCGCCGCGTGGAAATGGCGTGCCAGCGTGGCCAGCCGATGGTTGGGCACCTCGTCGCGCATCATGACGCTCCGGGCGAGCCCCACCGTGTCGACGACCGGCGGCGCGGGCCAGGCGTAGCCGAGCTCCAGGCAGCCTCGCTTGAGGAACCCCACGTCGAAGCGGGCGTTGTGGGCGACGATGACACAGCCGTGCGCGAACTCGAGGAAGGCCGGCAGCACGTCGGCGAGCCGCGGGGCACCGGCCACCATCGAGTCCGTGATCCCGGTCAGCACAGCAATCGCCGCCGGGATGTGCGAGTGGGGGTTGACGAGCGTGGCGAACTCCCCGGTGACCTCGCCGCCACAGACGCGCACGGCGCCGAACTCGGTGATCCGGCTGTCCTCGGCGCCGCCCGTCGTCTCGAGGTCGACCACGCAGAACGCCACCTCGGACAGGTGGGTCCCGGCCTCGAGCAGGAGGGGTTGGCTCGTCATGAAGACGACGCTACGTGCAGGCTCGGACAGAATCGTACAAACACGCGATAACTGACGTGGACGGAAGCTGTCAGAGGCCGCTGTCAGTGTGGAGCCATGACCAAGTTGAGCATCGATTGTGACCAGTGCGCCGTACGAGGGCTCGCGTGCTCCGACTGCATCGTGTCCGCGCTCCTCGGAGTGCCCGACGACGAGCTGACGTTCGACGACGCCGAACAGGCCGCCATCGGCGCCCTGGCGGCGTCCGGGATGGTGCCCCCGTTGCGGCTCGTCCCGAAGCCGGCGTCGACCCCGGAACCGAGAAAGAGGAGCCCATACCGCTTGTACGGCTGAAAACCTGACCCTCGCGTCTCAGCATCCGGCCAGTCGCGACAGCCCTGTTACCCCTAGCGGGACGGGGATCTGTCCTCGTCAGCGCAGGAATTCCATGAGGAAACCTGGTGACGGACTTGGCAACTCTGAGGAAGTCGTTTAGATTTTTCTCAGGCTTGGGGCCGAAACTCGGAGGTAAGTGCGTGAGAGATCTGCTGCGGAAGGTGGGGCTGGGCGTTGTCGCGCTCGCTCTCGCCAGTGCCTACGTCCTGAGTGGCGCAGGTGTCGCGCATGCCGATCCCACCACCGTCGACGGCGCTCGCGCCCAGCTCGACCAGCTGGAGCAGCAGCAGTCGGACCTCGATGCGAAGTACACCGAGGTACAGGTCAAGCTGCAGGACAGCCAGAAGGCCCTCGACGATGCACGTACCGACTCTGCGGCCCAGCAGGCCAAGGTCGCGTCGCTCAAGGTCGAGGTCAGCCAGATCGCGCTCCAGCAGTACCGCTCGAGCGGACTCGACACCACGACCCAGCTCCTCGTCACCGATGACGTGCAGAGCTTCCTCAACGGCCTGTCGACGATCAAGAAGGC
>Ga0182021_10006184_pt1 | contig 14219 bp, 10 predicted proteins | sample 612E3MmetaG_FD_120493 | JGI IMG/M metagenome (GOLD analysis project Ga0182021, IMG submission 120493) | Permafrost microbial communities from Stordalen Mire, Sweden - 612E3M metaG (Illumina Assembly) | ecosystem: Environmental > Terrestrial > Soil > Wetlands > Permafrost | place: Sweden... | reverse complement strand
AGCTCTCCCGCCGAGCTTGAACACCTCGGCCGCGAGTTGGCGGGCCAAGGCATGTCCGTGACGACCATCGGCCTGGGTCTCGACTATAGCGAGGAACTGATGACCAGGCTGGCGGCAGCCAGCGACGGCAACCACGCCTTCGTCGAGAACCCGGAGCAGCTTGCCGATATCTTCAACAAGGAGTTCGGCGATGTGTTTTCGGTGGCTGGCCTGGATGCCGAGGTCGAGATCGAGTGCCCCGAGGGCGTCGAGCCTGTGCGCGGGATGGGACGCGACATGAAAATCCAGGGCCGCCGCGCAAGCTTCCAGCTCAAGCGCATCGGCGCCAAACAGGAGCGCTATGTCATCCTTGAGCTTCAGCTCTCCAAGGGCATCGCGCAAGGCAGCGCCGCAATCGCCGATGTGAACGTTTCCTATGTCGATCCCAAGACGAAGCAGCGGAATAAGCTGACAGGAAAGGCGAATGTGAGCTTCAGCGCCTCGCAGGATGAGGTGAGCCGCAGCAGGAGCGCCGCCGTAGGCGCATCCGTCGCGTCGCAGATGGCCAATGAGGTCAGCGCAAGGGCAGTAGCCTCGCGCGACGCCGGAAAGGTTGAGGACGCGAAGAAGCAGCTTGAGCAGAACGCGGCCACCTTGCGTGCGGAGGCGGACCGGATTGGAGCACAAGCACCTGCCGCCGCCGCGCCATTGCGCAGACTTTCGGAAAAAGCCGAGGCCGATGCGAAGGCGATGTCGGGCGGGGATTGGAATAAGCAGCGTAAGTCCATGACCGCCGATCAATACCGCACCACGAATCAGCAAAAATATTGATGCGATGGACGCCTCCGCCGCCGCGCTGTAGCATCGGCCTTCAGTATCAAACTGACTGTCCAGATGACGCGGCGGCAGAGTTCAAATGCGCTAACCGCGAGCCCACTCTGTAACGCCAGACGGTGCCTTGAACCGAGGGGATCTCCCCTCATCCTGTTTTTCTCCCCATGGGAGAAGGGACGCCCGAATAGGACTCGGAGCGTGCAACGACGTTCCCTCTCCCACTGGGACATGGTGAGGGGTGGAACGCTCCGTTCATGCCGGAACCCAGCATCCGGCAGTACCACGCGAGTCTGGTCATTCAAAAAGCTGAAGGCTAGATAGATGCTTCCCAATGCGCCCTCGTCGCCCCCCCTGTCCGGCATCCGCGTCGTGGAATTCGCCGGACTTGGACCGGCGCCCTACGCCGGAATGCTGCTCGCGGACCTGGGCGCCGATGTGCTGAGGATCGCCCGGCCGGACGCGCCGGAGCTGTTTCCGGTGCGGAACGCGCCCCAGGATCGCGGACGCCGCCAGATCCTCCTCGATTTGAAGAAGGCGGAAGCGATCGAGCAGGGCCTGCGCATCGCCGGGAAGGCCGATGTGTTGATCGAGGGCTTCAGGCCGGGCGTGATGGAACGGCTTGGCCTTGGGCCGGATGTGGTGCTTGGCCGGAACCCCAAGCTGATCTACGGCCGCATGACCGGCTGGGGGCAGGATGGCCCGCTGGCGAATACCGCGGGGCACGATCTCACCTATCTCGCGCTGACCGGCGTGCTTGAGGCTATCGGCCCTGAGAACGGCCCGCCGGTCCCGCCCCTCAACCTCGTCGGCGATATGGGCGGCGGCGGCGCTTTCCTGGTCATCGGCATCTTGTCCGCGCTTCTGGAGCGGCAGAGGTCGGGCCTGGGCCAGGTCATCGACGCCGCGATCATCGATGGCACCGTCTCGCAACTTGCGCTTATCCTTGGGCTCAGGGCTGGCGGCCTTTGGGGTGGCGCGCGCGGGCAGAACATCCTCGATGGCGGCGCGCCGTTCTACCGGACCTACCGCTGCCTCGACGGGAAATACGTCGCCGTGGCCGCGCTCGAATCGAAGTTCTTCGCCATGCTCGTGCAGGGGGTGGGGCTCGACGCCGCAGCACTCCTGCCTGTGCAATGGGACCGGGCGCGGTGGCCGGCGCTGCAAAGCGAACTTGCCGCGACCTTCGCCACCAAGCCGCGCGACGCCTGGGCCTCGCTTTTCGAGAAAACCGACGCCTGCGTGGCGCCCGTTCTCAGCTTCGACGAAGCGGCGCGCCACCCCCACAACGCCGCCCGCTCCACCTATGCTGAGGTGGACGGCCATTTGCAACCGCCGCCCGCGCCGCGATTCTCGCGTTCGCCCACCTCCCTTTCCAGCCGTTCCGACTCAGGCGAGGACGTACTCAAAGAATGGGGCGTCGAAGCTTAGCGAGCTTCGATCCGGCGAATCCGCAGCGCTGTTCCGGCGAAAGCGGGACCCCTTTTCTGCCGTTAGAACAAGCTACTATATGCGTCTGGACATTTGCGGGGACGACGCCGCGGCGGAGCTGCCTCCGCGAACCATGGCGGCGGACGCAGGTGGCAGGCGCCCACGAATTGCGTCAACTTTGCGGAAGCGGTTTCCTCGAAATTGTACAGATCCGGGCACGATTCCGTAGAAATGCACAGATGTGATTGCTGCTTGCGGAGCTTGCCGGGGGGAGGGCTTCTTTGAGAGGAGTGCTCGCATGCGTTCTGTGTTGCTTGCGGCTTTGACCGCCGTGGCGGTTGTTTTGGGACTGCCGCCGGACCCGGCGCGCGCGGAAGGCGCCCCCGTGATCACGGGGCCAGTTTCCCACGCGAATCTGGCGATCTACTTCATTCATGGAGAAAGCGCGCCGGGTCCGGCTCCGCTTACCTTGCAGGAGGCAATGGCCAAGGGAACCGTGCGCGTGATCGAGACCAGCTCGGTGAACGAGCTTAAGATCGAAAACGCCGGCGAAGAAGATGTCTATGTCCAATCGGGCGACATGGTGAAAGGCGGACGGCAGGACCGGGTGCTGACGGTGAGCTTCGTGCTGCCCCGCAAGTCGGGCGAAGTGCCGGTGTCCGCCTATTGCGTGGAACATGGCCGCTGGAGCAAGCGTGGCGCGGAGGAAGTCACGGCTTTTGCGGGCTCCTACAATTCTCTTCCATCGCGCGAGGCGAAGCTTGCCATGAAGGCGCCTCTGGAGGGGGTGCCCTTACTCCAAGACTTTTCGCATGATGACACAGGCAAGCGCCAGCGCGCCGTTTGGGATGAGGTCGCCAAGGCACAGCAGAAGCTTTCCGCGGGAGCGGAAGCGCCTGTCGCCGCGGCAGCCTCTCCCTCAAGTCTTCAACTGGCACTCGAAAACGACAAGCTGAAGAACGTGCGCGAGGAGTATGTGAAGGCGCTGGAGGATAAGGCTGCGGAAGGCGATATCGTTGGCTTCGTGTTCGCGGTGAACGGCCGGATCAACAGCGCCGACGTTTACCCATCGAACGCTCTGTTCCGGAAAATGTGGGTGAAGCTTCTCACCGCGAGTGTGACCGAAGCGGTGGCCGGAAAAAAGGATGCGCAGGATGGCAAAGCCCCCTCGATCGAAGCCGTCCGGGAGTTCCTGGCAGCTGCCGAAAAGGGCAAGGCGAATGCCCAGAAAATAGGCAGCCTCGCGAATCAGGAAACGCGCGATGCCGATGCCGCCCTCTTTGTCGAGTCCGCCAAGCCAAGCGGCGGGTGGGTGCACAGGAACTATTTGGCTAAGTGATTTCAGTTTTGAGGCCAGCCGGCCAAAGTTTCTTCTCTTGTCTGCTCCCACCCCCGGACTGAGAAGAATCTCTAAGCCGTGGCCTCCCACCCTCTCCCTTCGGGGAGAGGGTCCGGCTTCGTCGCTCCTGGTATTCCGCCAGAACCGCCCAAGATGCGTTCACCTAAGGTATGAATGATCGATTAGGTCTCCAGTGCAAAAGAACTGGAAACTTGGCGGCCTTAATCCTGATTGCAGTTGCGGCACGTTGCCCGTCAGTTTATCCTGTCACCATCGATTTGGCCGGACGATTGGGCCGTTTCGCCTCGCCTTTCGCGATTTGGCGCACGTGTTCCTACTTCTATCCCCAAAATTCGAAGACCGCCGCAGTATGTCTCATGCTGTGGCACTGTGCATCGTTAGCGAAAGGACTGTCCCCATGAACGTGGGCGTCGTGAAATGGTACAATAGCCAAAAGGGTTACGGCTTCATTCAACCCGATGACGGCAGCAAGGACGTTTTCGTCCATGTCAGTGCCCTTGAGCGGGCAGGTTTGCGCGGCCTTGCCGAAGGTCAGAAGGTATCCTTCGAGATCCAGACTGACCGGCGCACGGGTAAAACCTCCGCAGGCAACCTGCAACTCGCTTAACAAAAATGGAAAAGGGCGCGTTTAATACGCGCTCTTTTCTTAAAATCTTCTTTTTAACTAAAACATTTAGCCATAGCGGCAGTTTTGCACCAGCCAGGCCTGTTTAGGGGCTTCTATCCATAAGGTCGAGCTTTTCAAGAGCGGCGCGGGCGCTTATTATGGAATCCGGAAGCAATGAGGCTGCACTTGGCATCCGCCTTGCGTATGGAACCTATAGCTTAGGCTGGAAAACGGTTAGGCATTGAGCCGTCATTCAAAACAGACTTTTAAATTACCGTTAGGCGAATGGACCCCCTTCCATTGGTCCACAGGCGAACAACATAGATCTGGAACGCTCTCTTTCGGGGTATCGTTAGAGAGCACGGCGGATAATACCGGAAGACCGGCTATTCGCCCCCTGGTTGCGCGCGGGCGAGGATTTCAGGCCCGCATGCCAGGAAATGGCTTCAACGACGATCAGCGGGGTTGCTATGCCGACCGACTTGTTTGACACTTATGCGCGAAGCTTCGAGGCACGGCGCGAAACGTTGATGACGGTGTCTGAGTTCATGAAGGGGTGCAAGACCGACCCTCTCATGTACGCCTCGCCGCATGAGCGGCTGCTGGCCGCGATCGGCGAGCCCCAGATGGTGGATACCTCCAAGGACGCTCGCCCCGGCCGGATCTTCATGAACCGGACGATCCGGATGTATCCGGCCTTCGCCGAGTTCTACGGCATGGAGGAAACGATCGAGCGGATCGTCGCCTTCTTCCGGCAGGGCGCGCAAGGCTTGGAGGAGCGCAAGCAGATCCTCTATCTCCTCGGGCCGGTCGGCGGCGGCAAATCTTCGCTTGCCGAGCGCATCAAGGCGCTGATGGAACTTAATCCCATCTACGTGCTGAAGGCGGGCAACGAGCTGAGCCCGATCTTCGAGAGCCCGCTCTGCCTGTTCGATCCCGAAACCATGGGCGACAGGATCGAGAAGGAATATGGCGTTCCGAAGCGCCGCCTGACCGGCCTGATGAGCCCCTGGTGCCTGAAGCGGCTCGACGAGTTCGGCGGCGACATCACCAAGTTCCGCGTGGCCAAGCTGAGTCCATCGCGCCTGCGCCAGATCGGCATCGCGAAAACCGAGCCGGGCGACGAGAACAACCAGGACGTGTCCTCGCTGGTCGGCAAGGTGGACATCCGCCGGCTTGAGCTGCTTGCGCAGAACGATCCCGACGCCTACTCCTACTCGGGCGGCCTGAACCGCGCCAACCAGGGCGTGCTCGAATTCGTCGAGATGTTCAAGGCGCCTATCAAGATGCTGCATCCGCTTTTGACGGCGACGCAGGAAAGCAACTATGTCGGGTCCGAGAATATCGGCTCGATCCCCTTCAACGGCATCGTCATGGCGCACTCGAACGAGGCCGAATGGCGAACCTTCAAGAACAACAAGACCAACGAAGCGTTCATCGACCGCATCTACGTCATCAAGGTTCCGTATTGCCTGCGCGTCCTTGAGGAAGAGAAGATTTATCAAAAGCTTATCCAGGGCTCCGAACTGGCGAAGGCTCCTTGCGCGCCCGGCACGCTCGACATGCTTGCGCGCTTCTCCGTGTTGTCGCGCCTCAAACCGCATGAAAATTCGAGCCTTTACGCAAAAATGCGGGTTTACAACGGTGAGAGCCTGAAGGAGGTCGATCCCAAGGCGCGGACCATGCAGGAGTACCGGGATCACGCCGGCATCGACGAGGGCATGGACGGCATCTCGACGCGCTTCGCATTTAAAACGCTGTCGGCTACCTACAATCACGACACCCAGGAGGTTGCCGCCGATCCGGTGCACCTGATGTATGTGCTTGAGCAGGCTATCCGGCGCGAGCAGTTTCCGGAGGACACCGAAAGCACCTACATCGAGTTCATCAAGGCGGAGCTAGGTCCCCGCTATGCGGAATTCATCGGGCACGAGATCCAGAAAGCCTACCTCGAATCCTATTCCGACTACGGCCAGAACCTTTTCGACCGCTATGTGTCCTATGCCGATGCGTGGATCGAGGATCAGGACTTCAAGGATCAGGACACCGGCCAGCTCATGAACCGGGAGCTTCTGAACCAAGAGCTTTCGAAAATCGAGAAGCCGGCCGGCATTGCGAACCCGAAGGACTTTCGCAATGAGGTTGTGAAGTTTACATTAAGAGCGAGGGCGCAGCGCGGTGGCAAGAACCCCTCCTGGACAAGCTATGAAAAGATCCGGGAGGTCATCGAGCGGCGCATGTTCAGCCAGGTGGAGGACTTGCTTCCCGTGATCAGCTTCGGCTCGAAGAAGGACAGCGAGACGGAGAAGAAGCACAGCGAGTTCGTCGAACGTATGGTGACACGCGGCTATACGGAGCGCCAGGTTCGCAGGCTGGTGGAATGGTACATGCGCGTGAGGCAGGCTGGCTAAGGGGAACCGTGCATATCATCGATCGGCGCCGCGACGCGAGCGGCAAGAGTCTCGGCAACCGCCAGCGGTTTATCCGCCGGGCCAGGGCGTTGGTCCGGCATGCGGTCCGTGAGGCCTCGAAGGACCGCAAAGTGACCGACGCGGGCAAGGGCGGCGAGATCACCGTCCCGTCCGGCGGCATCCACGAGCCGAGCTTGCGGCGCAGCTCCAAGGGCGGCATCCGCGAATATCTTCTGCCCGGCAATAAGCAGTACACCGAAGGCGATACCATCGAGCGCCCTCCGTCTGGCGGAGGAGCCGGAGGGGCGAGCGCCGATGGCGAGGGCGAGGACGAGTTCCGCTTCGTCCTCTCCGACGACGAGTTCATCGACCTCTTTCTTGAAGATCTGGAGCTTCCGGACCTCGCCAAGCGTCAGGTTATGGGCGAGGAAAAGACCCAGCCCAGGCGCGCGGGCTACAAGTCATCCGGCGCACCGTCGCAGCTTTCGGTTCCGCGCACGATGCGGAACAGCCTGTCGCGGCGCCTCGCGCTCAAGCGGCCGAAACCCGACGAAATCGCGGCCTTGGAAGGCCGCCTGAAGGAGTTGGAAGAGGCGGGCGCGGACGAGGACGAGATTTTGGCCGTCCGGGCCGAGCTGGAGCGGCAAGGCTTGCGCGCGCGCGCAATCCCCTTCATCGACCCGGTCGATGTACGCTACCGGCGCTATGAAATGGTGCCAAAGCCCGTGGCGCAGGCCGTGATGTTCTGCCTCATGGATGTGTCCGGCTCCATGGACGAGCACCTCAAGGACTTGGCAAAGCGCTTTTACAGCCTGCTCTACCTCTTCCTGAGCCGGCGCTACCGCTATGTCGAGGTGGTCTTCATCCGTCACACGCACGAGGCCCAGGAGGTCGATGAGGATACGTTTTTCCACAGCCGCGAGACGGGCGGAACGGTCGTTTCCACCGCGCTTGAGGAGATGATCCGCGTCGTGTCCGACCGCTTCCCTCCGGCCAACTGGAACATCTATGCGGCCCAGGCGTCCGATGGCGACAACCTGCCCATCGACAACGAAAAGGCGGTCACCCTTTTGAGAAACGTCATCCTGCCCATGTGCCAGCATTACGCTTACATCGAGGTCGGCCGGGAGCCTGAGGAGCGCCGCCGCGGGGGTGAGCCGCCGAGCACGCTTTGGCGCGCCTACGATCTCATTCAATCGCCTGACTTGCCCATGGCCATGCGCAAGGTTCGCGACCGCCGCGACATCTACCCTGTGTTCCGGGAGCTTTTCGAGCGGAAACCCACGGTTGCGGGGGTGGCATGAAGAACAAGCCGGCGAAAAACAAGCTCTTGTTTGAGGGCGCCGACTGGGATTTCGACACGCTGAACAGGATCTACGAGGGCGTTGCCGCGATCGGCCATGGCGAGTTGAAGCTCGACATCTACCGGCCCCGGATCGAGGTCATAACCACCGAGCAGATGCTCGACGCCTATGCTTCGACAGGTATGCCGCTGTTCTACCGGCATTGGTCGTTCGGCAAGCAGTTCGTGCGCAACGAGGCCCTCTACCGCAAGGGTTGGCAGGGCCTCGCCTACGAGATCGTCATCAACTCGAACCCGTGCGTCGTCTACCTGCTCGAAGAAAACACCGCGACCATGCAGGCGCTGGTGCTGGCGCACGCCGCTTTCGGGCATAACCACTTCTTCAAGAACAACTATGTCTTCAAGCAGTGGACGGACGCGGACGGCATCCTCGACTACCTCGCCTTTGCCAAGAACTATATCGCGCATTGCGAGGACCGCTACGGTGCGGCCGAAGTCGAGCGGGTGCTGGACGCCGCGCACGCCTTGCAAAATCAGGGTATTCACAGGTATCCTGGCAAGAAGACCATCGACCTGCGTTCCGAGGAGAAGCGGGAGCGCCAGCGGCGCGAGCATGGCGAGCGGCTCTTCAACGATTTGTGGCGCACCGTTCCGGAGCAAACCAAAAAGGCGAAGAAGCGCATCGATCAGGAACGCGAGCGCCGCCGCGCGCTTTTGGGCCTGCCCGAGGAGAACATCCTCTACTTCCTTGAGAAAACCGCGCCGCGGCTCAGGCCCTGGCAGCGCGAGGTGATCCGCATCGTCCGGCTTATCGCGCAATATTTCTACCCGCAGCGCCAGACCAAGATGATGAACGAGGGCTGTGCGACCTACACCCATTATCAGATCATGCAGCGCCTCCTCGAAAAGGGCCAGATCGGCGAGGGCTCCTTCATGGAGTTCCTGCATTCGCATACCAACGTGGTCGCCCAGCCCGGCTTCGACGACCGGCGCTATTATGGGCTCAACCCCTATGCGCTCGGCTTTGCCATGATGAAGGACATCGAGCGCATCTGCCTCAAGCCCGAAGCCGAGGACCGCCAATGGTTCCCGGATATCGCGGGCAACAAAGACCCGATGGAGACGCTCAAGGATATCTGGGCGAATTACCGCGACGAAAGCTTCGTCTCGCAGTTCCTGAGCCCCAATATCATCCGCAAGCTGGGCCTGTTCCTGGTTGTGGACGATCACCGGGAGAGCGAGCTGGCGGTGGACGCCATCCACAACGAGAGGGGCTACACCAAAGTGCGCCGGGCGCTTGCCCGCAATTACGATGTTTCGCGGGCCGATCCCGACATCCAGATCGTCGATGTGAACCTGGATGGGGACCGGCGGCTGGAGCTGCGCCATCAAGTCGTCGACGGCGTGACACTCGACGAGGACGATGCCGAGCGGGTGCTGCAGCATCTCGCCAATCTGTGGGGTTACGAAGTGTATCTCGTCGAGAGCAACCCAGAGGGCGAGACAACCACGAAGCATCACGCCGAGCCAGTTCACCCCTTCATGTAGCTATTCCGGCCCGCGGGATGACCCCAGGTTCAACCTAAACCAAGCAAGAGACCGTCATGCCCGCGCATGCGGGTATCCATCTAACCGATTGTTCTGACGCTGGAAATATGGATTCCCGCTTTCGCGGGAATGACGCTTGGTAATGGCGCCGGCGGCAAAGGCTCGCGTCAGCGCGGGCCGCTGCTGGAGGGGGGGCACCGCATACCCAGGATGATTTGCCGGAGCATTTCCGCGTGGAGTGGCTTCGGCAGCCTGCGAAAGTGACGGAAGCGTTCCGGCAGGTCTGAAGGCACGTAGCCAGTCAGGAACACGAAGGGGACGCCAGCTCTGTCGAGGAACTCGGCCAGCGGGTAGACCATCTCGCCATTGAGGTTGATGTCGAGCACCGCGCCGTCGAGTTGCAGGCGCCGGGCCGCATCCAGGGCCTTCGCCAGTTTGGCAAACGGGCCAGCGACGGAGCATCCAAAGCCTATCAGCGCCGCCTCGACTTCCAAAGCCAGCAAGAACTCGTCCTCGACGACGAGGATGCGCAGACCTTTCAGACTCGCCTCCTCGCCGGCTTCGTCTTCCGTGTCCTCGCTCCGGTGCGGTTCGCCGCCGTTTCCCGCCTGTCCGGAGGCGCCCAACTCGCAGCCTGCCGGTGCGCGTGCCTTCAAGGCCGGGCCGAACGAAAGGCACTCCTCAAATGCCATCGTCAGTCTCGCCATCGTCTTGGGCCGGGTTGCCATCGATCGGAAACACGATGGTACATTTCAGGCCTTCGCGCGCAAATTCAAGCTGCACCTTGCCTCGAAGCTCATGAGCGAGGCCCCGCTCAAGCAGTAGCCTGCCAAACCCGCTGCGGGCGGGTGCGGAAACCTCCGGCCCGCCCCGCTCGCTCCAGCGGATACGGAGCTGGTTATCGGAGGGCCGGACCCAATCCCAGCCAATCTCGACCGCGCCGCCGTCTTTCGATAGCGCTCCATGTTTTGCCGCATTGGTGATGAGTTCATGAAACGCCATGCCCAGCGAGATCGCGACCCTGGGCTTCAGCATGACATCCGGCCCGGAGGCGAGCACGTTGGCGGCGGTTTGGTATGGCTGGACCTCGCCGCCGATGAGTTCGGCAAGCGACACCTCGGCCCAGCTTCGCTCGGCAAGGCTGCTATGCGTATGCGCCAGCGCCCGTATCCGGCCATCGAAAGCTTCGACGGCGCTGGTGAATGGCTCCACGCGTGGGAACGTCTGCCGCGCGATGGAGATCACCGTGGCCAGCGTGTTCTTGACCCGGTGGCTCAGCTCGGCGACCAGCAGCGCGCGGTGCTGCTCGATTTCCTTGCGGCCCGAGATATCGCGGATAATGCCCGTGAAAAGCCGCCGGTTGCTGAGCGGAACCTCGCTCACCGAAAGGTCGATGGGAAAAACGGTGCCGTCCTTGCGGCGGCCGAGCGTCTCGCGGCCCGTGCCGATGATTTTGCCTTTGCCGGTGTGCCGGTAGGTCCGCATATATTGGTCGTGCTCGCGCCGGTAGGGATCGGGCATCAGCATGTTGACGCTCTGCCCCAGCAAATCGCCGGCCTCGTAGCCGAAAATCGTGTGCGCGGCCGGGTTCACCTCTTCTATGATGCCGCGCTCGTTGATGGTGACGATGCCGTCGACCGCGCTGCTGAGGATCGCCTTGAGCCGCGCCTCGCCGTCGCGGAGCGCTTGCTCGCGCCGCATCTGCTCGCGCATGTCCCGCAAGGAAAAGGCCATGGCGAGCGGCTCGCCGCTGTGCGGGTCGAGGATGCCGAATGCGTTGCAGTCCACGTCGATGGCCCGGCCGGTCACGAAATGCTTGACCTTGCCGTGAAACCTGAAAGAGCCGCCCCTGAGTTGAACGGGCCCGGCCTGCTTGAGCACGGAAGGCAGGGTGCCTTCCTCCCAGAGGTCGCGCACCTCCATGCCCTTGACCTGCTCGCGGCCGATGCCGATAAGCTCGCGCCCGGCCTTGTTGATGTATAGCAGCTCCCAGCTCAGCGAGGCCATGGCTATGAAATCGCTGCTGTTTTCCACCAGCCCCACGAATTTCTGCCGTTCCTCCTCGATGCGCTTGCGCTCGGAGATATCGCGCACGATGCCGGTGAACACGCGCCGGCCGCCGCGCTGAACCTCGCTCACCGCGAGTTCGAGCGGGAAGACGGTGCCGTCCTTGCGCCTGCCCGAAACCTCGCGGCCGATGCCGACGATTTTGCGTACCCCCGTCTCGCGGTAGCTCCGCAGGTAGGCATCGTGCTGGCCGCGGAAAGGCTCGGGCATCAATATCTTGACGTTCTGGCCCACCAACTCCCCGGCGGTGTAGCCGAAAAGCCTGAGCGCGGCGGGGTTGACCTCGGTGATCGAGCCTTGCTCGTCTATGGTTATGATGCCGTCCACTGCGCTATCGACAATCGCCCGGAGCCAAGCTTCGCTTCCGTTTCCGGACGCATAGGATTCGGCGTATGCGGCCGCCGTCTCCCGATCGGCGTCGAAAACACCGCTTAACGGTTTCACCGGCTTGCCGATCATAACTCAAGATCCTGAACTATAGTCACGGAATGATTGCGATCCCAGGGTCCCATAAATAGCCGGCTGAGTCACTAGGGTATTGGTTCAACAACTCGCGCGCGGTTACACGGCCGGCCGGCGGATGCCTTTGGCCGCTCCGCTTGCGCCTTCTGTTCAATTACTTTTCTTGTGGTTCGAGTTCTGAGCACTTGCGAAAGGCGCGGCGGAAGCTTAATTTCGCGCCGCAACACCATCCTGGAGTTAGAATCCATGGCTTTCCTATCGGACGCACTTGCCCGCGTTAAGCCCTCGGCCACCATTGCCGTTGCTTCCAAGGCGCGCGAACTCAAAGCGGCGGGAAGGGACGTGATCAGCCTTGGCGCCGGCGAGCCCGATTTCGACACGCCGGACAACATCAAGGAAGCCGCCGTCAGGGCGATCTGGGAAGGCAAGACGAAATACACCAATGTGGACGGCATCCCCGAGCTGAAGGAAGCCATCTGCAGAAAGTTCAAGCGCGAGAATGGCTTGGACTACAAGCCCGCCCAGGCTTTCGTGGCGCCGGGCGGCAAGAAGATCATTTTCAACGCCATGATGGCGACGCTGAATCCCGGCGACGAGGTGGTGATCCCGGCGCCCTACTGGGTGTCGTATCCCGACATCGTGCTCTTGGCCGGCGGGCAGCCGGTCTTTGCGGAGGCCGGGATCGAGAGCAAGTTCAAGCTCAGCCCCGAGACGCTCGAAGCAGCCATCACGCCCAAGACTAAGTGGTTGATTTTCAATCATCCTTCGAACCCCACGGGCGCTGCCTACAGCCGCGCCGAACTTAAGGCGCTGACGGACGTGCTGATGCGGCACCCCCATGTGTGGGTGCTGACCGACGACATGTACGAGCACCTCGTCTACGACGATTTCGAGTTCACCACGCCGGCCCAGGTCGAGCCTGGCCTCTACGGCCGCACGCTGACCATGAACGGTGTCTCGAAGGCCTACGCCATGACTGGCTGGCGCATCGGCTACTGCGCCGGGCCGGAGCCGCTCATCAAGGCGATGACCAAGCTCCAGTCGCAGACCACGTCGAACCCCACCAGCATCAGCCAGTGGGCGAGCGTCGAGGCGCTGAACGGTCCGCAGGACTTCCTCAAGAGCCGCGCGCAAAGCTTCAAGGAGCGGCGCGACCTCGTGGTGTCGATGCTGAACCAGGCGAAGGGCATCCAGTGCCCCACGCCCGAAGGCGCGTTCTATGTCTACCCCTCCTGTGCCGGGCTGATCGGCAAGCGCACCCAAACCGGCAAGGTGCTCGGCAACGACGAGGACGTGGTCACCGCGCTTCTCGAAGAGGAAGGCGTGGCCGTTGTCCACGGCGCGGCTTTCGGGCTTTCGCCCTATTTCCGCATCTCCTACGCCACCTCGAAGGAGGAGTTGGAGGAGTCCTGCCGCCGCATCCAGCGCTTCTGCGGCAACCTGGAATAGGCGCCGCTCTCGCCAATCACCCCGGTATCGCGCCTGCGATTTCCGGGGTGTTGCATGTGCCGGTAAGTTTTCGTTAACCCATATTTCGCCAATAGTTGAGGTTTTGAGACCTGTTTCGATTTTGAAACAATATAGCGCAAGTGTTTTTAAAAAGAGTTAAAGCGCGTAAGTGTCTGATTGCGGATGAATAATTCAAACTTGCAGCTGCCATCTCATGGTTAATTCGCGAATTGCTTCTATATTTAACGGATGTTTTGAAACGCAGAATCGGGGCAAAAGCACGGAAAATTTCGCAGAAAACAGCGTGTGGAACGCATGCCGCGTTGGCGTTAACCATAGCCGTATTTACCATGATACCGCCCTACGCGATTTCAACGGCCTGTTAAGCTTTCGTCACGGAGACATTTGCCGGAACTGCGGGTTACGCCCGGCATAAGCGAGGGTGCTTCGCGGGGACGGGATGGGCAGGCCGTCCTCCACCAGCCCCTCCAGGTGAAAGCGGATCGCCTCGCGCATGTTGTCTTTGGCCTCTTGTGGCGTCTGGCCAGTTGCCACGCAGCCCGGCGGGGCCGGCGCATAGGCCCGGTAGCTTATACCAACGGCCAAAGATTCTGACCGTTCCATCCCACTGGTAGAGTGCAACAGGCCAGGAGCTGACTCGCGGACTGCCGGCGATACCGTCTCTTGCCGGGAGTTTAGCGCTCCTCATAAATCGGCGTTTCAAGCCGACGGCATCGCTCGCGTTTACGCTTTGCCTCCATGGAACAGGCT
>Ga0182021_10006183_pt1 | contig 14221 bp, 12 predicted proteins | sample 612E3MmetaG_FD_120493 | JGI IMG/M metagenome (GOLD analysis project Ga0182021, IMG submission 120493) | Permafrost microbial communities from Stordalen Mire, Sweden - 612E3M metaG (Illumina Assembly) | ecosystem: Environmental > Terrestrial > Soil > Wetlands > Permafrost | place: Sweden... | reverse complement strand
GCCATGCAGGCGGGCATGTTGCGCGAGCGCGCGTGCGCGACGTGGTCGGCCGAGATGCAGCGCCCGGCGACGAGTAGCTGCTCCACGCCCACCGGCACGAGGCAGCGGTAGGGTATCTCGTAGGGCGGCAGGCTCTGGAAATCGACGTCGGCCCCCTTGGGGTCGTGAATGTCGAGCGCCGAGGCGTCGGCCGCGATGCTGTCGTCGAAATGCACCCCGCCGAGCGAGTCCGGGCCGGTGAGCGTGTATTCGCCCTGGATGTGGCGCGTCTCGCGCACGCCCAGGATCGGCGACACCTGGCCGATGCGCGCGTGTTCGAAGCCGGGTACGCGCTCGCGCAGGCAGCGCGCCACGCCTTCGATCTGGCGGTAGCACTCGACGATCGCGGCGGTGAATTCCTTGGGCGAGAACACGTCGACGCCGAGCACGCGCGTGCCGTTCACGTACATCAGGCCGCCGGCGGTCTTGAGTGTGATGTTGTCGCGCTGCAGCTTGACGCCGGTGTCCTTCTGCCACTTCTGCAGCGTCTTGTTGAAGCCGGTGAGCCAGAGGTTGTAGTCGAGCCCCGCGTCGGTCTTGGGGATGGCGCGCGCGGGGATGTCGTCGGAGGTCTTCGCCCACTCGGCCAGGCGCTTGATGTCGACGCCGTTCATGGTGAAATACATGGAGACCGGCTGCATCTTGGCTACGGTTTCGCCCGAACCCATCACGGTCGGCACATTCGCCTTGACCGCCATGTCGGCGTCGGCCGAGCAGTCGATCACCACCTTGGCGCCGACGAACTGCCGGCCGCCCTTGTTCTCGATCACGACCCCGGTGACTTTTCCATTCTCGACCACCGGGTTCGAAACGAAGGTCTCGAAGAGGATCTGCACGCCCGCTTCGACGCACAGGCGCGTGAGCAGCATTTTCATGATCTCGGGATCGGTGGGCGAGGCGATTTTCACGTCACCCGTCTTGGTCAGCGCCATGTAATCGTCGCCGGCGCCGCCGGCGGTGCGCGCGAGGTTCCAGATCTCCAGCGGCAAGCCACCCACCAGCGCGCCGGAGGGCTTGGTGTTGAGGCCGAGGGTGAGGATGCCGCCGAGGGAGCCGAAGCGCTCGATCATCACCACCGACCTGCCGCGCCGCGCCGCAGAGATCGCCGCGAGCGGGCCGGTCGTGCCGCCGCCCACCACCGCCACGTCCACTTCCATCAGCACCGGGATCTGGCGGGCAGGCTCGGTGATCGTCTTCGTCGTTTTCATGTCCATCGTCGCTCCTAGTCGAAATTGATGCGTTGCTTGCGTGTCCGGTTCGGTCAGTCGCCCTTCGCGCCGGAATCCTTGACCGCCTTGGCCCACTTGGCGATTTCGCTGCGGTTCCAGGCGGCGAACTGTTCCGGGGTGTTGCCGACGACGACGGCGCCGAGCTGGCCGAGCCGCTCCTGGATGTCGGGCATGTGCAGCACCGCCACGATGTCGGTGTGCAGCTTGTCGACGATGCCTTTCGGCGTGCCCGCGGGGACGAGCGCGCCGATCCACGACACCGCCTCGAAACCGGGGATGCCCGCCTCGGCGACCGTGGGCACGTCGGGCAGGGACGGAGAACGTTTGGCGCTCGTGACGGCGATGGGTTTGAGCTTGCCCGATTTGATGTGCGGCATCGCGGGGACGATGTTGTCGAACATCAACGCGATGCGCCCGCTCATCAGGTCCGCGTAAGCGGCGGGCGTGCCCTTGTAGGGGACATGGACCAGATCGGTGCCGGTCGCGGATTTGAACATCTCGCCCGCGAGGTGGTTCGAGGTGCCCGGGCCGCCCGAGCCGAAGTCGAGCTTGCCCGGATTGGCCTTGGCGTAGGCGATCAGCTCTTTTATGTTCTTCACCGGCACGGCGGGGTTGGCGACGAGCACCAGCGGCGTCGTCGCGATCAGGGTGATCGGCGTGAAGTCCTTGAGGTAGTCGTAGTTGAGCTTCGAGTAATAGCCGGTGCTGATCGCGTTGGCCACCGTGCCGAAGAAGATCGTGTAGCCGTCGGCGGGCTGCTTGGCGGCCACCTCGCTGCCGAGGTTGCCGCCCGCGCCGGGTCGGTTGTCGATGACCACCGGCTGGCCCCACTTCTCGCTCAGCTTCTGGCCCACGGCGCGCGCGATCACGTCGGTGGCGCTCGCCGCGGGAAAGCCGAACAGGATCTTCACCGGTTTCGCCGGCCAGTCAGGCTCGACGGCGGGCGCGGCAAGGGCGGCGGCGGACAAGGCCAATCCGGCGAACAGGAATCCCAGTTTCATGGCTGCGCTCCTTTTGGTGTGGTCACTGGTAGTTTGGAGAATACTATAGTACTATATAGTAATAGTCAACCCGTTTTTTAGGCTGTATCATTTCCGGTAAGAAAGGACCCTCGCGCCATGAAACAGTCCACGCCGACCCAGGATGCGCTGGAGAAATTCGCCAAGCCGGCGCCGCCGGGGCTGCCCAAGTACGCGCAGCTGCGCGAAACCCTGTATGCGGCGATCCATGCGGGGCATTGGAAACCCGGGGACAGGTTGCCCACCGAGAGCGAGCTCACGCGCCTCACGCCCTACAGCCTCGGCACGGTGCAGCGCGCGCTGCGGGCACTGGTGGACGAGGGGCTGGTGATGCGCAGCCAGGGCAGCGGTACCTTCGTCGCGGAGGGGCGCGCGCCGATCGACGCGCCGCTGCACCTGCGTTTCCGCGGGGGCAGGGACGAGCCGCGCTTCCTGCCGCTGTTTCCCAAGGTGCTGTCGCGCAAGCGCATATCCGAGCGCGGCCCGTGGTCCGAATGGCTGCGGCAGAAGGGCGCCGACATCGTCCGCATCGACCGCCGCATCAGCGTGAACCACGAGTTCAACGTGTTCAACCGCTTCTACTTCAGCGCCGTCACCTTTCCGGACGTCACCACGCAGCCGCTCAGCGCGCTCGACGGCGCCAACCTCAAGCAGTTGCTGGGCGGTGCCTTCAGCATGCCGCTCACCAGCGTCGAGCAGTGTGTTTCGCTGGTGAAATTCGCGCCCGAGATCTGCAAGGCGATCGGCGCGAAGCCGGGTGCCCAGGGCATGCTGCTGGAAAGCGCGGCAAGCGCGGGGCGCGGCAACCCGGTCTATTTCCTCGAATCATTCATCCCGCCGAACCGGCGCAAGCTCGACTTCTCGGCTGAATGAGCATCGGGCCAGACGCCAAGCGATGCAGCCAGAAGGATATCCCCCACGCGCCGCGCTGCCGCAAACCGCCGGGGGTGAACGCCCGGCGCTGCTGTCGCTTCTACCGGTAGCCGCGGCCGTGGCCGTAGCCGTAGCCGCGCCCGCCGTAGACGCCGATGCCGAAGGACGGCGCGTAATAGACCGGCGGGGCGTAATACGCCGGGGCCGGCGCGTAATAGCCGGGCGCCCCGCCGTAGGGGCCCGGCGCGATGGGAACCGCCACGCATCCTGCCAGCATGGCCAGCGCCGAAACGACGAATATCACACTTATCTTTTTCATCTTGGTGTTCTCCTTGCCTTTTTGGACAGGCATCCATTCGAGAGTATCCTTGGGAAGATGTAACACTTTGTGAGCCGCAACGCGCTCGACGGCAGCAAATGCGTCCACGAAAGGGGCGGCAACCCGGCCGGGCGCCACAGAACCGGAGATCAAGGCCATGACTACCGACAACCCGATCGAAGTGATCCACAACATGCTGCAGACGATGGTCAGCCGCAAGGCGTCCGACCTGTTCATCAGCGTGGGTTTTCCGCCGGCGCTGAAGATCGACGGCCAGGTGACGCCGATCTCCGACCATGCGCTCACCGAAATGCACACCAAGACCTTCGCGCGCGCGCTGATGAACGACAAGCAGCTCGCCGCGTTCGAGGCGACCAAGGAGTGCAACTTCGCGGTCGCGCCGGCCGGCATCGGGCGCTTTCGCGCCAGCGCCTACATGGACCAGAACGGCGTCGGGCTGGTGCTGCGCACCATCAACACGAAGATCCCGACCATGGAGGAGCTCGGCCTGCCGGCTATCCTGCGCGAGGTGGCGATGTCCGAGCGCGGCCTGGTCATGGTGGTGGGCGGCACGGGCTCGGGCAAATCGACCAGCCTCGCGGCGATGATCGGCTACCGCAACGAGCACAGCCGCGGCCACATCATCACCATCGAAGATCCGGTGGAATTCGTGCACGAGCACCGCCACTGCATCGTCACGCAGCGCGAGGTGGGCGTCACCACCGATTCATGGGACTCGGCACTGAAGAACACGCTGCGGCAGGCGCCCGACGTGATCCTGATCGGCGAGGTCCGCGACCGCGACACCATGGAGCACGCCATCGCCTTCGCCGAGACCGGCCACCTGTGCTTCGCCACGCTGCACGCGAACAGCGCGAATCAGGCGCTCGACCGCATCATCAACTTCTTTCCCGACGACCGCCGCCAGCAGCTGCTGATGGACCTGTCGCTCAACGTGCGCGCGTTCCTGTCGCAGCGCCTGGTGCCGCGCGAGAGCGGCAAGGGGCGCGTCGCCGCGTTCGAGATCATGCTCGACTCGCCGCTGATCAAGGACATGATCTTCAAGGGCGAGGTGCACCAGATGAAAGAGCTCATGACCCGCTCGGTCGAGCTCGGCATGCAGACCTTCGACAAGGCGCTGTTCGACCTGTACCAGGCGAACGTCATCAGCTACGAGGACGCGCTGCGCTTCGCCGATTCGCACAACGACCTGCGCCTGCACATCAAGCTCGAGCCCGGCGGCCGGCAGCCCAAGGACTCAGGCGACAAGACCGACATGCACGTGGTCTAGGCTCTGCTTCCCCTCGCCCTTTCCCCCGCCCGGCGGGCGCGGCCGGGCGGCCATGTGCAGCCTCGCAGCCTGTGCTAGGCTGCTTGCCGCCGCAGGCTCGGGTGAAACCGGGCGCTGCGGTTTTCCAACAACAGGTCCCGAAGGTGTACCGCCCTAACCAGGAGGAAGTCATGAAATCCAGCATGAAAGTTGTTGCGGCAGCAGCGCTTGCGTTCGCGTCCGTCGCGCCGGCCGGCGCCCAGGCCCCGCTCACCGAGAAGAACGTCTCGATGAAAATGGCGCTGATGATCATCGAGGGCACGCTCGAGCAATGCGCCAAGGACGGCTACAAGGTTTCCGTGGCCATCATCGACAATGCCGGCCTGGTGCGCGCGTCGCTCCGCGGCGACGGGACCAATCCGCACACCATGGAATTCGCGCGCAAGAAGGCTTACACGGCGCGCACGCGCGGCCAGACCTCGCTCGAATTCATGAAGCTGACGGAAAATCCGGCGAGCGCGTACCTGAAGCAGATCCCCGATGTCGTCGCCGTCGGCGGCGGCGTGCCGATCATGATCGGCGGCGTCACGATAGGCGCGGTCGGGGTATCGGGCGCGCCCGGCGGCGAGAAGGACGAAGTCTGCGCCAACGCCGGCATCGCCAAGGTGGCGGATCAACTGAAGTAAGCGCGGCGGCCGCCGCCGAACTTTGGCCGGCGGCGGCCGTTCAATCCCCGGCGAAGAATATTCCCGAGCGGTCCATCGCCTCGAGCGCGAGGCCGCAGCCGCGCGCGACGCAGGTGAGGGGGTCTTCGGCGACGCTGACCGGCAGGCCGGTCTCCTCCATCAGCAGGCGGTCGAAATCGCGCAGCAGCGCGCCGCCGCCGGTGAGCACCATGCCCTTTTCCGCGATGTCCGCGGCGAGTTCGGGCGGCGTGTGCTCGAGCGCGGACTTGACCGCGGTGACGATGCTGTTGAGCGGCTCGCTCAGCGCTTCGAGTATTTCGTTGCTCGATATGGTGAAGCTGCGCGGTATGCCCTCGGCGAGGTTGCGGCCCTTCATTTCCTTTTCGCGCACTTCGGAGCCGGGAAAGGCCGAGCCGATCGCCTTCTTGGCCTGCTCGGCGGTCGCCTCGCCGATCAGCATGCCGTAATTGCGGCGCACGTAGTTGATGATGGCTTCGTCGAACTTGTCCCCGCCCACCCGCACCGACGCCTGATAGACCAGGCCGCCGAGGGAGATCACGCCGACTTCGGTGGTGCCGCCGCCGATATCGACCACCATCGAGCCGGTCGGCTCGCCCACCGGAAGGCCGGCGCCGAGCGCGGCCGCCATGGGTTCCTCGATGAGGAATACTTTCGACGCGCCGGCGCCGATCGCCGATTCGCGAATCGCGCGCCGCTCGACCTGGGTCGAGCCGCTGGGCACGCAGATGATGATCCGCGGACTGGGCCTGAAGATGCGGGTTTCGAGCACTTTGCGGATGAAGTGCTTGAGCATCAACTCGGTCACGGTGAAGTCGGAGATCACGCCGTCTTTCAGCGGCCGGATCGCCCTGATGCTGCCCGGGGTGCGGCCGAGCATGCTCTTCGCGGCGAGGCCGACGGCCTGGACCACCTGCTTGCCGTTGGGCCCGCTCTGCTGGCGGATCGCGACGACCGAAGGCTCGTCGAGAACGATACCCTTGCCGCGCACGTAGATGAGCGTGTTCGCGGTGCCGAGGTCGATGGCGATGTCTTGCGAATTGAAGCGGGAAAAGAATTGCAGCATGGAACCTTCGAAGGAGGCGCAAGTCCTCGGGTTCGCAGGGCTACACGCAACCCCGAGTATACCCAGAGTTCGCGGCGCCGAACGGGGAAATCGCCGGCAATGCCGCGGTGCCGGGCCCGATTTGCGGAATCCGGCGCATCTTCACCCGAACCGCGGCACTCTGGTATGGTGGCGGTTCGTCCGCGGCCGCAGCAACCGGGAGACCCGCATTCGGGTGAAACCAGCGCATGAGCCTTAACGCGAGCAGCAGTATCCGAATCCGCTTCTTCGCCGCCTTCGGCATCGTCGCCCTGGCGCTGTGGGCGGTGATCGCGTTCGCGCTGCAGGCGGCGGAGCGCGAGGCCATGGAAAAGGCGAGTGTCGAGGGGCGCAACCTGGCGCGCAGCCTGGCCGAGCACGTGGCGTCCTCGGTTCGCGCGATCGACCTCGTGCTATTGCAACTGCGGGTGGAATGGGACCAGAGTGCCTTGCCCTTCGCCGGCCATGTCGCGCGGCAGCAGGAATACCTGAAGAACGAATATTTCTCCCAGGTCACGGTGATCGGGGCGGACGGGCGGGTCGAATACAGCTATATACCCGGCTCGGAGCGCGTGGACCTGTCGGACCGGGATTATTTCAAGGTGCACAAGGAGCGCCGCACCGACGAACTGTCCATCAGCGCGCCGTTTCTCGGCCGCTTGTCGGGGAAATGGATCATCCAGTTCACGCGGCCCATCTATGACCGCCGGCAGCAGTTCGCCGGGGTGCTGGGTCTGACCGTGCCGCCCCCGGCGCTGGAGCGCGTCTATCACGACATCGATCTCGGCGCAGGCTCGGCGATCACCCTGGCGCGCCCCGACGGTCAGATCCTGGCCCACTCGCGCGACCTGGGCAAGGCGGCCGGCGTTTCCCTGGCCGACAGCGTGGCACTCAGGCCGGATGCCGCGCCGGCCGGGGAATACCGCCGCGCGGCGAGGACGGACGGCGTCGAGCGCGTGTATAGCTACCAGAAGGTTCCCGGCTACCCCTTGTACGTGTTTGTCGGACAATCCGTGGACACGATATTGGCCCCCTACCGTGTGCAGCGCACGGCTTACCTGGTCTTGGGCGCGATGGCAACGCTGTTGCTGCTGTCCGTCACGCTGCTGCTGCTGTCCAGGCGGCGCGACAAGCTGGCAGCCGATCGAAACCGGGCCCGGCTCGAAACGGAATTGCGCGAAGGCGAGCAGCGCTTCAGGCTGATCGCCGAATCCATAGACGAAGTTGTCTGGTCCGCCGACACCGCGATCGAGAAGAATTTCTACATCAGCCCCGCTTACGAACGCGTGTGGGGACGCTCCCGCGACAGCCTGCTGGAGCATCCGCGCTCCTTCACCGATGCGATCCACCCGGAGGACCGCGAGCGCGTGCTCGCCGACCATGAGCTCAAGAAGGCGGGGCGCCCGTTCGACCACGAATACCGGATCGTTCTGCCCGACGGGTCGGTGCGCTGGATTTGGGACCGGGGCTTTCCGGTCCGAGACGAAGCGGGAGGGGTGGTCCGATACGTCGGCGCCGCCCAGGACGTCACCGAACGCAAACAGGCCGAACAGACGCTGCGGCGCAACGAGGCGCAGATGCGCCTCTTGTTCGACTCGTTTCCGATTGCGATAGCGCATGTCGACAAGGCGCAGCGCATCACCTTCGCCAACCGCATCTACCGCGCGGACTACAATTCGGACCCGGCCGGGCGCGCCGTGCGCGACTATGTCGGCAAGCAGATCTACGCCGTGCTGAAGCCCTATATCGAGCGGACGCTGGCCGGCGAGGAAGTCGAGTTCGAACGCTCCTTCGTCGGCGCGGACGGCGAGATCTCGACGCGCTTGCTGCGCTATATCCCGCAGCGCAATGATGCCGGGGAGGTCGTCGGCTTCTTCGGCTTGCGCGAGGACATTACCGAGCGACGCCGGGCGGAGGAGAAAATCCGCAGACTCAACGAGGACCTGGAGCGGCGCGTCGGAGAGCGCACGGCCGAACTGACCGCCGCGGTCGCAGCCCTGGAGGCCGAAGTCAAGGAGCGCCGGCAGGCGGAGACCGCGGCGTTGAACCTCGCCCACCGGGTGCAACACATGGCGCGCCGGCTCGGCGAAGCGCAGGAAGTCGAGCGGCGCCGGCTCGCCGCGGAGCTGCACGACGGCGTGTGCTCGAACCTCGCGGCCATCGGCCTGAACCTCATGCTGCTGCAAAAGCAGCTGCCCGTGACCGACGCCGCCGGCATGGAGGGGCGGCTATCCGGCCTGATCGCGCTGGTCGACGAGGCCAAGGCGAACGCCAAGGACATCAGCGTCGACCTGCGCCCGCTGCTGCTCGAGGAGCACGACCTGCTCTCCGCGCTGGAAGAATACGCGCGCAAGTTCGAAGGCAGCACCGGCATCGCGGTGGAGGTGAAGGGCGCGGATTCCGGCAGGCGCCTGCCGGCGGAGGAGAAAATCGCGCTGTTCCGCATCACCCAGGAAGCGCTCACCAACTGCGCCAGGCACGCGCAGGCCAAGGCCGTTGCGATCGAACTCAATACCGCCGCGGATCATCTGGAGTTGAGCATCGCCGACGACGGCATCGGCATCGACGTCGGCAACGGCAAAGCCCACGGTCTGGGGCTGGTGTCGATGCAGGAACGGGCCGAGGCCATCGGCGGCAAGTGGCAGATCGATTCCGCCCCCGGAAAGGGGACCCGGGTGATGGTGCGGGTCGGCGCCGGCGCGCCCGTTCAGGCGCGCTAGGCGGCGCTTCCCCCCGGGCGCTGGCGCTGGCCCCCCACCTTGAAACCGCGCCGGCTGGCTTCGATCACGGCCTGCGCGCGGCTGCTTACGTCGAGGACGCGGAAGATGGCGAAGATGTGGCTCTTGACCGTGCCTTCTGCCAGGTCGAGCTCGCGGCCGATCTGCTTGTTCGACATGCCGCGCAACAGGCAGGCGAGCACGTCCGTCTGCCTCGGGGAGAGCATGATACCGGCCTCCTCATGCCCCCCGGCCGGCGCGCGCGCGGCGGCGCCGGCCGGCTGCGCTTGCGCACCGTTGAAGATGGCGGTCGGCAGCGCGATGCGTCCCTCGAGCGCGTGCTCGAGGAATTTCGCCAGCAAATCCGTGGGCGAAGACTTGCAGATATACCCGGTCGCGCCGCGCTCCAGCGCGTCTATGATCGTGGCGCGCGATTCGTCCGAGGACAGCACGACGACGGGCAGCGACGCGAACCTGAGCTTGAGTTCGGACAGCAGGTCCAGCCCGCTCCTGCCCGGCATGTGCAGGTCGAGCAGCACGAGTTCGATATCGGGGTGCAGTTCGAGCGCGGCCCGCGCCTCGGCCGCGTCTCCCGCTTCGACGACCTCGATGTCCTTGTTCAGCTCCTTCGCGATGTAGCTCACCGCCGCGCGTATGGGCGGATGGTCGTCGCATATGAGCAGCTTGGCGCACTGCATTGCCGGACCTAGAACACGTTCGCGACGACGAATGCGACCAGCGCACACGCGCCTATGGTCAGGAAGAACAGGTCGCGCAGGTTCCTCTTGTCGGTCGGCGTGACGCCTTCCTTCTTCTTGCGCATCATGTTCCATTCGACGATGATGAACAGCAGCCCGAGGCCGGCGGTGATCAGCGCGGATTTCATTACCAGAGTCATGGCGTATCTCCGTTGAGAAATTGGAGGCCATTTCAGATTTACCGAAATGGCCCCTGACTTAGGGGAGCACGAGGGGAGCTATCCCCTCGTTTTGTAATTGCCTCTCAGATTTTCATCGGCAAGATTACCATTTGCAGGCCGTGCAGGTGCAGGCGCTGCTGGATCACCAGGGCGGCCTGGTTGTGCAGCAGGCGGGTAAGCCAGTTTTCGCGCTCGAAGATCAGCTTGCTGGTGAAGAATATGCTGTTGGGGAACTCTTTTTGCACTTGTTCGGCGAGGCGGGTGACTTCGTCGATCGGGTCGGTGCCGAAGCCCAGATAGGATTTCGCCGCCCAACCCTTGCTGTTGCAGAAGTTGACGAAGTAGGTGAGCGCAATGTTCGCTTGCATTTTCATCAATTCCAGATCCTCGGCGCCGCCGTAGCTATGCGAATCCACGGTGCCTACGCTGACGAAGACGAAGTTCTTGAAATGGCCGGGGAACAGACGGTGAACCCAGAGCAAGGCGTGCAGGCCGCCGCCGCGAGAGGAACCGACGAGAAACACCGCGGTCGGCTGTTCGGGATCGGGCTTGGGCGGGTCGGCGACGCTGCCGAACGCCTCGTGGGCAAAGATCTCGTCCACCTGGCGGATGCGCAGTTTGGTCGCGGCATAATGCTTGTTCACCAGGAGGCCGATTCCGATTACGACGCTGGTGATCATTACCGTTACCCAGCCGCCCTCGGCGAACTTCTCGATCAGCGTTACCACCAGGATGCTGAAGGTTACCGAGAGCCCCAGCATCGATAATGCCAGCCTGCGCCGCCAGTGCTCTTCCGTGCCGCGCCGTTGCCGCCACCAGTAGATGCACAGCCCCGCGAGCGAAAGCGAGAATGTCAGGAACACGTTGATGCTGTAGAGCACGACCAGCAGCGCCACGCTGCCACCGGTCCAGAACAGGATGGCCAGCGCTCCCGCTCCCATCAGCAGAACCCCGTTTTCGGTGACCAGGCGGGTCGACAGGTAGCGGAACTGGTGCGGCAGCCACGAGTCGCCTGCCATGTTGGCAAGCACTGCCGGCCCGCCCAGAAAGCCGGTATTGGCCCCGACGAACAACAGCGCGGCTTCGAAGGCGAGGACCAGCCACAGCGCGACGTCGGTTCCCGTGCCTTTGCCCCAACCGTGCTCCAGGATGGACCCGAACACCACGGCGTTCAACGTCTGCCCCTCCACCGGCTTCGCGTTCCACAACAGATAAAGCAGGATGATGCCGCCGGCGGTAAAAGACAGCGACAGCGCCATGTACAGCATGGTGATCTTGCCCGTCTTGACGCGCGGTTCGGCCAGCGATTGCACGTTGTTGGAAACGGCTTCGATCCCGGTGTAGGTGCCGCCGCCGAGGGAATAGGCGCGCAGGAACAGGGCCGCGACGAACACCCAGCCGAATTCGTGCGTGAGCCCCGTAGTCTCGCTGATCGTAGCGGGGAGGAGATCAGGCACGCGGCTGAACTGGCCGCCGATCCCGTAAAGAATGAGGAAGGTATGCGAGAGTATGAAGCCGAGGAAGATCGGCAGCAGTATCTGGATCGATTCCTTCATGCCGCGAAGATTGAGCGCCACCAGGATCACCACCAGGCTAATCGTCGAGGCGAGTTTGAAGTGCAGCGCGGACGCCGGCAGCAGGCTGAACAGCGCGTCCATGCCGCTTGCGGCGGAAATGGCGATGGTCAGCACGTAGTCGAGAATCAGCGCCGAGCCGGAAATGAGACCCGCGTGGCGCCCGATCAACCTGGTCGCAACCTTGTAGCCGCCGCCGCCGGTGGGAAACAGTTCGATTACCTGGTTGTAGGCGATGGCGATGATGAATACGGTAAGCGCGGTGGCGATGGCGAGATAGAGTCCGAGGCTGGTATGTTCGCCCAGCGCGCGGAACGCTTCCTCCGGGCCATAGCAGGAAGAAGACAGGCCATCGGCGCCCAGACCCACCCAGGCGAGGAATGCCACCAATGCGATGTGCTGGCGCGTGCGCGGATTGAGCGGATCGAGCGGCGCCCCGAACAGCGTGTCGTGCAGCGCGCCGGCTTTCATCGCCCCTGCGCTTGGCTCAGCTGCTTCTCGATGCGCCTGGCGTAGACCGCCATTTCCTTGGCCGCCTGCTTGTCGCCCTTTTTCCCGGCCACGGCGATGCCGCGGCGGTAGGCGTCGAGCGCGGCCTGCGGCTGCCCGCATTCGGCGAGCGCGCGGCCGAGCAGCTTCCACGCCGCCGAATACTCCGCGTCCCGCGCCACCGCCTCGGCGAGCTGCAGCTGCGCGTTGTGCGCGTCGCCGCTCTTCAGGTACTCGCTGCCGAGGGAAAACCGCAATAGCGCGCCGTCGCGCGGCGTGCCGATGAGCTTTTGCAGATTGGCGATGACGCCTGAGGTCATTGTAAGATTCGGCCGTGACGGGACACAAATCCCGGCCGAGCCGCGATTATAGGCTTGTATTATGTATGCAATATCGAAGGATACGCCAGCCATGCCAAAATCCATGATCTCCACGCCCCACGCACCCGGCGCCATCGGCACCTATTCGCAGGCGGTGCGCTGCGGCGGCACGATTTATCTCTCCGGCCAGATCGGCCTGGATCCCGCGACCATGCAGCTGGTCGACGGGATCGACGCGCAGGTGAAGCGCGTATTCGACAATCTGAAGGCGGTGGCCGAGGCCGCCGGCGCGTCGCTCGACGACGCCGCCAAGCTGACGATCTATCTCACCGATCTCGCCCATTTCGCCAAGGTGAACGAGACCATGGCGGCCTACTTCAGCCAGCCCTATCCGGCGCGCGCCGCGGTCGGCGTCGCCTCGCTGCCGCGCGGCGCCCTGGTCGAGGCCGACGCGATACTGGTCATTCAGTGAGACGGGAGGCGGGAAGCGGGAGCGGCAGGGCGGTGCGCGCCGAAGCCGCAGCGCGCCCCCGGGCAGGCAAACCGGCGCAGGCCGGGTCCGCGGCCCCCGCACCCGCCTCCTCGCTGAAAGCCAAGCTGGCGAAACTCGGCATACACCGCCAGTTCGATCTGGTGCTGCATCTGCCGCTGCGCTACGAAGACGAGACGCGGCTCACGCCGATCGCCGAGGCGCATGAGGGCGCCCCGGTGCAGGTCGAGGGCACGGTGATCGACAGCCAGATCGCCTATCGCCCGCGGCGCCAGCTCATCTGCAAGATCGAGGACGCGAGCGGCCTGCTGTACATGCGCTTTCTCAATTTCTACGGCAGTCAGGCGAAGGCGCTGGCGCCGGGGGCGCGCGTGCGCGCCTTCGGCGAGGTGCGCCCGGGTTTCTTCGGGGCGGAGATGGTCCACCCGCGCTATCGCGTGGTGCGCGCGGACACGCCGCTGCCCGAGGCGCTGACGCCGATTTATCCGACCACGGCCGGGTTGCCGCAGGCGCCCCTGCGCCGCCTGATCGCGCAGGCCCTCGCGCAAAGCGAACTCGACGAAACGCTGCCCGCGGACATCCCCGCGCGCTTCGGCATGCCGGCGTTCCGCGACGCCATCGACGCCCTGCACCATCCGCGGCCGGGCGACGATGCGCGCGCGCTCACCGGGCGCACGCATCCGGCCTGGCAGCGCATGAAGCTGGAAGAGCTGCTGGCGCAGCAATTGTCGATGCGCCTGCATTACCGCGAGCGCAAGCGCAAGACCGCGCCCGCGCTAAAGGCAACCGGCGCGTTGACCGCGGGCCTGCTCGAGCGCCTGCCGTTTCGCCTCACGCGCGCGCAAGTGCGCGCCTGGGCCGAGATCGAGCGCGACCTCGCCCAGGTCCATCCCATGCACCGCCTGCTGCAGGGCGATGTCGGCAGCGGCAAGACGGTGGTGGCGGCGCTGGCGGCGCTGCGCGCGGTGGAAAACGGCCTGCAGGCCGCGGTGATGGCGCCGACCGAAATCCTGGCCGAGCAGCATTACCGCAAATTCTCCGAATGGCTCGCTCCCCTGGGGGTGCAACTCACCTGGCTTTCGGGCAGCCAGAAAAAGAAAGAGCGCGCGGCGGCGGCCGCAGACATCGCCTCGGGCGCGACCCGCGTGGCGGTGGGCACGCATGCGCTGTTCCAG
>Ga0182021_10006182_pt1 | contig 14221 bp, 18 predicted proteins | sample 612E3MmetaG_FD_120493 | JGI IMG/M metagenome (GOLD analysis project Ga0182021, IMG submission 120493) | Permafrost microbial communities from Stordalen Mire, Sweden - 612E3M metaG (Illumina Assembly) | ecosystem: Environmental > Terrestrial > Soil > Wetlands > Permafrost | place: Sweden... | reverse complement strand
GAAAAATATGATTTTGTTGGCAACATAAAGCCAAATGAAACCGGACAGGCGGGATTAAAAATCACAGTCAACAGCGATGCTGCAATTAAAACCCATTTATTGGAAGGGGAAATAAGGTATGTTGTTGGAAATGATGTTTTTGTTGTGGACAAGCAAATTCCTATCTCGGTAATGTCTGCCAAAGATTCTGCGATAAATCCTCTGTATATAATAATTGCAGGTGTGATTGTGCTGGCCCTGATTGGAATATACTATGCTCGGCGCAAAAAGACAAAGTAGGGAGTTTTCATGCATTGTGCCAAGGGGGTTTCTTAAGGCATATCTTCTTGAGATACTGACTGAGGGTCCCATGCACGGCTATGCTTTGATGGAAAGGGTTCATAAGATAACTGGATTTTGGAAGCCGTCTCCCGGAACAGTCTATCCGCTTTTGACGTCGCTAGTCAAAGAAGGCTACGTCGAGGCTGCGGCCGGCACTGGAAGGAGGAAAGAATACAAGCTTACGAGAAAAGGAAAAAAGGTCTCTTCGGAAATGAAGGAAACAAGATATCTTCTTAATGAGAAACTTTCTGGCGTTCTTAGCCAGATGACGCCTGCAACAAAAAAAGATCTTAAAGTATATTTCAAATCGATGGTGAAGAACTGCCGAGAAGGGCCTATGATAGATCCAATTCACCAAATGTTTGCCCTTCTTTTAAAACTCTCAAACTCCCCGGAAAAAACTCTCCATGCGTCTAAAATCTTAAATGACGCAAACAGCAAGCTTTCCAAACTTTTGGATGATGAGGGTGGCAAACTATGAATCCTTTAGAGAAGCTTGCAGAGCTTCAGTTCAAGTATGCATATTTGTTTATCGCTGCGACAATAATTGTTACAATATTAATTGGCATAGGCATAGCCAATACCCATTTGCAAACGGATTTGAATAAGGAAATGCCGCAGGACCTTGATGTCGTTAAGCTTAACAATAAATTATCAGATACCTTTGGCGGCCAGGACACAATATTTGTCCTTGTGAGCATAGACAGGCAGTGTGAAATTGAGAATTCAGATAAGGATATTCGAAGCAAAGATGTAATGAACCTGCTTTCTGAGATAAGGGATGTGATGGTTCAGGACAATAGCGTTAACTCTGTCACATCAGTTGTTTCAATATTTGATGCAATGGGCGGAATACCTCAAAGTGACAGCGGCGTTAAAACTATCCTTGAAAGCGTCCCCTCTTCAACAGCGTTTTTTAATCGGGATAAATCTGCCACCTTCATGGTTATTTCGGGATCAATCGGATCGAGCGAGGAGAAGATAAATAATTTTGTTTCAAAGGCAAACCGCGACATAGATGGCATTGGCAAACCCGCCTGCGTAAAAGTGGTTGTGACCGGAAGCCCGCCGCTCAGGGCGATACTAATTGAAGCCCTGCAGCATGACATGGTCTTGACGATAAGCATTGCGGCGCTTTTAATTTTCCTTCTGATAGCTGTTGTAAAAAGATCGGCAGGAAATTCTGCAATAGTCATGGCTCCATTAATGATTGGCCTGGTGTGGACGCTTGGCATAGTCGGTTGGCTTGGCATGTCACTATCAATTGCTACTGCGGGCCTGGGGGCAATGATTTTGGGGCTGGGAACAGAGTTTGGCATATTCCTGCTGGAGAGATACAAGGAGGAAAGAGATAAGGGCTTTGATAAGGAGAAGTCTTTGAAAATAGCTCTTCCCTCAGTTGGATATGGAATAATCGGCTCAGGCCTGACGACAATTATTGGTTTTGGAGTCCTTGTTATTTCGCCAATGCCAATGCTTCAAAATCTTGGAAAGATGCTGGCGCTGGGAATATTTTGCATCCTCGTTGCAACTATTTTTGCTGCGCCTTCAATAATGCTTGCAGAGGAAGATTTAAGCGAAAGTTTGGTGAGGCGCATTCGGGGAGGTGGTAAAAAATGAGCTGGATAATAGAGGCATATTCGGATTTCGTAGTTAAGCACCCATTCATGGTAATGATATTGGCTGTGCTTTTGACAGGACTGTCTTTATATGGCATGGGCCTTGTCACCACAACTGAGACTAGCTATTCCAACATGCTTCCTCAAAGTTATACGGAAATAAAGGCATTGAATTTTGTCTCTGATGAGTTTACCGCTTCAGGCGACACAGTTTCAATCGTTGTCGAGATAGATCCGAAAGTTCAGGGTTCTGATGAGATCAGGGACGTTCGATCTGTCCAGGCGCTTGAGTATATGGATGTGTTAGAAAACAAGGTTCGGACTGTGGAGAATGTTGTTTCTGTTTCAGGCATGCCCGATGTCCTCAAAACCATGTCTGGTGGGAAAATGCCGAAGTCGCAGTCAGAAATCCTGGAACTCACAAGCGGCATGGAGCAAGACGGCGATTCATCGAAATTGCAATCGGATTCAGGCCAAAACCCCTTTGAGGGAATGGTCTCAAAAGATTATTCGCTTGCTGTGATAAGCATACATATTTCAGACCTTCCTAAAGACAAGCAGTCTGAGCTGATATCAGATATCAATAATATAATTGATGAGGCTCAAAAACCCGCAGGATTAAAAGTTGGCCTTACCGGAGAAATTGTAGTTTCAAGTGAAGTTACTAAGCTTATCGGACCGACAATGGAGCAAACGTCGGGATTGTCATTGATAGGAATTTTGATTATAGTCACCGTTCTGTTTATGTCGATAAGATATGGATTAACCTCCCTGATGGCGATAGCTTTTGGCGTACTCTGGGTGTATGGACTTATCGGCTTTTTTGGAATATCCATGACCTCAGCGACATCAGGAAGCCTTTCTATGATAATGGGCGTCGGCGTAGATTTTGGAATACAGATTGTCAACCGCTTCCGCCAAGAGCTTAAACTCGCGAAGGCAGAAAAAGCTATGAAAAAGACGCTTGATGCGGTAATACTCCCTATGTCGATCACAACCCTTGCGGCGCTGATAGGTTTTCGCGCAATGTCGCTTGGAGAACTGACTCTCCTGGCCGACCTTGGAAACATCATGGCGCTTGGAATTCTCACATGCTTTCTTGCAGCCGTAACGATAATACCGGTGGTTCTGATATTTAGCGAAAAGATAAGATCAAGATTTATTAAGTAGTTTTTGAATCATCGTCCAATAATCCTTTGGGAATTATTTAATCAATATATAGCTCTGAATGTAAGTATATTATGGACACCAAAAAAATACTCGACATTGTAGCCTTGGTCCTTGTAATAATAGGTGGTTTAAACTGGGGACTGGTGGCTTTAGCAAACATGGACTTGGTAAAATTGTTGTTTGGCGGAATACCTCCACTAGACACAATTGTCTATGTGTTGGTCGCGTTGTCGGCTCTATATACTATAACCATTTTGCTTGAGAAGACAAAGAAGTAATTGTTTTACTTTTTCTGATTTTTATATTTTTGATTTTGTAGCAGGTCTTTGTCTAAGGGAATTAGAATAAGCTTCCAGAAACCAGCAACACTCCAGCTATGATAATGGCAATTGCAATAATTTTCCTAAAGATATTTTTTCTTTCTTCTTCAAAAATAGCCAGGCCGCCAAAAACTCCGAAAATAGTGCTTAGCCTAATTATAGGAAAAACAATACTTGCATCTGCGAGCGAATATGCCTTTAGGCTGAAATAATATACTGAAACGCCAAGAACAACTATCAAAGCTACATAAGGCCATCTATTTTTCAAAAGGTTTTTTGTTTCATCCTTCCGATTTTTTAGAAAGGCAATTAGAATTAAACTTGGAATAAGATAAACAAGAAATCCATAGGTTCCAGGAGTAAAATATTTCATTGCAACTTTGTCAACAATCACAACCACCGATGAAAGGAATGCCGTTAATAGGGTTAACTGGACGCCCTTATCAAAAAATCCTCCAAACAGGTTTTGGTTCTTGAATGTTATAAGGACAAGTCCTGAAAATACCAAAATAATTCCGGATATTTTTAGCAGGGTAATGCTTTCTGAAAGAAAAAGAATTGATAAGGCAAATACAAATAATACGCTTGATTGAGATATTGGATCCTTTAGCGTTACTGGAGTGTGTTTATAGGCGTGATAGTTGGTGATGGTAACTAGAACCCATAGGATAGATGAGACTCCAACCAGCACCCAGGCAAAATAATCCACTGGAAAGACAAATTCAAGATATAAGAGAGGCAGAAAGGCAATCGCTGTGAGGACATTTTCAACAAGCGCATAGGAATAAGGGCTTTCGGTTTTCATAACGAGCCGATGGATTATGCTTCGTATGCCGCTCGAGGCGGCGGCTATCAGCGCAAATATGAGCCAGATCATGAGATATTAATCATTCAAACTTTAGATTCATGCATTAATCTTAAAATTCCCCCAAACCTTTTTGCTTATGACGCCGATCTTCCAAAATTCTTTCACAGGTTGACCACTTCATCCTAACAATCTCAGGGAATTCTTTTTCATCTAATTTATTCAGGAAATTAATTGTTCTTGGGTCTGCCGGGTAACCTGAGCCAAAGTCCCCGTATTTTTCATGGAGTTTTTTAATCTCGCAATCCCTAGTTACTTTTGCAATTATTGAAGCCGCTCCGACTATAGGGAAATTCTTATCGGCGCGGTTTTCAGAAACAATTTCCATATCCTTATTGTCAAGGAGCTTTCTTAATTTCTCGGCGAATTTTACGGTATTTGCTTCGAATGAATCAATTATTAATTTTGGCTTTTCGTCTTTGAAGTGGTTTACTACTTTAGCAACCCTTGCCAGCTCAATCTGGTTGAGGTTTATAATGCCCATTTCAGCATTTAATTGTTTGGAGCTTATTCCGGCAATATAATAATCCTTGCAGACCGCAGTTATTTTGCTGAAAAGGTTTTCTCTCTGGCGTGGCGTCAATTCCTTTGAGTCCCGGACGCCAAGCGCTTTTAGTTTTTCCTCATCTTTTTCATCCACAAGGCATCCAGCTATGATTAGTGGCCCAATAACCGGCCCTTTGCCTGCTTCATCAATTCCAAGGAGGAGACCCATTAATAAACACAAAATATTTGCTAGTATATTAAAAAGAAAATATTTTATGCCTGAATCCTATTTAGAAATCATGCAAAGATACAAGCAGAGTTTTGAAGAGCTAGTGGCTCCTGGAGACAGCTCTTCCAGAAAAGAGGCAATAACTCTTTATAATGCCTATCGAAATGATCCTATCTTAAGGAAGGGGGCGTCTGAGGAAGGCTATGAACTGGCCAGTGAGATGTCAAGGTATGAAGGCACAATGAGAGAAAAGCTTGTCGAGGCGCTGCTTGATGAAGAAGGCTTATCTGGTAAAGACAGGGATATCGCTAAAATGTATATTCTTTCTGCAGGACACACCAGCAGTTTATATGCAGAATGCGCTGAAGATGCTGGACTAAGAGAAGCTGAGCGGATGATCGATCCTAGTAAAGCAGAAATTATTAAAAATTCCTTAGAGATACTGCCTATATTGAGAACTCTGTATATGGGGAGGTATCCAAAGAATAGGGTAATAGGAGAAATGTTTGCAAAAGCGTTATTTTCTCATTGAGCCAAATATCCAGGGTATTTATATTCCACCTATTAATTATATGTGCATGACTGGATTAGTTGCCCACCAGACGGAGGATTTTTCTATAAGTCTAAAGCAGGTTGCCGAACATCTGTATTTTAATCTGCCTAGCAAACAATCTTTTGAGGAACATGTAGAGCACGCAAGAAAGGTTGTAGATTACCTGCTGGAAAAAGGCTTGATTGAAATAGATGCAAGGGAGAATATCAGGGCCCGCCTAAAGATAGAAGGCCACACACTTCCAGAGCTGATTCATCGGGCGGCAAATGACATCAATTTGAAGATTTGATTTTGCAGTTTTCATTAGAATTTGTGTTGCATTTGTGGTTGAATGGTATTTGCAAATGAAATTCTTTTTAATCCAGAGGGGATTAATTATGGTGGAAACTGACTTGAATGGCATACTTGCAGGGTATGAGAAACAACTTAGAGATGCTTCTAATATAAGCGATCTTGGAAAGAGAAGAGATTATATAAATGATGTTCTCAAGGCATATCAAACTGACGCGAACCTGAGGGACTATTCCTGGACTGGCCTAAGTAGAGTGTCCCCAGGATTAAAGAAAGTTGCAGATTTAGAGAGAAAGTTATATGATGCGAGGTTTAATGCTTATTCGGAATCAAAGATAAAGGAAGAGAAACCGAATAGGATAGAGTTGATTCTAGATAAAATTGAAAATAGCAGATATCTAAAAGTTTTTTATGCTGCTGGGGCCAGAGAAGATCAGAGCCATAGGGCCAATCTTCCAGATAAATATAGGAATGTTATATTCAGAGCTTCATGAAATATCGTGAATTTACATTCTAGAAGCTTCTACTGGCTTAAATTACAACCCCACAACTCAATGAAGGTTAAAAGGCACTATAAATCTATTATCTAATAATTATGGCGGGGTACACCTGATAACATAGCGAACCTGTTAATTGATTAGATTTCAGGTCTATAAGGGTAGAGAAGCTAGGAGTTCTCGTCGGGCCCATAACCCGAAGGTCGGTGGTTCAAATGAAGCTTTTTCTTGCAAAGAAAAAGCCTCAACGCAAAAAGAAGCAGATTCCTGCTTCGCAGAAAAATAGGAAAATCCACCCCCCGCTAAACTTTTCTTTCTTAAGAAGAAAGAAAACTTTAATGAAAAGAAAGAAAAATTTCTATAAAGGGGTTTAATCAAAACCCATTGTTGCCATGATCAGGCAAAAACTCATAAAGTTCTTTCAATTTTTGGCTGCTAAGCTCAAAGTCATTTACCAATCGAATCGGAAAAATATTCTTAAATGAATCTAAATCATATGGCCAGCTGTGTTTTCAAGCATGCCGATTCCTCCGCCAAGCTCACTTAGATCAATAACCCGGCCATCAATTTCGAAATTAAAATAGATAATTTTCACAAGATGCTCTCTATACCAGAACTTTCCTAAACCCTTGAAAGTAAAGTCTTCCTCGGAATAACTTTCAAGCACTATTTTTAGCTTTTTGTCCTCATTTTGAACTATCCAAAAAGGCGTGCCCTTGATTTCTTCAACCATCACACCTTCAAGATGTATTTTTTTTCCGGTCTTTCTGTCTGAAAGGTTTAAGTCTGAATTTATCCGGTAGTTTAGCCTTTTCCCTCCAAGGCGGACATTGAAAAATTCCATGGTTGACCCATTGTTAAATGTAAGGCGTCCCCATTTCCAGGGTATGAAGGGCCCAGTATAAATTACTTTTTGCACCAATGCCCGACCTCTTATTTTTTTGCGGTTCAAAGTTCCCTCGAAGTTCATATAGAGGTTTATAATTTCAGATCCAAAGATGCCTTTAAAGTATTCATAGAATTCGTATTTGTCCTGCTTTGTTTTGAGTTCGAAAAGGTTAAGCTTGGAAATTATCTTCCCACCCTTTTTTATTGTAATGGTATAATTAGGATAACTTCCCTTGAATGATATGTCGGTATCAGAAGTTTTTAATCTAAGCTCATGGCGGTCTGATGAAAATTTGCTTGCATTGTTCAAAATGCTTATTTTTTTATCCTGGTATGCCCAGCATACTGAGGCGAATAATTGATCTAGCTTGTCTGAGTCAAGAGTCATAGAATTTACCTTGACTTTGCCTTCAGAATGCCCGAAGGTAAGAAATATCTGTTCATTGGCATTTTTGTCTGTGGAAACAAACTGCATAAACCAGAATTCTTTTCCAAATTTTGGAAGGTTTACAGGATTAAATATCCAGGCATCAATATTTTTTTCTCTCTTGCCTCTCAAAAATAAATCCTTTGTTTTTTTAAACTTTTTTCTTAGATTGGCCACACCCTTTCCGAGTCTGGATTCCTCATCACGGTAAGGCTTTTTTGTTCTTGAAAGGTTAGCTTTGGAGGCCATAATAAAATTGTTAAATTAACTAAATGGGTTTGGATTAAAAATACAAGTTATAGATTCAGGAATATTAGTTGCTTGGGTTTAGGAATCTGCAATTTGTCGAATAGGTTAAATGTTCGGGTTCCAGAGAAATAAACTGTGTTTTGGGCATTTCAGGCAATATTGTTTTGTTTATATACTACAGATACAATATATAATATGGCAATTGCAATTGACGCGGTATTACTGAATTTTATAATCAGTCTTATAGTATCTACAATTGTTATCTACATCGTTGTAAAATTATTTGGCGAGGCGGAAGGAATCACAACAGCGCTTCTGGCAGCTTTTATTGGCTCGGTCATTTATTCCGCAGCGTATTACTTCTTTGGCATAGGAACGATGGCAACTGTTATTGGAGGAATTGCCTGGCTCATCGCACTAGGGAGCCTCTATAAAATAGGATGGATCAAGTCATTGCTTGTAGCGATTGTGATATGGGTTGTTATAAATCTATTAAGCTTCCTTCCTAGCGTTGTAGGGCCGCTATAGGAGGCAAAACAAATCAGCCTCATTGATTGACATGATATGCAAGTGTTCTGAACAAATGTGTTGTGTATATACTCCGAATAGTAGGGTATACTATGGCAAAGAAAAGTAGAGGTGGCAGAATGACTGCAGCTAAGATCCGCGCTAAAAGCGGAGCTAAGACTGGCGGCCGCCCTGGTGGAAAAGGATTAATCAAAAACCGTCCAGCAGGCAAACATATAATGAAGACTTAATAATTTGAAACAAGAATTCTGGGGGCAAATGCCCCCAGTTCATAACCTTTCAAATATAATAAGCTAAGCGGAGCATGAGATTTGTCTGAAATGATTCTGGCCAGTCTTAACATCCACATATTTCGTTTGTTAGGAGTAAAATTATGAAAAGCACCAAAAAATACTTGAAGTCAAAATTCGTGGAATCCAAATTCGTGGAATCTACGATTTTAGGAACCTCCGGGCTGATAGCAATTACGCTTTCCGGGTTCATTGTGTACGCAGTAGGAATAAGCTTTAATCTGAAATATTTGACTACCCCATTCACAGATGAATTGGTTATGTTTATCGCATTCCCACTTTTCTTTATCTTTTCCGCCCTGATCAAAATACTGATAGGTGGAAAGCTTATTGAGCTGTCAGTAAAATATATTTCCAGACTCCTGGGGATAGAGAGAATTATTATTGCTCCAGATAAGCCCGTAATTATAATCAAGAAAAAATATGGCCCGAAGACAAGTTTATCAAGGAAAATTAAAGAGGTAATTTCAAAAATAAAAAATCTGTTGTGGAAAAGGAAAAATTGAGGAAGTAGCAGAACATGAAATAATTTGGGGCATAAGGATTGTGTGGGGGCATGTTAGAATAAAAGTGAGTTAAATCATCATTAATATTGATTATGGCAAGTCCTCAAGAAAAGAGAGAAAAAGGTAGTGCAAATATAAAACTGATTTTCTTCGACATGGAAGGGACCATCTTCAAAAAAGCTATAAAAAATTCCTATGGAGATATCGCGCCAAGCGCCTGGGCACTGATTGCAAAACATCTTGGAGAAAATGCACTGGAAGAAGAGAATGAGACCAAAAGAAAGTGGAATGATGGAGAATATAGCGGTTATGTTGAATGGATGGAGGATACGATAAGAATCCACCAAAAATACGGGCTGACAAAGAGCTTTTTTGAAAAGGTCATGAAGTCCATAGAATACCACAAAGGCGTCAAGGAGACCTTCAGGGAGCTTCACAGGAAAGGATATCATACAGCTTTGATTTCCGGCGGCTTTAAGGCGCAGGCAGACCGGGCCCAAATAGATTTGAAGATAAGACACGCCTTCTCCGCCTGCGAATATTTCTGGGGCAAGAATGGAAAGTTGATTCACTGGAACCTCCTGCCCTGCGACTATGACGGCAAAGTGGACTTCATGAAGCTGCTTATGAAAGAGCATGGCCTAAGTGCAAAGGAATGCGCTTTTGTCGGTGACGGAAAAAATGATATTCCCCAGGCAAAGGCGGTTGGCCTAAGCATATCTTTTAACGGCAATGAAAACTTGCAGAAAGTGGCTACCTATTGCGTCAATCAGGAGGAGGGGGAAGGAAGATTTCAGGGAGGTTTTGAAGTATTTTGGATGGGTGAGACCCGAAGAATAGATCAAGGGGAGACCTGCAGAGTGGAACTAGAAAGATTATAAACACCTTAATTTAGCTATATTATGAGCGGTGAAAGGGTTACTAAAAATTCAAGACAAATGACTACTGGAAAAGCATTTGAGTATGCACTACTTTCTCAATTTGAAGAAAAATTAAAAGATAAAACGAATGTTGAAGTAATAAAAAATCCATCATTTGATATTGCAAAAGGATGTTTTGATAATACAAATAAAACCGAACAAAGCGACTATTTGCTTTCTTCGAGTTTTGCAGTTAACTTTCTAATGGATATTGAACCAAGACTTTCAAATGATCTTGGAAAAAAAGATATCTTACAGCTTGAAATTTTATCGGATAATATCGGAAAAGAAGGGGACGTAAGAGATATCTTAGCTATCCGATTATTGCAAAAATGGGAAATTGGAGTTTCAGCTAAAAACAATAACTGGGCAGTAAAACGTTCTCGCTTATCTTCAAAAATAGACTTTGGTGAAAAATGGCTTGTGGTAAGAACCCTCAAAGATTATCGATGTGCAAAAGTCTTATATCAAGGTACGGAATATCCAATTAAACAAGTTACCTTACCGGAATTTGGAAATGTCAGAATATCAACTTGCTCATTAAATGATAAATTGCTCAATAAGAATAAGACTTATGTGTCAACAGAAGCCCAAGCAATTGACGAGAAAATTTTCTTTTTTGTTGATGAGCAGAATATTTATATGCCCAATGCTGATTTAAGAAAATTAATAATAAAGGAAGTATTATGATAAAATACCAATTTTTTCCACGATCAACAGGAATAGTAGACCAAATAGAAAAAATTGTAAACTGTTTCAAGACGGTCGAAGATAAGATTAAATCTCCCGAGAATAATCTTAACAGCAACGAAGTTCTAACCCACCTAAGACCAGGATTAGAAAAAATTGGAATGCAGGTAGAAAAAGGTAAATCGAAAGGAGAAAAAGTTCCTATTCCAGTTTTATTTGGATTGAATAATAAAATAGATAAGCATTTTGATGCAGACGCAGTAAGTAGCGACGGAAAGATAGTCTTAGAAGTAGAAGCAGGAAGGGCAGTGGATAATTATCAGTTTTTAAAAGATATTTTTCAAGCGAGTATGATGTTTGGGGTGGAGTATCTCGTTTTAGCAGTTCGAAATGACTATCGAGGCAGCGATGACTTTCATAAAATTTACACTTTCCTAGAGATTTTATACATAAGCAACCGAATGCATTTGCCCTTAAAAGGCATTCTTTTAATAGGCTATTAAGGATACGCGGAGGATGAAGCAGTTGCGAAAAAAATAATGGCTGATTTGAAAGAGCTTGAAGCAAAGGATAGCTTAAAGTTATGGCAGACAGAATTACAAAAGAGCAAAGAAGCAAAATCATGTCAAAAATCAAGTCCACAAATACTTGCTTAGAAGTGTCCTTTAGGAAATTGTTGTCTAAAAATAAAATCCGTGGATATAGGCTTCATTATAAAATTATCGGCAAGCCCGATATCGTTTTTCCAGCGAAAAAAGTCGTAATATTCATTGATGGCGATTTTTGGCATGGCTATAATTGGAAAAAATTGGGGAAGGTTCCACCCAAGAAATACTGGCAGGCAAAGATTGAAAGGACTATGGCTCGGGACAAGATTTATACTCGACAATTGAGAAAAGAGGGATGGAAAGTAATAAGGATTTGGGAACATAACCTGAAGAAAAATCCTGAAATATACCCTTTAAAAATCAAAAATGCACTAAGATAATTATGGCGAGTAAGTCCTGCCCAAAGTATGACGCCTCAGTATTGAGGTCCGGGCAATTAAGCGGTTCGTCATGTTTTTATTTATGACTTTGAACATGCCGTTCTTATAATGACCCGATTTGTTTGAGGAAATCCTGAAGAAATAAACTAACCTGCTGCTTATATTATGGACTCCTCAGACGCATTGGTGGTATTTCAGGATAAAAAAATAAGGAGAGTCTGGCAAGATAAGGAATGGTTTTATTCGGTTACCGACATAATTTCTATTCTTACGGACAGCATGGATGAAATGGCCTACTGGAGAAAGCTCAAGCAGAGAGAACCTCAACTCGTGACAATTTGTCACGGTTTGAAGATGTCCGCAAAAGATGGAAGATTACGTTATGCCGACTGCGTGAGCACAAAGAACGCTTTTAGATTGATTCAATCTATTCCCTCTCCAAAAGCTGAACCCTTCAAAATGTGGCTTGCTAAAGTGGGCTATGAGCGTGTACAGGAAATAGAAAATCCGGAGCTTGCGCAGGACAGGATAAAATCCTATTACGAGCTAAAAGGCTATCCTAAGGACTGGATTGACAAAAGGCTAAGAGGGATAGCAATAAGGCAGGATTTGACAGACGAATGGAGCGGTCGAGGGATTGAAAAGCAAAGAGACTTTGCCATTCTGACTGATGAGATATCCAAAGCTACTTTTGGAAAGACCGTCAAGGCATATAGGGAGTTTAAAGGGCTGGAAAAGCCAAACCAAAACCTGAGGGACAACATGACCGATTGGGAGCTTATACTCACGATGATTGGAGAGAAGGCAACAACAGATATAACCGTCTCCAGAGATGCTAAAGGATTTGCTTCTCTTAAGTCTACCGCCAAGGAAGGAGGAAGCGTTGCGAAAAATACCCGTAAAGAGATAGAGCAGAAGACTGGAAAATCGTTAGTTTCAAAAGAAAATTATCTTCATCTGGAAAGAAATAAGAAGAAACTGATAGAGGATAAGAGCGGCGATTGAGCCAGATGGCAAGAAGGCAGGCATATGCTAAGGGATTTGACAGTATGCGGATAGTTAATTTAAGAGAGCCAATCGATCGTTTTTAAGTCAAATCTCCATAAAATCATCCACCAATCGCCGACAATTGTTAATTTATCATTTCAGGTATATATATTATATGGGAAAAATAGCGGAAAACTCAAAATACCTGATGAAATTTTCCTTAGAAGCGGACAGCCTTGTCGAAAGGCCTGATGTGATAGGTGCCATTTTTGGTCAAACAGAGGGTCTTTTGGGCCAGGGCATGGACCTTAAAGAACTTCAGGAAAGCGGAAGAGTCGGAAGAATAGAGATAATATTCCAGGAGAGCAAAGACGGAAAAACCAGAGCAGAGATTGTAATACCATCAAACCTCAGCATCAAGGAAACGGTGCTTTTAGCATCGTCTGTTGAGACTGTGGACAAAGTGGGCTTTACTTCAGCAAGGATTTCCTTAAAAGACGTTGAAGACGTGAGGAGCAGCAAGCGGACATATATAGAGTCAAGAAGCAAGGAGCTTTTGAGCAGTTTATATGGAAAGCTTGCCGATCCAAAGGAAGCGCTAAATAAGCTTGACAAGGACACAAAGGTTGCAGAAGTCACCGAATACAAGGGGCTTGTTGCTGGGCCTGACGTACACAGAAGCAAAGAAGTGATTGTTGTTGAGGGACGGGCAGATGTTATTAATCTCCTGAATTATGGCATAAGAAATGCCATTGCAATAGACGGAAGCAATGTTTCTGAAAAGATTGCCGACATTGTCAAAGACAAAAGCGTGACTGTTTTTTTGGATGGAGACCGGGGCGGAGATATGATCTTAAAGCGCCTCAAGCAATTCATCAAAGTGGCTTATGTTGCCAGGGCCCCCGACGGAAAAGAAGTTGAGGAGCTTACCGGCAAGGAGATAAGGCAGGAACTTAAGAACCAGAAAAAGGAGAATGGCCGAGATGATCATAGGGGTCATGAAAGATCCCGAGAAAGAGAGCATTCAAATTCCTATAGGGAAACTCCCTCTGGGGATGAAGAAGAAACTCGAATTGAACCAAAAAAACATAAAAGCTCACTAATGGAACTTCCAAGCGACCTTGACGAAAAAGTAGGCCCCATCTTAAGAGATTTGCTGGGGACAAAGGAGGTTAGATTCCTGGATTACAACCTAAATGAAGTTCACAAGGCTTCATACGGGGAACTTACGCGCCTTCTGAAGGTCGTTGATTTCGACAACGTTGCAGTTGTTGTGATGGACGGAAAGTTCACTAAGGATTTGGCCGAACAGTTTGAAAAGAAGAACATAAGGGCTGTTGCCTGCTTTGATAAGGAAAAATTCAAGACAAAGATAAAGATTCTTTGCATAGATGATT
>Ga0182021_10006181_pt1 | contig 14221 bp, 16 predicted proteins | sample 612E3MmetaG_FD_120493 | JGI IMG/M metagenome (GOLD analysis project Ga0182021, IMG submission 120493) | Permafrost microbial communities from Stordalen Mire, Sweden - 612E3M metaG (Illumina Assembly) | ecosystem: Environmental > Terrestrial > Soil > Wetlands > Permafrost | place: Sweden... | reverse complement strand
CGTACCGTGCTCCCCGATATGATAATGTGAAACAGGCCCGGTAATATCCGGGCAACATTTTATTTAGGAGAAATTGTGGAACACGAGCCGGTACTTACTTCCGAAGGCAGAAAAGCACTTAAGGAAAAACTGCAATTCCTTGAAACCACCAGGCGGCGAGAGGTTTCAGAACAGATGAAAAACGCGATCGCCCACGGAGATCTGTCGGAGAACGCCGAATACGATGAAGCCAGAAATACGTATTTCCAATTGGAGAGACAGATTAACGAGACCGCGACGCTTCTGGCGAGGGCCAGGGTTGTTGAGGACAGTGACATAAACACGGAAGTGGTTGGTGTCGGGTCACTTGTGCAAATAGAGGAAACTGGAGACGGAAGTAAGAAACAGGTGTTCAGGCTTGTCGGTCCGACCGAAACGAACCCCGGGGAAGGCAAAATATCTCACCTCTGCCCCATCGGAATGTCATTGATGAATTCAAAACTCGGCGATGTCGTATCTGTCAAGGCGCCGGGAGGGGTCAAGAAGTACAAGGTCATTGCTATAACCAAGTGATGATCTGCCGGGGTTGATGCCGGTTTAATGTGCTTGAGTAAAAGACCTGTTTGAAATTCCCATCAGATACGATACGTATTCAAGATTCCCCAAGGACAAGGCTCTCGGTATCCTGGATGCGCATCCGGCGACGCTGGGGGGGGCATTGCAACCTGATATGAACCCCGAAATATCCCATCCCCTGTTCAAGCCCTTTGTCGCCGCCTCGAACCAGCCCCAGATTAGCTACCTCATAGCACATGCCGTGGGCCTCACACGAATCGGCCAGCGTGACCCGATGAATCAATCGTCGTCGAAGCACGGCTCCGCCAGGCTGCACTCTTTGTCGTGGAATTCCAGGAAGATGCGCTCAAGAGCGATGCCGGACAGGTTGTCATTGACCGGCCTGGCCATTTTCGACTCGAAGAACCCCCTTATCGCGAAGAGCTCATCGTTCTGATAGTAGCAGCTCATGTTGCCAGCGACGTGGAGTCTCTTGCCGTCCCTCGTCTTGAGATCGAATTCAAGGAACTCGGTCGTGTTGCTCGACGTGACTCGCTCGAGAACTTCCTCGCAGTACTTACGATCCGATGGGTGAACGATCTCCAGAAAAGGAAGGTCCCTGGTTTCCGCGGTTTCGTACTGCAGCAGTTCAATCCACTTCGGGTTGATGTAGTAGATCAGTCCTCCAAGCGTGAGGCTTATGATGAGGTTATCTGATTTCTCTATGAGGTCGAGGTATCCGGCATGATTCTCTGTAAGTATCTCCGCTATCAGTTTCTTGCTTGTCACAGGGAGACCCGCGGGACCAGCACTTGCGCCCTTTGCGGATTTCACTCGGGACCTCTTCGACCTCATGTTCGCTCCAAAAGAGTATCCGATTCCGACATCTCAAGGTGATCTGACATTTCCCAAGTGCGCGCCTCGACGTTCTGATCTTAGCACGAAAGATGACTTACTGCGTAAGCTACCGCGATCTCACGCAAGTGGTTCACAACAACTACGGCAGCTTCCCCACCAGGTCGCGTTATTCGGGGTAAATCTATTCAAGAAAAGTTTAAAAAGAATGATGACTCCGGTCGAGAGACCTGTTTTTCTGGAATACAAAATACTCGATATATCCCTTACTCAAACGCTATCTCGCCGCCCCACCCCAGCCGGAGGTTCGCCACCTCGAAGTACATGTCGTAGAGAGCTTCTTCGTGTTCACTACAGTTTGGTTTGTGAAAGGGCTGTTTCATAGGCATCAGTTTTCCCCGCAGTGAGGCATAATTCTGGCCATCTCCAGTTTGCTCCAGTTTCTTCAAAGGTTGTGAATTTCACTGGTTGCGGCAAATCTACTCCGAAAATACTACGAAGAAATCAAGACTTTGGAGGCTCGGCCGAGCCAACTAATCTGAACCTTGAACCGAAGGATCATTGTGCATAAGCGTCGGGAGCGAACAACCGGCTGGCTCAGTATCGGGCCTCACACCAGGTTCAATATTCTTGGAGCCAGGCGCGGCGGTTACCGTCGTTTGGAGTAGTCTGTAATCCCTAGCCTGTTGCCGAACGGATCTTCGAATTCGACCGCCAGGCCCGTATGTATATCGAAAGGCTCCGAGAGGAAAGTAATTCCTCTTTCCTGCAACTCTTTGTGTTCCTTGCGGACATCGTCGACGACAAACCATATTGCGGGCTTAGCGTCCGGGAACTTGTTTGTGTCCTTAAGGATAATGGCAGGCTCCTGGGTTCCGACCTGGAACGCAGTCATTCCGATCTCCGAGAAATCGAACTTTGTCGGCAGTCCGAGGTTCTTATAAAAGCTCTTTGCTTCCTCGAGGTCAGTCACGGGCAGGAAGAAGTTGTCGAAATCGTCCATTATCAACCTCCCTATTGTTCCATCACCGCCGCCAAGACTATACTTCTCGGCCGTACCCGGAGTACCGCGCTGCTCTCCGGGATGCGCGAGTTTCCCAACTACATGGCGGCCCCGGGATGCGACCTTTCTCCCCTGACGCCTTTTGAGAACGTTACGGCCTTCATCGAGACGGTAAGAAGCTCCAGATAGCCGCTGGAAAGAGTGCCTGGCCGGGTCGGTTTCTTCGGGCTTGGAGGGGAGAAGTGGACTCTTTCTTGATAGCCCGGGTACTCACGGCTTCTTGCCCCGGCGCCCACGGCCACCGGCATGCGATTGCATTTCTTCCCATTGACGCTTCAAATCGGCGAGCGTCTTCTTCGCCAGCACGGACCGTATGGCATCGGACACTTCGCACCAGACCTCACGCGTGATGCAATCATCGGCCCGCTGGCAGACGGACGAATCCCTGACGCATTCGACCGGTGCGATTTCACCCTCGAGAGCCTCGAATACCTGGTCGAGTCTGATATCGGACGGGTCGCGAGCGAGCCTGTAACCGCCACCTGCGCCACGCTCCGAAACAACGAGCCGATGGCTGCGCAGCTGGGTCATCATATGTTCCAGATATCGCTTCGATATCTCTTGCCGCGCAGCGATATCTTTGAGCAGGACAAGTCCGTTTTCACTATGAGTGGCGATGTCGAGCATTGCCCGCATTCCATATCTGGCCCTTGTCGATATCTTCATTTCGATCAGCGCCTCTTCCTATCGCGATCACTCATTACACCAAAATTGTAGGCCATTGCCGGTCCCTCCTACGGTCAAATCGGACGAGGATTCGTGGCGGAGGATACCGTTAGCAGTGCCTCTTCTCCCTGCCTCGGCAACAACTTCTTCAAGGTGATTTTGAATGGATGTCATCTATTTCCGAAAACTCCACTTGACTGACCTACCAATGATGTTATAATACCCTACCATAACGATAGTGTTAATATGTTTTACCTACAAGCTATTGAGAAAAGCGACGGGAAGATGACAGACAGCTTCGATAACCGAACCGGAAAATTTCAGATAATGAGCCTGATGGCTATGCGCCCCCACCCGGGTGCGGGAGGTATGCCCATGTAGGACCGTCATAAAACGACGTTTCGAACGGACCCGCAGCCAGGTGGTATGCCAGGCAGGCGGGTTTTTTATTTGAACTGGAAGCACATGATTTCAAAGGAGGCTGAAATGAGCAGGTTATTCGAGGATATTACCCGGACCGTCGGAAACACCCCCCTGGTCCGAATCAACCGCCTCACCCAAGACGACAACGCGCGGGTGTATGCCAAGCTGGAATCGTTCAACCCGCAGGCGAGCGTCAAGGATCGAATAGGAGTGAGCATGATCGAAGAGGCCGAGAAGGCGGGCCTCATCAATGCCGACACCACGTTGATCGAACCGACCAGCGGGAACACGGGGATAGCCCTGGCCTTCGTCGCGGCGGCTCGTGGTTACAAGCTCATCCTCACCATGCCGGAGACGATGAGCGTCGAGCGCCGCAAACTGCTGTCGATATTCGGCGCGGACCTGTTGCTGACGCCAGGGCCCAAGGGAATGAAAGGCGCCATAGAGGCGGCGGAGGAGCTCGCGGCCAGAACACCCAACAGTTTTGTCCCTCAACAGTTCCAGAACCTCGCCAACCCCAAGATCCACCGCGAGACGACGGCCGTGGAGATCTGGGACGACACGGACGGCGAAGTCGACATCCTCGTCAGTGGAATCGGCACGGGCGGGACGTTGACCGGCGTAGCCGAGGTGATCAAGCCCAAGAAGCCTGAGTTCAAGGCGATCGCGGTCGAACCGGTCAAGTCCCCCGTCCTCGCGGGTGGCAAACCGGGTCCGCACAAGATACAAGGAATCGGGGCGGGGTTCGTCCCCGACGTGCTCAAGACCGAGCTCATCGACGAGATAATCGGGGTGGAAGAGGAGGATGCGGGCGAAACGGCGAGGGCCCTTGCGCGCAAGGAAGGAATCCTGGCGGGCATATCTTCTGGAGCCGCGACGTGGGCCGCTCTTCAAGTGGCGAAAAGGCCCGAGAGCGCGGGCAAGCTTATAGTCGTTGTGCTTCCCGATACGGGTGAGAGATACCTCTCCACCTGGCTCTTCGAGACGCCGGAGGACTATAAAGTTGGTCTTTGACGGTACAGGAGCGTACGAGACGAATACGACAGGAGTAAGCCGATGGCAGATGGAGTGGAGGTTGCTACCGACACGATCAAGCGAGGCATGGCCGAGATGCTCAAGGGCGGCGTCATCATGGACGTGACCACCGTCGAGCATGCACAGATAGCGGAGGAGACCGGAGCGGTCGCGGTGATGGCGCTCGAGCGTGTCCCGGCGGACATCAGGGCCGCCGGCGGTGTGGCGCGCATGGCCGATCCCACGGTCATCGCGGACATTATGGAGGCGGTGACGATCCCCGTCATGGCCAAGTGCCGTATCGGCCACTTTGTCGAGGCACAGGTCCTCGAGGCGCTTGGTGTCGACTTCGTGGACGAGAGCGAGGTGCTCACCCCGGCGGACGAGAAGCACCACGTGGACAAATGGGCCTTCAAGGTCCCGTTCGTGTGCGGCGCGATCAACCTGGGGGAGGCGCTCCGCCGCATCGGAGAAGGCGCGGCAATGGTGAGGACCAAGGGTGAGGCCGGCACCGGCAACGTGGTTGAGGCCGTCAGGCACATGCGCGCGATTACTGGCGAGATAGCCCGGCTGACCACCGTGCCACACGAGGCGTTGATGAGCGCGGCCAAGGAGCTGCAGGCCCCATACGACCTGGTTGAAGAAGTAGCCCGCAACGGCAGGCTCCCGGTGGTCAACTTCTCCGCCGGTGGGGTGGCGACCCCGGCCGACGCCGCCCTGATGATGCAGCTCGGCGCGGACGGCGTCTTCGTAGGCTCGGGTATATTCAAATCCGAGGACCCGGTTCGGCGCGCGCACGCGATAGTGCAGGCCACAACCCACTACGAGGACGCCGAGCTCGTCGCGAAAGTCTCCCGCGGGCTGGGGGAGGCAATGAAGGGCCTGGAGATCGGCGAGATCGGCGAAGAGAACCTGATTCAGTTCCGCGGCTGGTAATAAGCGATGACACCAGGGCAAGACTACGGCAGGCTGAGTGATACTGCTGAGGAAAACAGCAGGTTGAGGAGATTGAGAGAGGAAATGACGAGAGTCGGTTTGGGTTTCGAGACAGGTGAAGAGAAGTCCTATCGCATGGCCATGCCCTGCCACCTGGTTGTGGGAGGGATGCCGTTGTAGTTCCGTACAAACGACGCCCGCAGGAACCCGCATCCAGGTGGACTTACAGTATGCGAGTTTTTCATTTCCGCGCACGTTCTTGGAGGACGTCCGCAAATCTGACGGGCGCAATAGGCGCCCGGGAAAAGGAGGCTGAAGAAATGGCAACCACACGAAAAGACGTACTGAAAGTTGAGATAGATGACAGGCCCGGAACGCTGAATGAACTCTTCACGAAGGTAGCGGCCGCGGGGGCGAACCTCGACGTCATAGCCGCTTCTCCAGGGGGACCGGGGAAATCGGCCGTGTTCATCGGTTCCGACAACCAGGACACCCTGAAAGAGGTCGCGGGCTTGTTCAAGCTCCCGGTCGCCGAGTACGCAGGCTTCACCTTGAGCGGTGAAGACGCGATCGGTGCCGCGGCGGAGGTGACCAAGCCGCTCGCCGATGCCGGCGTCAACATCGAGATAGCCTCGGCGCTGGTCTCGGACGGCAAGTACAAGACAGTGATCCTCGTGGACTCTTCGAACTCGAGGCGGCCGCCAGGGTGCTCGGAGCGTAACCGGGAGATGACGCGATAGAAAGGAGGCCTGCTGTACGACGGCAAAGGGGATGGACTCGCAGTACGCCACGACCCCTGGCCTCAGAGTCGCTCATCCGTGCGGACGGAGAGCCAGTGCAGGCGGCTTCACGCCGAGGGCAGGGCGAAGTGGCTCACCATGAGTCCAGATGAAGAATGCTGTTGTGAGATTGGGGTGGACCGGCCTGCAAAGTCGGGTCGGTCCATTTCCAACCCCCAGGATTTAGACATTCAACGTGGCGTCTTGACAGCCATGAATCTCAATACTACAATACTCTACCATAACGATAGTGTTTATATGCTTTCGAGCAGCGATCTGGAGAAAAGCGACGGGAAGATGACAGACAGCTTCGATAACCGAACCGGAAAAGTTCAGATGATGAGCCTGATGGCTATGCGCCCCCACCCGGGTGCGGGAGGTATGCCCATGTAGGACCGTCATAAAACGACGTTTCGAACGGACCCGCAGCCAGGTGGGATACCAGGCAGGCGGGTTTTTGTTTTCTACGACACTTATATGAAGAACAGGATAGAGGAGGAGAAATGACTGACTACAAGCCCGATACAATCGCGGTGCACGCGGGGCAGGAAGAGCGCGACTCGGCTACGGGCGCCCGTGCGGTGCCCATTTACCAGACGACTTCGTACGTCTTCGACGACACGGACCACGCGGCGAATCTTTTCGCCTTGCGGGTCTTCGGCAATATCTACTCGCGGATAATGAACCCGACCAATGACATCTTCGAGAAGCGCGTGGCCGCGCTGGAGGGAGGGACGGGCGCGCTGGGTGTAGCCTCGGGTCAGGCAGCCGAGACACTGGCGCTGCTCGCGATTACCCGACTCGGCGACGAGATCGTCTCGGCGGACAACCTCTACGGAGGGACCTACGAGCTGTTCCATTACACGTTCCCCAAGCTGGGGCGGACGGTCAAGTTCGTGAACTCGTTCAAGCCTGAAGAGTTCGAGAGGGCGATAACGGAGAAGACACGCGCCATCTACGCCGAGACCATCGGCAACCCCAAGCTCGACGTCCCCGATTTCGAGAGGCTCGCCGCCATAGCCCATGACGCGGGCATCCCGCTGGTCATCGACAACACCGTGGGCGTGGGCCTGGTCCGACCTTTCGATTACGGGGCTGACATCATCGCTACGTCGGCCACCAAGTACATCGGGGGCCATGGCACCTCGATCGGCGGCGTGATCGTAGACTCCGGCAAGTTCGACTGGAGCAACGGCAAGTTCCCCGAGTTCACCGAGCCCGACCCCAGCTACCACGGCCTCGTCTACTGGGACGCGCTGGGCAACCACCCCGACCTGGGTAATGTGGCATTCATCCTGAAGGTGCGGGTCCAGTTGCTTCGCGATATAGGAGCCGCGCTGAGCCCCTTCAACTCGTGGATATTCCTCCAGGGGCTCGAGACGCTACCGCTGCGTCAGAAGAAGCACTCGGACAACGCACTCGAGATCGCCAGGTGGCTGGACGGGCACGAGCTGGTCGAGTGGGTGACCTACCCTGGTCTTGAAAGCCACCCGACCTACGAGACGAACAAGAAGTACCTGGGCGAGCACTTCGGGGGCCTCGTCGGCTTCGGAATCAAGGGAGGGCTAGAAGCCGGCAGGGCGTTCATCGAGTCCGTGGAGCTCCTTTCTCACCTGGCCAACATCGGTGATGCCAAAAGCCTGGTGATACACCCCGCCTCGACCACCCACCAGCAGCTCACGTCCGAGGAGCAGGAGAAGACCGGCGTTACCGCCGACTTCGTGCGTCTGTCCATAGGCCTGGAGGACCCCGAGGACATCAAGGCCGACATCGACCAGGCGCTGAAGAAGGCAGTCGCGAAGCAGGCGGCGCCCGCTTAAGGAGAAACATGTTGCAAGAAGCAAACGCGGTGACGAAAGACGGTCTAGGGCTCGTTGTGACGAAGGAGTTTAAGTTCGCCGAGCCGCCGGGCGAACTTCCCCTCGACTGCGGGGAGAAGCTCGGCCCGATCACCGTAGCCTACGAGACGTATGGCGAATTGAACCGCGAGAAGTCCAACGCAATTCTCGTCCTTCACGCGTTCTCGGGAGACGCGCATGCGGCCGGCTGGCACGAAGGGGACTCAAAGCCAGGCTGGTGGGACGAAATGATCGGGCCCGGTAAGGCGTTCGACACCGACAGGTACTTCGTCATTTGCTCGAACGTCCTCGGCGGCTGCAAAGGTACGACGGGTCCGTCGTCCGTCGACCGGGCCACGGGAAAGCCGTACGGCATCGATTTCCCACTCGTGACAATACCGGACATGGTGCAGGTCCAGGCACGGCTGGTCGACCACCTCGGCATCGGGAGACTGCTGTCGGTCGCCGGCGGCTCGATGGGAGGCCAGCAGGTGCTCGAGTGGCTGGTGTCGTTTCCCGAAAGAGTGCAAAGCGCCTTAGTCATCGCGACCGCGGCGAAGCACTCGCCGCAACAGATCGCATTCAACGAGGTGGGGCGCGAGGCCATAATGTCTGACCCCAACTGGAACAACGGGCAGTACTACGACGGTGAGCAGCCCGTCAGGGGCTTGAGCATCGCGCGCATGGTCGGTCACATCACCTACATGAGCGACGCCTCGATGGCCGAGAAGTTCGGTCGAAGGACAGGAGGCAACGGCCACGCGCGCCCGTTCGGCCGCGGGTTCGAGGTCGAAGACTACCTGCACCACAAAGGCCTGACATTCGTCGACAGGTTCGACGCGAACTCGTACCTGTACATCACGCGGGCGATCGACGACTACGACGCTGGCAAGGGCGGAACGCTGGCGGCGGCCTTCAAAGGCCTCGAAGCAAGAGTGTTCGTGATCTCCTTCAAGTCGGACTGGTTGTACCCCTCATACCAGTCGGCAGACATCGTCCGCGCCTGCAAGAAAGCCGGCGTCGATGTGAGCTACTACGATGTGAGCTCGACCTACGGACACGATGCCTTCCTGCTCGAGGTCGAGGAACAGTCAGTGTTGATCACCAGCTTCCTCCGAAAGGTCACGGAGGAGGGCGAGGGAATATGACCAGCGATCACGGGACTATAGCGCACAACGCCGTCATTGGCTGGGTGGAGCCCGGCTCGTCCGTCCTGGAGTTGGGCTGTGGCGCCGGGGACCTGCTGGCGCGCTTAGTCAAGGAGAGGAGCGTGAAGGCGCAGGGAATAGAGATCGATGACGGAGCGGTTTTCGCCTGCATCGAAAAGGGCCTGAACGTCCTGCACGAGGACGTGGACGAGGCCCTCCACGACTATGGGGACCAGACGTTCGATTACGTCATCTTCGACCAGAGCCTTCAGAGGGTGGTCAGACAGCCGGACCTGGTCCTGCAGGAAGCGCTCCGGGTCAGCAGGAAGGTGATCGTCGGCTTCTCCAACTTCGCGCACTACCGGGCGCGCGGGCAGATTCTGTTGCGAGGCAGGACGCCCGTGACGCGTTCGCTCCCGTTTGCGTGGCACGACACGCCCAACCTCCACTTCCTCAGTATCTGCGATTTCCGTGACTACTGCGATTCGCGTGGTATGGCGATCGAACAATCCGTGTTCTTTGGGAGCAAGGGGATCACCCGGGTTGCCCCGAACCTCACCGCACTGACCGCGTTCTTCCTCATCTCGAAATTCTATGAGGCTTGTGGGTGAGATGTGATGTCGAGGGAATTGAACAGCATCCTCGAAGCCATCGGCCGCACGCCCCTCGTCAAGCTGAACAAGCTCACGGATAACATCTCATCGGACCTCTACGTGAAGGTGGAGTACTTGAACCCCGGTGGCAGCGTAAAAGACCGCATCGGGGCGAACATGATCGCCGCGGCCGAAAAGGATGGCAGGCTCAAGCCGGGAGGTACCATCGTTGAAGCCACCGCGGGTAATACCGGCGTGGGCCTGGCGCTCGTTGCCGCGATAAAGGGCTATAAGGCCATTTTCGTGATGCCCGACAAGATGAGCGAGGACAAAGTAAACCTCCTGAAGTCATACGGGGCGGAGGTGATAATAACCCGCACGGACGTACCCCCCGACTCCCCCGAGAGCTACAATGGCGTCGCCGACAGGCTCGCCCGTGAGATACCCGGCGCGTTCAGGCCCAACCAGTTCGAGAATCAGAACAACTCTGCTGCCCACTACGACACCACGGGACCCGAGATCTGGGAAGACTCAGGCGGAAAGATTGAGGTCTTCGTCGCGGGCATGGGAACAGGTGGGACGATCTCGGGAGTCGGTAAATACCTCAAGGAGAAGAACCCCCACATCATCATCATCGGCGCCGACCCTGAAGGGTCGATACTCTCCGGAGATACGCCCCGTCCGTTCAAGGTTGAAGGCATCGGAGAGGATTTCATCCCCAAGACGTTCGACAGGCAAGTAGTGGACGAGATGGTCAGGGTCAGCGATAAGGACTCTTTCAACACCGCGCGCCGCCTCGCGCATGAGGAGGGGTTACTGGTAGGCGGCTCTTCGGGTACCGCGGTCGCTGCCGCGCTGCGCTATGCGCAGAGACTTGACCAGCCGAAATACATCGTCGCCCTGCTTCCGGATACCGGCCGCAATTACCTGTCGAAGCTCTACTCCGACGTGTGGATGCGGGAGTCCGGTTTCCTGGACGAGGCCCCCGTGAGCGAGGCGACCGTTAAGGACATCATGTCGCGAAAGCGGGGATTCGCCTATGTTATCTTCGTCCAGCCGGGAGACAATGTCGCCGCGGCGATACGGCTGATGCGCGAGAACGATATTTCTCAGGTCCCCGTTATCGAGAACGAGACCATTGTCGGCTGTATAACCGAAACATCGGTGCTTCAGGCCATCGAGGCAGGGGTGGACCTGGACGAGCAAAGGGTCGTGGACGTCATGGGCAAACCCTTGCCCGCGCTCGATGAACGCGTCGGAGCGGCTGAAGTCTACCGGCTGTTCAAGTCAGGGGCCCCGGCACTCGTCATCACCTCGAGCGGCGTTCCGGAAGGTGTGCTCACGAGGTGGGACCTGATCGACAGTTGGGCAACTGAACAGGAGGTCTGAAAGGAGTGCGGTTCGAGACAAAAGCAATACACGAGGGCCAGGAGCCCGATCCGTTGACCGGTTCGGTGATCGTCCCCGTATACCAGACGTCCACCTACGAGCAGGAGGCGATAGGACGGCATAGAGGGTATGAATACTCAAGGACGGGAAACCCCACTCGAACGGCGCTCGAAAAGGCTCTCGCCTCCCTGGAAGGAGGGAAATACGGACTCGCGTTCGCCTCCGGACAGGCGGCGACCACCGCGGTGGTCAACCTCATGAGGTCGGGAGATCACGTCGTCGTTGGTGACGACCTCTACGGCGGCACCTGGAGGCTGTTCGAGAGGATCTTCAAGAACTGGGGCCTCCAGACGACCTACGTCGATGTCGACGACCCCGACAGCTTCGAGGACGCTGTACGTGAAAACACAAAGCTCATCTGGATCGAGACGCCCACGAACCCCCTCCTGAAGGTCATCGACATAGCCAGGCTTGCTGAAGTCGCGTCCCGAAACAAATTGTTACTGGCCGTCGACAACACCTTCGCGAGCCCGTACTTCCAGAGACCGCTCGAGCTGGGGGCGGACATCGTGGTCCACAGCACCACGAAGTACCTCGCGGGTCACAGCGACATCGTCGGGGGTGCGGTCGTCACCTCGCGCAAGCATGTCTACGAAGTCCTCAAGTATTACCAGAACGCCGCGGGAGGCATCCCGGGGCCCTGGGACAGTTGGCTGGTGCTCCGGGGCATCAAGACCCTCGCCGTGCGGATGCGGGAGCACGAGAGCAACGCGATATACCTGGCGCGATTCCTGCAAAGGCATCCAGCAGTCGAGTCAGTCTATTACCCTGGCCTCGAGTCAAGTCCCTACCACGAGATTGCCCGTGAGCAGATGAGCGGCTTCGGGGGGATGATCAGCGCAGAGATCATCGGCGTCCTTGCCGAGGTGGAGGAGTTCGTGGCCGGCCTCGAACTGTTCACTCTCGCGGAGAGCCTCGGTGGCGTGGAATCTCTTGTCTGCTACCCGGCGAAGATGACGCACGGAACACTCGGTGCCGCCGAACGGGAAAGGCGCGGGATCAAGGAGAACCTGGTCAGGCTTTCGGTTGGCATTGAAGACAAAGAGGACCTACTCGAGGACCTTGCGAGCGCCCTGGAAACGATCGGGAACGGGTGATCCTTGAGCTTGAAGCACGGAGTTCAAGGAACCGGTTCTGTAGCCTTCCAGGTCGATTGTCACATAAAGAAAACCAAGGTCTTTCATCTTGGCGGTGATCTCGTTGATCAATTCACCGTCCAGCAGCCGCGGAATCTCCGCGCGCTCGACCTCGATGCGAGCGGTCCTGTTGGCCGTATAGCGTACCCTGACTTCAGGAAAACCCAAACCCGCCAGGTATTCTTCACCCGCCTCGATGGCTTGGAGCTTCTCCGGCGTGATCTCTTCTCCGTAAGGAACCCGGGACGCCAGGCATGGTCCGGCCGGAATGTCGGAGGTCTCGAGGTTCAGCTCGCGGGACAGGGCTCTCACGTCCGCCTTGGTAAACCCGGCCTCGAGCAAGGGACTGCGGATGCCGAACTCGGCTGCAGCTCTCATGCCCGGCCGGTAATCTCTTGTGTCATCGGCTTGCGTGCCGTCAACCACGCAGTCGATCCCCCGCTCGGCCGCGATCCTGGCGAGTTCGCCGTACAGCTCCAGCTTGCACAGGTAACATCGCTCCGGCGGATTCGCGACGAAGCATGAATCCGCCAGCTCGTCGGTCTCGAGGACCAGGTGTTCTGCGGACAGAGCCCCGCAGACCCGCACGGCCCGCTCTATGAAAGCCTCGGGGTACAGAGGGGAGGAAGCGGTGACCGCCAGCACGTCATCCCCGAGCGCTTCGGCGCAGACCGCGAGCAACAAGGCGCTGTCGGCACCACCTGAGAACGCCACCAGAACGGCTCCCATCTCCGATATGACGCGTCTCAGCGCCGCGTGTTTCTCCTTGAGCGTGTCTTCCATCAGTCTGGCAACCACCCGTTGGTGAAGGATTTGTCCGTCGTGACGACCATCAGGGCGTCAGGCTCTCGTCCGGCTTTATTTCAGGCGTGATGCGCTCCTTCGTCTTCCTGCCCTGGAAGTCCTGGAGCGCCTTGCGCAGGGCCTCCGCACCCAGGTTGGAGCAGTGCATCTTCTGCGCGGGCAGCCCGCCCAGCCGCTCGGCCACGCGCTCCTTCGTTATCTCCAAGGCTTCCTCCCGCGTCTTGCCCATGGCCATCTCGCTCACCATGCTGGAGACGGCAATGGCTGCACCGCAGCCGAAAGTCTTGAACTTTACGTCCACCAGGCGGTCATTCTCACCGACTTTGATGTAGAAGGTCATCATGTCGCCGCAGACGGGGTTTCCGACTTCGCCGACTCCGTCAGCGTTCTCGATCTCACCGACGTTGCGGGGGTTCATGAAATGATCCATCACCATATCGCTATATAGCACCATGCACGCACCTCCCGGCTCCTGCGCCTTACTACCTTGACATCCGCGGCAAAGGCCGCGTATCATGTTAACACTAAACCCTATCAAATTGGTAGACTTTAGAATAACCAATTTGGTATCTGTTTTCAAGAGCAGCGTCAGGAGGCGGCGCAATGGACAGATTATACGAAGACATCACCCAGACCGTTGGAAACACACCACTGGTCAGGCTCCGCAAAGTCACCGATGGAGCGAAAGCCGAAGTGTACGGCAAACTCGAGTCGTTCAATCCGCTCGCCAGTGTGAAAGACCGCATCGGGGTGAGCATGGTGGACGCGGCCGAGAAGGCTGGCCTGATCACTCCCGAGACAACGATTATAGAGCCCACCAGCGGCAACACAGGCATCTCCCTGGCATTCGTCTGCGCCGCGCGCGGCTATAAGCTGATACTGACTATGCCGGAGACGATGAGCGTGGAGCGAAGGAAGCTCATGCAGATTTTCGGCGCGGAGCTGGTGTTGACGCCCGGGCCGAAGGGCATGCCCGGCGCCGT
>Ga0182021_10006180_pt1 | contig 14221 bp, 15 predicted proteins | sample 612E3MmetaG_FD_120493 | JGI IMG/M metagenome (GOLD analysis project Ga0182021, IMG submission 120493) | Permafrost microbial communities from Stordalen Mire, Sweden - 612E3M metaG (Illumina Assembly) | ecosystem: Environmental > Terrestrial > Soil > Wetlands > Permafrost | place: Sweden... | reverse complement strand
GAATTCCTGGCCAGCAGTGTTCTCTACAGCCCTATTGTCGACCTGTCCGGTGTGAGCCAGGCCACCCTCACGTTCTGGCACAGTTACGATTTCAGCTCCGCATTCGCGGACGGCCAACTCGCCATCAGCACCGACAGCAGCCTGCCGCCGGCTTCGATACCCACATTGGTGGATTATGCCGGGCAAACCTCCGGCGGCTGGGAACAGGAAACGGTGGACCTGACGCCTTTCGTTGGAAAAAACATTCAGGTGGTTTGGTATTATCAGGGAGTTGACTTCGGCTCACCGCTCTATGGCTGGCTGGTGGACGATGTCAGCATCACGGGCGTGGCCGCGCAGACAGGCGGTACGATTGTTATCATGAAAAATCTCGGGCAGGGGAGCTTCACCCTCACCGGACCGGTGAACCAGTCCGGCACGGCACCTTCAACCACCATCAGCAACGCGCCGCCCGGCCCGTACACCGTGCAATTCAGTGATGTGGCGTTTTACCAAACAGCCCTTGACCAGTCCAACACCCTGGCCACCGCCGGCACACTGACCTTTACGGGCAATTACACCTTCATTGACGCGAATCACAACGGCATTTCCGACGCCTGGGAAAAATATTACTTCGGCTCGGTCACCACCAACCGGACACAGCTCACCGACTCGGACGGCGACGGCATGTCGGACTACGCCGAATTCATCGCCGGGACCAACCCGACCAATGCCGCGTCCAAACTGGTTTTCCTATCGGTAATGGTCCAGAGCAACCGGTTCGTCCAACTGCGATGGGCGGCCATTCCTGGCCGGCTTTATCAGGTTGAATATTCAACCAACTTTGCCAGTTGGACGCCGCTCTCCGATTGGCTGCAAGCCTCAGGCAGTCCGATGTCCTATACTGCAACCGACTTCGACTTCGATCGCGATGCCCATATGTTCCGGGTGCAGGTGCGTCCGTAAACCAGTCTTTGCTTGAAGCACAGCGAAAGCGAAGACAGTCGCGCTGGCTTGTCGCGCCGAAGTAAAACAAAGGCGGAAGCCCAGCGAAGGCGGGCCGCCGGTCACACGCTTGACACTGCCCTCGAGCACAACACGATTGGAGCGCGGTTGTGTGCAAAGCACCAGCCGCAGCACGATGAAAAACTCTGCTGGCATCAGGCATATTCGAGCAGGCTGGTTTTGCGAAGCTGCTGCGGCTGGTCTTCGACACCGCCGCGCTCCGGGGCAGTGTCAAGCTGCGTCCGGCGGCGGAAGGCCGCTCCGAAGTTCGCGCTTTCATTTGCGTCATTTCGCGGTTAGCATTTTGAAAAACCGCCGGTGTGGCGAAATGGCAGACGCACAGGACTTAAAATCCTGGGACCGTAAAAAGTCGTGTGAGTTCGAGTCTCACCACCGGCACCACATCAATAAAAGCTAATATAATCAATGATTTTAAGACAATTCAGAAATTCAGAGACGGCTTGCATAACGCCAGCGCATAACGTGTTTGCCCGTGTTAAAGGCGTTTTCCCGTGTTTGCTTCCAACTTGCAATCTCTGGTTGGCGGCGCATATTCGCGCAGAAAACAAATGAGCGCGCCTGAGAAAAATTACTTGTTGGTCTGTGTGGAAAAGTCTGTGGTAGGGAGCAGTTCTGCCGAGGCACTTAGAAATTGGGCGGCGTTTGATGGCTTTCTAAGAACGTCACGGGATTCAAAAAATCTGGCCGAACATTTACTTAAGCCATGTGACAACGTGTGGCAATTTCCAGAAGACAATGAGCTTGCATGGGTGATTCCGCATTTTTGCCGGGGTCGTGACGGCGGAGTGCTTTTGCCTTGCAAGGTTTATAGGGTTCCCGGACAGCCTGTGGAAGTCACGGATGTTGCTGTTTAGCGTGACGCCTTGCGCTGGCTGGCCGCGCTTGGGACGTTTCGGGGCGGGTGAAGGAATGAGGCGTCCGGCGGTTCCGGCGCGTCCTGGGGCGATTACGGCGGGTTTGATTGCGCGGTGAATTTGCCCGAGACGGTGATTCTGTCGGTTTGAGGGTTGGCCGGGTGAAATCTTCGCGTCAGGATTCGATTGCAGCGGCATTTGCGGGTTGGTCCGCTGTCGTGAGACGCGGGTAACCGATTACTGAGTATGAATTTCGAGCCAATTGACGAAGCATTGAACCGTCTTGACGGTCAACTCCCACTATTTCCATTCCGTCGGGATGGGCATAGATCGTATATCGCTGATTCCAGTCGAGCAGCGCGACTTCTTGACCGAGAGCCACAAGAATTGGCTGTTTTAGACGACGCTTGCAGAAAATGGGCCGCAGGAATTGCATTGCCTGTTCTGGACGAAGAAGTCTTGCATCTGCTATATGCGCGATTCGAGCAGGCGCACGTTTTCGGCCATTGGATTTCCAGGCAAGCAAGTTTCCCAAATAAGTCCGCTGCCGAGATTTTGGTGATTTTTCTCGTTGACCACTGGTATTGCTATGGGCGTCCGACTTGGGCGACGCAGATACAGGCTTTTGTCCGAAGTTAGGTAATTTTCGTTTGCTCATTTATTTCCTTCGTTCTTTGTTGTTCCCGCTCGGTAAAACTGTTTCGTCAGTGCCAGCGGAATCAGCCCTGACGGGTCACTGAGCAACTGCGCCGTCATGTCGAATTGTCCCGCGTGGTCGTCCGGCCGTAAAGCACCGGCCTTGACCATTCGTTCAACGGCGGATTGTACCAAAACTTTCTGGCGTTTGGCCTCGATGGTTTCCGCCGCCGCCAGTTTATCTGTGATGACAGCGAGTCGGATTTGCGCGGTGAAGGCGTCACGTTGCGCCCGGCGTGTATAGGCTTTGGCTTCGGCAAGTTTTTGGGCGTCACTCATTTCTTTTCGAGTTCGGCGATCAAGTCGGCGGGAATTTCTTCCCCGCGTTTCAAGCAGGCCAACGCCCGTTCGTATGTTGCGCGGAGCGGGTGAACGTCCGGCAAATAATTCGTGAGAACATTTTGAAGATGGACGGCGATTTCTGCGGTGGAAATCTTGGTCCGTTTTTCGATCCGGTTGGCTGCCCATTCTGCCGCCACTTTTTCCAATTCCGCTGCTTCGCGGTCAACTTTCGCTTTCGCTTCGGCCAGATACTTTGCAAGGCGTGTAATTCGCGCCCGGTTGCGGCTGAGGATTGCAAACGCTGATTTGCACGCCCGCCAGGTATCCTTGAAACCGAAAATCCCAATCCTATCTTCGTCACTCAGTTGCTTGACCTGATGCCGGACCATCCCGTGCCAGTCCTTCAACATTTTTTTAGTTGGTTTGAACGGAGGTGCCCATTCCGGGGCCGTCGCAAACATACACTGCGCCATGATGCCGGCCCAACAAATCACCGCGTCTTGGAATTTTGTAATCGGGTTTTCCAAGTAACAAATGCCAGCATGGGCGCCGGGCGTTGCAGCCAACACACTGCGCCCGCCCGGTGTAACCTCCGGGTAAGATGGAATATGGAAATAATCAGCGGCCACATGATGACCGCTTTCGTGGACTGCCGTGGTGAAGTAATCAGAAGTGTTCATGGTTCAAAAGATTTCACCCGGCCCACCGACGCTGCCAGTTACGCGGCGTGGTCGAACCCTACCACGCGACAGCGTCACACGGGTCCGGCCCCGTGGGGACAATCCGGCAAAGAAGACAAACCCGGATTGTGTTCGCGTAGGCACGGGTGAAAAAAAGGTCATGCCCGCAAAAATTTCTGGATCGCGGCCCGTGCCAGTTTGAAGCGCACGTCCAAGCTACCCAATTCCGGGTCGCTGAAATCGGTATCGCAGCCGGGAATTCCTTCCTCGTCCACGATGACTAACCATTTCTCCGCGTCATCCTGATGGACGGCGAAATGCCCGTGTTTGTTTTTGATTTCAAGCCGCGCCATTTTCCCGGCGTAATTTTTCAGCACGGCGCGCAACGCATCTGACTCGGGTGAATGCTGACGTTGAGTTGCAATTTTCAGGCTCATATTTGTATCCTCACTTTCTGGAAAGTTCGGTTTCAATGGCAGCAACAGCGCCGGAAATTCTTGTGGGTAACGCGGAAAAACCAATATTGGACCACTCACGTCCGCCGGGTTCTTTGGTCATGCCGAAACGCTTTGAAAAAAGCTGGTCAACGCCGCGAATGATGCTGTTGGCGGAATTTTCCACCGCCCGGATTTTGCCCGGTGCCTCGTCGAGGTATCTGACGATGACGCGCTGCCTTGCCTCCATGTAAATCAGACTTCGGATTCCCGGCTCGTCATCCGGCATCAAATTCTTTTCCAGCTTCCGCAGTTCGCTGACGGTTTGCTCATGCGCGGAGCGATATTTTTCCAAGCCTGCCACCAATTCCGTATAACTCGCCTTCAGAGACTTCAAATTGATAGCAGCTTCGGCACAGGCTTCGCGTTCTCCCGGCAGCAAGCGGGGCAGCGCGGGTTGTTCCGGCGGCAGTTTGGCAATGAGTTGCCCGGCTTCATAGGCACTCAAACCTTTAGCCAAAATCTTTTCACGCTCGGACATTTCCGGCGAATGCGTTTTATCCCATTCGGCGAGTGCCAGGGATTTGTCGTATGTCCCCAAAAGAGGGTCATTGAAAATTTCTTCCCTCGATGAGTATTGTTTTTCAGTCGCGGTGTTCATTCGTTTTGTCCTTTTGTTGTGAGTTGTGGATTGTGAATTTTAATCGCTGTCTTTCTCTGTGGTTTCTTCGTCCTCCGGCTCGGATATTTCCACGGCTGCGTTCTTAATTTTTTCCGAGTGCCATTTTCCGGCCTTGCCATGAAAAATGCAGGCATCCATGTGGGCTTTGGCGGCGGTTTCATGGGCTTCAAGCGCCGTGGTGTGTAGTTCATTCAGATTACAGCCCGCAGCGGCGTTCCTAACATTGGCGCTGGCTTCGGCGGCGGCGCACGATGCCAAATGCGCCCGTGCGCTTGTGGACGAATAGCCCTGACGCCTGCCCTCGATTTGCATGGCGACTTCGCGCCGGTCCAGAATTACGCCGTGTTCCAGACGCACGGTTTCAACGATTTGATCCAGCGTCGGATTCATGCCCCGTGCTTTCATCGCTTCGAGACAAGCGCGGGCAATCGGAACATCAGCCGATTTGGATTCGATTGTCAGTGTTGCCGGATGAAACTTCTTTTCGCAGTGCGGGCAAACGACCGTACCGGTCCCGTGGCCTTCGGCTTCGCTGGTGTCAACATCTTCGCCGCAATTCGGGCATGGCATGACGGATTCCGTGGCCGAATGGCCGGATGCGCTCGCGCATTGAATTTCAAAAGTTTTTTTCTTCTTCATTTTGTTCCTTTCGTGGTTGTGTTTGTGACTGTGACTTCATCCCGCGCCCGACAATTCAGGTGCGGAAAATTTGTCGAAGCCATGCCGCAAAACTGAATCGCGGGCGATGCCTGACGCTTCGTGCCGGTTCCGTGCCGGTGACGGTATCCGCTGGCAGATCCAAAACTGGCTTGACCGGCGGCGCGGGCGGGAGTGGTTTAACCGCCGGTTCCGTTGCCGGTGGTGAAGTGTCCGCGTTATCGCCCTGACGTGGCGTGAACGCGATACAAGTTTCACTGTCGCCGACAATCCGTTTCTTCCAGAAGCAAACTCCGTCCGCCAGGCGATGATGGCAGCGCACGCAAAAGCGTTGGGGAGTTTCATTCATTATTTCCATCGGCGTAAAGTTGACGGCCACGTGCCCATTCGAGACAGGTTTGGCGTGCCGGGAAATTGTCCGCCGGGCGTGAGCCGATACGGTTCGCGTTCGGCGGCGCGGTCCAGTTGCGTGGCCGCCGCCGTGAAAATTTCAGGATACGACGCGCGCATTTGAGCGACGGCGCTGGCCGTCCAGCCGGTGCCAGTTGGTTTAACCAGTGTGCCAAGCGCCGCGTCCGCCCGGTCGGGTGAAGGCAAGTTGCGTGAGCGCATGGCCTGTTTGCTTTCCAATTCCAATTTGCCCCTGCTGTTCGGCCAGCCAAGTCGGGAAGTCAGTTGCGCGACGAGTTGCGGGTCACGCGGCAAAATGATTTGCTGCTTTTCAATTTGTGTGCGGCCTTCAAACCAAATTTCCGCCCCACGGTTGGCGTAGTGCTCGGCGTCAAGCGCGGTCGAGCCGTTGTTTATGCGGGTGACTGGCCAGCCGGATTCAGCCAGCCGGTCACACACGGCAATTCCAAGCCCGCCCTCGTCGGCGGCGATTTGATGCGGCTGCAATTTTTGCTCCTGAAAATGGAGAATGAATCGGCCAACGGCTTTCATGGTGTCGGGTTCCCGCCACGCCGCGACGATCTCGACTTTGTTGCCGCGCCGGACGGCCAGCACGTTCTCGTCACCGCCCGCCGCGAAATCGCAAAACGCTTGCGCGGTTCCGTCGTCTTGGAATGTCGGCGGATTTGCCAGTAGTCTTTCTACGAAAACCAGCGGGATAACCGCGCCGTCCTCGCCCATTGACATGAACTCCGCGAAAATCATGGAGCGAACGAGCGGGTGCTGTTCACCATATTTTTCGATTTGCTCCGCAATCCATGCTGGCGATATGTGCGGGCAGATTTGCGCCGGGATTGTGTGCTGGCGAAAGAATTTCCGACGCTCGTTGAACGCTTGATAGAAAAAGCCGGAACATCCGCCCGGTGAACTGAGCAAAAGCAGGCGCGTCGGTATGCAACGCTCCACGCTCTCGAAAATCGCATCGTTAATACTCTTGCACTCGTCGCAAATCACCAGAAGATTTTCCGCGTGCCAGCCTTCAAACCGGCCCGGCTCGTCGGTGCTAAATCCGTAAATGCGCGAGCCGTTGTGCGCCACAACTTCCGTTTCGAGAAACGTCCAGCCCCGGAACTTGCTCGCGTGCGCCCGGATTGCCGGGAAAAGCTGCTCTTTCACCTGACGAAAAACGCCTGCCGTGCAAATCGTGAGCGAGCGGGGAAAAACCGATGCGTGCCAGAGCGCGACAGGCGCGGCCACTTGCTGCGTTTTCCCGCAACCGTTCGCGCCCTTCGCCGCAACCGCCGCGCCGCGTGCGTCCAAGTCGGCAAAGATTTCCTCTGCCCAGCCGTAAGAATTCACTTGAAGCACGCCGCGAACAAATCCGGCGCAAGTTGCCAGTGATGAAAAATCTTGTTCGTTCATGGTGTGGAATTTCCTTTATCGGTTTGCGGCATCGGCAAAGATGCCGGCGGACTGCCGTTCGTCAACTCGCGCTCATGCCGGGCGCGGAATTCGGCGATCTTGTCGAGCGTTTCTCGCGGGATTACAAAGGCGTGGTCAAACTGGCCGACAGCCTCGACTTGGATTCGAGTCTTGGCGAAGTGTTCCGGCTGGCAATGTTCCAACAGCCAGGCCGATGCCCGCCAATCGCCTTTGCTGCCCGCCTTTTCGATTGCCTTCAGCCGCTTCAGGACGCCTTTGGCGATTGCTGTTTCGATTTGCTTGCGGAAAATGGTAGAGCGGTCGCGCCAGGTGCAAAAAGTTTGGTAAGAGATTCTCGCAACTGAGCAGGCATGGACAAAAGGCAGGCCGCGTCCAAGCGCCACGCAAATAATCCGTGCTCGCTCCGGTGTCTGGACGGTTCGGCGTCCAACGGGACGGCGGCGGGCGGGTGGTGGTGCCGGTGCCCGAATTTCTTGGCGGTCAATTTGTGCTTCTGCGTCCATTTTAGGTAACTACGTTATGCGGTAGCGTTATGCAAACCGCTTCTGAATTTTCTGGTAGTCTTAAAGTCCCTGATTTCATTGGCATCTCTTGATGTTTCGGCGGTTTTGGACTCGAACTAAGCAGACTTTTGACGGTCGGGCCGCTGCTGGTTCCACGGAGCAGCCGGAAAAACAATTCTGCGTCCATCGTGATCCTCCACGGCGCGTTATTGCGCCGATGCGCCACAATGAACGGCTTGCCGCCCGCGTCGGCCTCAGCTTGGGAGCAGGCAGCGGCAAGATTGAGATTCTGGACGCGCTTGACCTCGACATGCAACCACGGGAGCGCGGCGCACGCCACGTCGGGACTGTCCGGGCTGCCTGAGAACTGCCGTCCGCGCCGGGCGTCGAATCCGGCTTGCCGTAGCACGGCGGCAAATTCGCGTTCACCTCGTTTTCCTTTTCGGTTCGCGTTCATGGTGTAGTCACGTTCATGGCTGGCGTCCAAAAACTCCGAAAACTCACCGCGTCCGATTTCACGGTTGCCGAGTGTGCCGAGTTTGTTTCACTGTTTTGCATAAAGTTCCTATGATTCTCCTTCGCGTAGGGGTTTTGGTGAAATGGCACTTTGAAACTCGGCAAAGTCGGCAGAGCCGGTTTGATGAGCGGCTTTGAATGTGAAAATCGTGAATCCCTTGCGGTCGTGCTCTGACTTGGCAGTTGCCAACGTTTTCCGCAGGTGCGGCATGATTTTCCCCAAGTGCTTGCCGAGTCGCTTCGCGGAAAGTCTGTCAGTGAGGTCACTGTCAACTGCGATCAACGGCTCGCGCAATTCCTTTGCCGTGCCGGTGAATAATTCGACCGTTTGCAAATACGCAATCAACGCGGACGCGACGGTGTCATTTTCAAGGCAGAACGTGCTTTTGTCGGCCTCGGCTGCCTGAAGCGCGGCTACGGCTTCAGCTTCCCGGCCAATTGCCCGGCCAATGCGAACCGCGAACGAAGCAAAATCCGGGTGCCGTGCATTGAGTCGCCCGGGTGTCGGCGCGGTGTCGGCCAACGCCTTTGCCAGCGTTGCGGCGACGTGTGACAGTCCGGCATCGCGGTTGGCGAGGATTTCGTCACCAAGCGCGGTGTCATCGGTCTGTGCGTCGTCACGGCGTGCCATGCGGAGCAGTAAAAGCCGGTCGGCCAGTCCGCTGTCGCCAGCGAAGCTCGGATTTGCACTTGTGACAACCAGCCCGGCACGCGGTCTTAGGGTGATGGTTTCGGCGTTGGTGTAAAGGCGGCGGCGTTGGCTGCATCCGTCCGTGGAAGCGGCGGCGAGCGTGTCGGCCAACCATCTGACGCGAGTGTCGGCATTGTCGAGTGTGAAAATCCCACCGGCATCCACGCACGGCCAAAAGTCATTTTCAGCGGCTTCCTCAGCTTTGTGCGCGACAAACGGCACGCCGTAAAATTCCGCCATGCCCTTTGCCAGTCGTGTTTTGCCGGACCCGATTTCACCAGACAAAACCAATGGCGGCTTGGTTCGCTGGTTCATCGGCAACGAATAAAGCCAAAGGCGCAACAAATCCGGTGCGTGCCCGGCAGTCGTGTGAGCGTCACGAAAAAGCTGGCAGGTCTCGAAAATGTCTTGCGGCGTGACAAACTGCCACGGCGCACACGTCTTGCCAGCCGCGAACAAAACGCCGTCCGTGCCGTTGTCCACCAGTTGTACGTTGCCCGGCGTGATCTTGACCGCCCGCCCGTCGCCATTGCTCAAATAGATCGCACCCGGCCTGCTCGCCCAAAAATTCTCCGGCAGGATTCCCGTTGTGTCCGCACTGGACAAACTGGCCGTTTCGACCGCTGCAAAGATGAAACGAAAAAGCGGCGCGGCGCGATTGATGCATAGCCAGTCGGACAGCCAGGACGCGAAGCTATCGGCACGAATTCGTTCCAGCCGTTTCGTGAAGCCGTTGAAGAAAAGTGCGGAGTCGAAATCGCGCAGCTCGACGTGAAAATAAAACCGGCCGATTTTCACCAGCCCGGACACAACACACTCACAGATTTTCTGCCGTTGCGATGCCGGCGCAGTGTTCTTGTCGCCAAGTGCTGCGAGAATTTCACCGCGCACTTGCGCCGTTACTTCTGCGAAGTCGCCGGCCTGAGCGGATTCCACTTTTGCCGATTCAAGCTTCACCGGCTTGGCTTCACGGAAAATCGCGGTTTCAATCTCGGCTTTGCCCGCGCCCGCCCGTGTCCAATCATTCGCGTCTTTGTGTGGCGCTGGAGTCGTAACGACGAGCACTTTGCAAAGCGCATTGCGGGAAATGTCTGCGAGCCACCTTTCACCCGCGTCATCATTTTGTTTGAAGGCGTAGCAAATCGCGTCCGGCGCAAACTGGCCATGAATCAATTTGCCATTCCCAGCGCCGCGAGTAACGAAACACGTTGCATCCGGCAATCCGTTCGCCGCGTGCCAGCCGAGTTTGTCCATGACGGCGAAAGCATCCCATTGCGATTCAAACGCGAGAATGAAGCCAGCGGCCTTTGCGTCGCCAAAGACAAGCGCGGCGGTTTTTTGTCCAGTTGGTTTGAAAAGCCAGTTTCCGCTTTCGAGACGGACGTGACACGAAACGACCTTGCTACCGCCGCCGTGATTCGCGAAAGCTGTCTTGCCGTCGAAAATTCCAAGGATGGCTTGCGCATGAAGCCAGCGGACAAACTCGGCAGACAGTCCGCGCCATGACGCCAGCCGTTGCGCGTGTTCATCCGTGAAGGCGTCAACGCACTTTTGCCAGTTGAAAACCGGATTTGATTTCGCGGGCGAGCCGTTGCGCTTGGCGCGGCCATTGGGCGACGGGACAGGCAAAAGCCGGGTGCCTGTCAGCCTGAAAATTTCTTTGCGGTGCTCTTGATCGTCGGGGTGAGTCGCGCAGCCGAATTTTCCGTCCGGTTTGATTAGCAGGTGGTCGCCAGTTTTGTCAGAGCCATCCGCGCGGCAGGCAGGACAGGCAGCCCGGATAGCGCCACCGTCGAGGTTTTTAACATTTTCCAACTTTGCCGGGTCAAGTGAAATTGAATCAGCCGCCGCGCCAGCGGCATTGGAAATGGAGTCAACCGCGCTCCCCACTGGCGGGCGCGTTGGCTTTTCCAAGCCGGGCGGAGCGTTCACTTAAACGCCGCCTCCGTTCGTGGACCGCCGTTCGTCCCGGTGCCGGTTTCAGGATTCGACCGGATGAAGGCGGCAAGACAGGCATAGTCCACGATTCTGATACCAGTTTGCGCGCCTTTTTTCCGAAGGCAGAAACTTTTGACGACCGGCTTGAAATTGTTGCGCGGCGTGCCGAGAATCAATTCATTGAGCGCACTCCTTGAAAGCCCGGTCCACGCGCAAAGTTGGCCGGGTGGCGGAAGTCTTAAAAATTCCGGCGCGTGTGATTGCGTGACGTTCGCCGGTGGAATTTGAACCGGGTCAACGGTCGTTTCACTTTTCTTCGCCTGACTTGTGCGTGTCATGCGACAACCTTCGATCAAGCGCCCAATTTTTACCACTAGTTCAAACCGAAGAATTGCCGCTCATTTTTTCGTTTGGCGGCGGAGATTTTTGCTTATTGAATCGCGGGCTTTTTCAACGTCGGCTTTGGTGACTTTCTGGTGATAGTCGCGGGTTATCCAATCAGCGATCTCCTTATCAATCAATTCGCAGACCTTTTTGACCTTCAACCGCCGTGGATTTCCGTTGCGTAGTTGTTTTGCCTCCTGCAAGGTCGGATGCCGATAGTCTGCATTCTCATTTATCAGTTTGGCGTTCCAACTGCGTAGCAAGATGGCACGAATCAGGCCCGCCTTTGTTTCGTGTTTTTTCCCGGCATCATATCTAGCACAACATTGGCGGGCGTAGCGCCAAATTTCCCCTGCCAAATCAGGCTCGTGTGCAAAGCACTTCCTGAAATTGGTGAAACCTGGGTTTTCGTATAACTCAATCTTCCCCGCAGAATCAAGTTTCTGGTCAAATAATACGTCCGTCACGTTCAAAAGCTGCGGAAAGCACGCGGCATAAACAACGTCCTCCCACTCCGGCGGCAGCCTGTTACCGAAATGTTGTTTCACGTCCTCAAAAACAGGCTCGCATTCCGATCTGTAACGCAATGGCTTTCTAATTTGCATGGCCTTTTTTCATTTCGTGATGTCCGGCAGTTTGTTAATGGCCGCACGTTTCGCAGATTCGTCAATTTTGGTGTAGCTGCGCGAGACGGAAGCGGTTTCATGGCCGACGATGTCCATTGCGATAGAGTCAGACGCGCCGGACGATTTCAACGCGCTGGTGCAATTGTGACGCAAGGAATGAAAACTGACAGAGCCGGTTTCGCGGCGTGTGTCCCGGCCTTTGCCGGTGCCATCGTAGTTTCGTTTCTCCACAATTCCAGCCTTCACCATGACGAGGTAAAACTGTGCTGAAAGGCGCGAAGCTGGTTTGCCTGCAAGAGTCGGGCAAAGCGCGGCGTCGGGATCATCGCCGGCCATGCCGGACAAATGGCGGGCAAGTGGTTCCGCAATCGGCAAGTCTTGCTGGCGTTCGGTTTTCTCAGTTTTGATGTTGATGATGCCGGTGTGCAATTGGACATTGCGCCAAGTCAAATTTGCACAGTCACGCAATCTCAAGCCAGTGTAGAACGCCGTCAAAATCATCGTGCGCCATTCGCCCTCTGCCGCTTTCAGCAGTGCCTTCAATTCCTTGTCTGTGAACGGGCGGCGATTGGCGTCCTCGACTTCAATGTTCTCGACATGCTCGGCAGGGCTGAATTCAAGCTGGCGTTTGGCGACGGCGTTGTTGAATGAAGCCTTAAGAACTTTTACCGCCTTGTTGACGGTGGACGGCCCGACGCGCTCGGCAAGATGCTGTTTGAAGTCCTCGACCTGTTTCGGTTGCAGCGTGGTGAGCGAACGATCTGCCCGTGCTCCAAGATATTTCAAAAATAAAAAAACGACATGGCGGTATTCAACCAGCGTCGCCTTGCTCGCATCCGTCCTGCCGGCCAGCCACGAATCAAGCCAGCTTCGCACGGTGTAACTCGTGAATTCACCGCCAGCGGTTCGGATGAACTCCTTCACGATGGGATTCAAAACGCTCTCGGCGCGGTCTGCCGCGAGTTTGCCGTGCGTCTCGGCAATGGCCGCGCACGTCTCGCGCACGAGCTTCAACGCCTTTTCGGGCGACAGCTTGCCTTGGCGCGTTAAATTGACAGCGTGTTCGATGTTGACGCAGATCGTGCGAGCGATTTTGGCGTTCTCTGTGTGGGTGCTGCGGAAGCGGCGGAAGCCTTCGGGGTCGTAAAAGGCGCAGAACCAGTTATCCCTGTCCTGTTGTTTATGGATGCTTGACATATCTGCATAACGGTAGCGCATAACGTCTATGGGTGTCAAGCGTGTTATAAATGTTGGATATTTGAGGGATTTGACAAATGAGCACGTCAAAAACGACGTGTGAGTTCGAGTCTCACCACCGGCACCAGCCGACGCTCGTTGCACGAGCTATCGGGAACAACTCCGCCGGGTTGGCGTGCTGGCCTGGACAAACCGATACTGATGTCCTGATTTTCCTCCAGAATACCGCCCCTCATCTGGCGCAATTCACCCCTTAAATTCCGCAGTGTGTCCCTGATTCGTTTCGTTGCAACTCATTTTATGTCAATCATGCTTGGGTTAAGCAGCTTTCACAGTCTGGCGATATGATCTGTCCCCGAAACAGCCGGGCAATTGAGCCGGAACGGACACAAATCCGGCTTGTCATTTTTGGGGAACAAAACCGCTTGCCTGACCCCGGAGTTTTTTCATAATGTCGCCCTTATTTATGCTGTGAATAACATGTGAACAGCTTGTGAATATTTTCCATCATTGGCTTCCTGCGCGGCATAAGAACTGCGGCAAAAAGCGTTCATGTCTGAGTTGTTCGCAAAAACATGCGTATGAAGTGTAGCTTTTATCGTCCGATCTGCCGGCTGGTAATGGCCGTTGGCGCGCTCGGTTGTCTTGCGCCGTCGGCCCGGGCGGTGAATCTGGTGCAGGAATTTTATCTGCCAATGCCCGAAGCGCAGATTAATCAGGCCAATTCGGCCATTGTGGCCGGCACCGGCCCGACCATCGCTTCAACATTTTCAATCGTGGTCACCGGCAACGGGACCATCATCTATTACGATCAATGGGAGGACGGCTACGAAACCGACTTGAGCAATCCGACGCAGCCGACGACCCAGATCTGGGGCGACGGCAACGACGCGCACGGCATCCCGCCGGGGTTTGCACACAATCCGCTTGGGCTGTCGGCCGGCACGGTTATCACACTGACGAACAATGTGACGTTGCCGCGAAATCCCTCGACGATTTTGTGGGATGCGCGCGATCGCATTGCGGCGACGAAGGCGCTGGTCATTACCCGCGCGGCATGGCCGATGCCCACGGGTCCGGTGTTCGCCGGGGCGGTGGGTGTTTTGTCCACCATGGATTACGGGACCAATTACATCAGCCCGGTCGGCCAGAACCTGCCCAACAACCTCTTCAAATACGTCGGCATGTTCATCATGGCGGCGCAAAACAACACGGCGGTGACGATTGATCCGAATGGCAATGG
>Ga0182021_10006178_pt1 | contig 14222 bp, 7 predicted proteins | sample 612E3MmetaG_FD_120493 | JGI IMG/M metagenome (GOLD analysis project Ga0182021, IMG submission 120493) | Permafrost microbial communities from Stordalen Mire, Sweden - 612E3M metaG (Illumina Assembly) | ecosystem: Environmental > Terrestrial > Soil > Wetlands > Permafrost | place: Sweden... | reverse complement strand
TGACGCAGATTTTGGAGAAGACCGGCATCCTCACCGAGGGGCCGAATCTCTACAAGCGCGACGGTTGGTATTACCTGATGCTCGCCGAGGGCGGCACGGGCTGGAACCACGGCATCTCGATGGCGCGTTCACGGAACCTCCTCGGGCCATACGAACTTGATCCGCAGCCGAGCGTGTTGACTTCGCGCGACGATGCGACGCTTCCGTTGCAAAAAGCTGGTCACGGCGAACTCGTCGAAACGCCCGCCGGCGAATGGTATCTCGTGCATCTGGCGAGCCGTCCGCTGAAGACTAGCGCAGGACGCAATTCCGCGTCGCCGGACAAATCGGCTTCCGCAGATGCACACGCCGGCCACCGCTGCGTGCTGGGCCGCGAAACGTGTTTGCAGCGCGTCGAATGGCGCGACGGCTGGCTCCGGTTGGCGACCGGTGGGACGAAACCGCAGGACAACGTAGTGGTAGGGCGCGTCACTCCGTGCGCGCCGTCGATCGAATCATCCAAAAGCGGCGCGCACGGAGTGACGCGCCCTACCTGCCGCGATGACTTCGACTCCGCCACGCTCGATTTGCGCTGGAGTTCGCTGCGTCAGCCGGTGGCTGAATCCTGGCTGTCGCTTACTGAACGGCCTGGCTGGCTGCGGTTGCGCGGGCGCGACTCGCTGTTTTCGTTGTTCACGCAAAGCCTGATTGCGCGGCGCGTGCAGCATTTCAAGTTCACCGCCGAGACGTGTCTGGAGTTTTCACCGACGCATTACACGCAGATGGCCGGGCTGATTTGCTACTACGACACGCGGCAGCATTTTTACCTGCGCGTGACGCACGACGAGCAGCTGGGCAAAGTCGTCGGCATCGTGCAGACGGACGATGGCGTTTACGACGAACTCGCCGACGGCCAGATCGCCATCAACGATTGGAAACAGGTTTTCTTGCGCGCGGCGGTGGACGGCGAGCGGCTGCAGTTCAGCGTGTCGCCGGACGGCAAGGCGTGGCAGGACATCGGCCCGGTGTTGGATTTCTCGAAACTCTCGGACGACTACGGCAGCACGTTGCGTTTCACCGGCTCGTTTGTCGGTGTGTGCGCGCAGGATGTCGGCGGCACGAACGCCATCGCGGACTTCGACTATTTCAGCTACCAACCCGTGTGACATGAGCCGCGAACTCCAAATGTTTTTGCGTCCGATGCGGCTGGTCGCGCTGGTGCGCCGGATTCTAAAACAAAAAACGGATTTGAAAGCACCCGTCATCCAGTCACACTAGGTCGCAACCGACAGTCAATTTCAGATTATGATCAGCATCTACGACTACATCAGTATCGGGTTTTACTTCGTCTTCGTCGTCACGGTCGGCGTGGTGTTTTCGCGGCGTAATAAGAACACGTCGGACTATTTTCGCGGCGGCGGCATCATGCCGTGGTGGATGGCCGGCGTGTCGGCGTGGATGGCGAGCTTCAGCGCGTGGACGTTCACCGGCGCGGCGGGAAAAATTTACTCGCAGGGCTTCTACGTCCTGCTGCTCTATTACTCCTCGCTGGTGCCGCTGCTGTTCCTGTTTTTCTTCACCTGCTACCGCTTCCGGCGGATGCGCGTGGTGACGCCGTTGGAGGCGATCCGCATTCGCTTCGGCGCGGGGACGCAGCAGTTCGTGACGTGGATCCGGCTGCCGTTCCTGCTGCTGTTCGGCGGCGTGGCCTTGAACACCGTGGGCGTGTTCATGGCCGGTGCGTTTGATCAGAATTTGCAGCCGTTGGTGATTCATCTGCGGTGGTTGATTGAACATTTGCCGCTGATCTCCGGCTACGCACCCGAATTTGGCTCGTTGCAAACAGTGATCATCATCCTGGGCGTGATGGTGACGTTCGTCTCGCTAGTCGGCGGCGCGTTTGGCGTGGCGGCGAGCGACTTTGTGCAGATGTTCCTGATCGTGACGATCACGCTGGTGATTTCGGCGCTGGCGCTGGCGCAGCCGCAGATCGGCGGCTTGTCCGGCATGGTGCACAAGCTGCCGGTGCAGCATTTTCATTGGGGCGAATTCGCGCGGCCGGAATTCATCACGCTCTGGTTTCTGGCGCTGCTGCTGAACAATCTTTTCGGCCAGAACACCATGGAGCAATCCACCAAATACCTCATGGCGCGGAGCGACGCGCACGCCCGGAAGATGATGATTTTTCCGCTGATCGGGACGCTCGTCGGCCCGCTGATGTGGATGATCCCGCCGCTGGTGGCGTCGGTGGTTTACAGCTCGGACCAGATCGCGGCGATTTTTCCCAATCTCGGCAAACACCCGGAGGAAGGCGCGTTTCTGCTGACGGCGCACGACGTGTTGCCGCAGGGAATGATGGGGTTGCTCATCGCGGGTATTTTCGGCGCGACGCTGTCCAGCCTCGACGCGAGCGTGAACCAGGGCGTCGGCATTTTGGTTCGCAATTTTTATCTGCCGGTGGTCAACCCGCAGTGTTCGGAGAAAAAACTGCTCGTTATCAGCAAAATCAGCACGGGCATGTTTGGCATTATCATCATCGGCGTTGGGCTGGTGGTCAGCAAGTTGCGGACGCTGCCGCTGTTTGACTTGTTGAACCAGCTCGGCGTCAGCCTGTGGCTGCCGCTGGCGATTCCGATGTGTCTCGGCCTGTTCTACAAACGCACGCCGGCTTGGTCGAGCTGGACGACCGTGTTGATCGGTTTGACGATGTCGTTCGTGATGAAATTCTGCACCACGCCGGCGTTGTTCAACTGGATTCCCGGCCTTCACGGACCGTTCAAGCCGGAGGAAGTGACGCAATACTATCTCTTCGCGACCGTCGCCGCCGTGAGCATCGCGTGCATCGGCTGGTTCTTTTTTACGTCGCTGTTCTACGAATCATCGCCGCCGGAATACAAGGAGCGCGTGGAGGAATTTTTCGCCCGGCTGAAAAAACCGATTGAAGACTTGACGGTGGAGCAGGTGAAGGAAAACCACAAGGTCGTCGGCGCCATCGGGTTGCTGTGCATGATTTTCGGCGCGTTCGTGCTGCTGATGATGCTGGTTCCCAACGAGGGCATAAAACGCCTAGCCTTCCTGTTCTGCGGCGGCATTGTCTTCAGCGTCGGCTGGCTGTTGCGGCGCGTGGCCAAACGTCACCAGGAAACGGCGGTTTAAGCGAATTGGATTATTCACCGTTTCTATCCCGACGCGGACGGAGTAGCCCGTAAATCTTTTAGAAATCAAAATTATGTCCATCGAACTGAAAGCCAACGCCAGCGCGGCTGGCCAGCCGCTGAAACATTTCTGGAAAGAATGTGTCGGCGCGGGCCGGGCCAATGAAGGCTTGCGGGCCGACTGGCAGGATCAGCTCCGCCTCGCCGTGAAGGAGTGCGGCTTCAAATACATCCGCTTCCACGGCCTGTATCACGACGACATGTTTGTCTATCGCGAGGAGAATGGGCGCGGCAGCTACAACTTTCAATACGTGGACATCCTGTTCGACAAGCTGCTGGAGATCGGCATCAAGCCGTTCGTCGAATTCGGCTTTTGTCCCAAGGATATCGCGGCGGAAACCGGCACGGTGTTTTGGTGGAAAGGCAACGGCGCGCCGCCGAAGGATTTTGCCAAGTGGGGCGAACTCATCCGCCGCACGGTGCAAAACTGGATCGCGCGTTACGGCATCGAAGAAGTGCGGACATGGTATTTCGAAGTGTGGAACGAGCCGAATCTGCATCCATTCTTTCGCGGCACGAAGAGCCAGTATTTTGAACTCTACAAAACCACGGCGCGCGTGTTGAAGGAAATTGACCCGCAGCTTCGCGTCGGCGGCCCGGCGACGAGCAACTTTGTGCCGGACGGACGTTTCGACGGCGAAGTCGAAGACACGTCCTGCCACAAAATCGTCACGCAGGCTAAAGACATCAACGCGCTCGACTGGCAGCCGGTGTGGGTGAAGCAGTTTCTGGTGTTCTGCCAGCGCGAAAATCTGCCGGTGGATTTCGTCTCATGCCATCCGTATCCGACCGACTGGGCGCTGGACGAACACACGCCGGGCGAATTCAAGCGGAACACCCGCGAGGTCGGTGCGACGCCGCGCGACTTGAAGCTCATCCGAAAGATCGTGGCCGAAAGCCCGTTTCCGAAGGCGGAGATTCACCTGACGGAATGGAGTTCCAGTTCCTCGCCGCGTGACAATACGCACGACTTTTTGCAGGCGGCGACGTTTGTGACCAAGGCGAATCTCGACAGCATCGGCACGGTGGATTCGATGTCGTATTGGACGTTTACCGACGTCTTCGAGGAGAGCGGCTGCGGCGACACGGTTTTCCACGGCGGCTTCGGCATGATCAATTTGCAGGGCATCGTGAAGCCGACGTTCCACGCGTATCGCTTCATGAATTTGCTCGGTGACGAGCTGCTCGGCAAGTTCGCGGCGGGCGTCGTCACGCGTTGCAGTCAATCAAAGAAACTTTCCGCCATCGCGTATCATTATCCGCCGGAGATGCCGCAGACGGTGCTGGCGTCGTTCGATTCGCGCGACAAGGCTTACGAGACGCTCGCGCTCGGCAAAGCGGAACAGTTGAACGTCGAACTCACCGGCTTGGAATCCGGTGCGCAGGTTGTCGTCGAAACGCTCGACAAACAAAACGGCAACGCTCTCGCCGCGTGGGAAACACTCGGCAAACCGGATAACTTGTCCCGCGAGCAAACAAAACTTCTCCGCGAGAAAGCCGCCGCGACGGCGAAGGAAGTTTTTGTCGCCGATGCCGCCGGCAAGTTCAAACTCAACCGCACCATCGAGCCGTGGAGCGTGGTGTCCATCCGCGAAATTTGATGAGCATGAAGGCGAACAAAACTTTTCGTCCCGGCGCGATTTGGCCGGACAACAATGGTGTCCACATCAACGCCCATGGCGGTGGCGTGTTGTTTCACGACGGCGTTTACTACTGGTTTGGCGAGCACAAAATCGCTGGCGAGGCGGGCAACGCGGCGCACGTCGGCGTCCATGTCTATTCCTCGCGCGATCTTTACAACTGGAAGGACGAAGGCATCGCGCTAGCGGTGAGCGACAATCCGAAAAGCCCGATTGTGCGCGGCTGTATTCTCGAACGCCCGAAAGTTATCTTCAACCCACGCACAAAGAAGTTTGTGATGTGGTTTCACCTCGAACCGAAAGACGCGGACTACAACGGTTCGTTGAGCGGCGTGGCGGTGGCGGATCATGTCACCGGGCCGTTTCGCTTTGTGGAAAGCTTTCGTCCGAACGCCGGCGTGTGGCCGGAAAATGTTCCCGCCGAATCCAAACGCTCGCTGTCGCCGGAAGAAGCGGCCTACGTTGCCAGGCTGGATTTGCCCGGCGGGCCGGTGCCTTATTATCCGAAGCAGCTTTTATTTCGGCGCGATTTCGTGGGAGGCCAGATGGCACGCGACATGACGCTGTTCGTGGACGACGACGGCAGTGCATATCACCTTCACGCGTCCGAAGCGAACGGCACGCTGCACATCTCGAAGTTGAGCGACGATTTTCTGAAACCCGCCGGGAATTTCGTGCGCATTTTCCCCGGACGCTTTCACGAAGCACCAGCGGTGTTTAAGCACGTCGGAAAATATTTTCTTATTTCATCGGACTGCACCGGCTGGGCGGCGAACACGGCGCGCGTTTCCGTGGCGGAAAACATTTTTGGCCCGTGGGAAGAACTCGGCAATCCGTGTCTTGGCCCCGGCGAACTGGTTGCCAACACCTTCAACTCGCAATCCACGTTCATCCTGCCGGTGCCGGGCCGGGCGGACGCCTTCATCTTCATGGCTGACCGGTGGAATCCGCTGAACGCGATTGACGGCCGCTACGTCTGGCTGCCCATCGAATTTCATCACAACGTGCCGACGATTTCCTGGCACGACGAGTGGGATTTGAGTTTCTTTGAAAGGGGTTTACAGGGAAACCGCTTTCCAAATTGATATTGGGCCGGGCTATTCATTAAGATGCGCGTTCAACTGTTTTTGCGAATTTAGCACATGAAATACATCACGATCCTTCACGCGAACCTCAACTACGCGTATCTGCCGGAACGGCGATACGAGTTCGTCATCCGCAACAGCTACGAGCTGATCTTCGACACCTTCCGCGAGAAGCTGCCGAACGACAAATACGTCTTCGAGGCGTCCGGCTACACCATCGAACAGATGGCCATCAAGACGCCCGACGTTTTGGAGAAGCTCAAGGCGGCCATCAAGAGCGGCCAGTGCGAATTCATGGGGTCGCCCTACGCGCATCCGATGCTGCCGAACTTCCCGGAAGAGGATGGCAACTGGTCCATCCGTTTTTCCAACGAGGCTTACAAGAAATATCTCGGCATCCAGCCGAAGAGCTTTTGGAATCCCGAATGCGGCTGGCGCAGCTATGTCAAAAACCAGGTGCTCATCAACGGCTATAAATACCTGCTCCAGGAATTCGAGCAATACAGCCGTTCCGTGGATGCCGCCGGCCAGCCGCTCCGCCCGGAAATTCACGCGGTCGAGAAGATTGACAACTCTAAATTCTACAACTTCGATTTCAAATACGACCTGCCCGGCGACGAGCGCGGCATTCATTTCCCGTTCAAGAACGTCGAAGGTCTGAAGGGGAATCCGCTGCGCATCTATCTGCGCACCGACCGCATCGCGGTGTTTGGCGTGCGTTATTTCATGAGCCATCCCGGCCACAGTCTGGAAAATTATCTCAAGCTCATCAAAAAATATTCCGCGCAGAAACCCGGCGAACCGGAAGGTGCGATGCTCATCTACGCGGACGACGCGGAATACGTCGGCACGAACGGTTGGTATAAACTAAAATACTGCAACGACCCCGACAAGATTTTCGAGAAGATGCCGGACGCGCAGGAGAAGCTCATCGCGCTGGTCAATGGCGTGCGCAAGCTTGGCGCTTTCACCACATTTGAAGACGCGTGCAAAAATGTTCCGCCGCTCGAAGACAAGATCACGTTTGTGGACAACATGGCGTGGCACGGCGGCCAGGCTTCCAACTGGTCCGGCACGCCGATGGCGAAGCTGTTGCGCCCGTGGCAGGACCTCGTCCGCGCGAAGCTCAAAAAAGTCGAAGGCAAACTCGACCCGGAGATCGCCAAGCGCGTCTGGTTCCACCTGACGAATTCCTACAACTCCGACGGCCAGTGGCCGCCGACGACCAAGGCGTCGCCGCACATCATTTATCCGTTCAACTACAAATACAACTTCGAGAACCTGCTGGCGGCGGAAAATCTGCTCGGCGGCGTGGACCGCTCGAAGATTGACACCGACCCGCGCCAGACGATGAAGGAAATCTTCACGATGCAGCAGGACTTGGTGCTGGAGAAAGCCGGCAAGCTCTTGAAGAAAGGCACTGCGAAGCAGAAGAAAAACGCCGCGTTTGCGAAGGAACTCATCCTGCGTTCCCGCGACCTGAGCAGCGTGCCGCCCGGGACGAAGGTGCTGTATCCTTCGGAATACGAAGTGCGCGCCGATGCGCTCATCCTCGCGCGGCAACTGGTCGGCGGCATTGTTGTCGCCGGCGACAAGTAATCATGTTTCCAGCCGGGTGCTTCGCGTTCAGCGAAGCACCCGTTTTTTATCTACCATCAAGCGTTATGACCACCTCGCACTCCGCCGCATCCCTCAACGCACGCGACATTCACCTCGCTATCTGGTTCGGCAATTTCTTCGAGCCGTTCTTGAGCAACCGCGAGGCGATGCGGCGCGGCATTGCCGACGTTGCGGAACTGGGATTCACCACGGTCAATCTGGATTCGAAGCCGTGGGAGGATTTTTTTGCGCGCTATCGCGGCGAGGCAGCCAGCGCGTATGTAGCGATGCAGGAATTCATGATGGAGGAGATGTCGAAGCACGGTCTGGACTATACGCACCTCGCGCTTTATCTCTGCGGTGACAATCTTTACCCGAACATCCGCGACGTTGCGCCGGTGCGCGGCGAAGAACCAATGCGTCCGAACGGCCAGCCGATGGGCACTTACAAATACTGGTCGCCTCGCGCGCAGGAGACGATGGTCGAGCACGTTCGCGGTCTGCTGAAACTTTACGGCAAAGGCATGAGCCGCCGCGACGGTTCGCGCATCATCATGCAGACGATGTGGGAGCCAATCCCCAAGCCGAGCTTTGATGCCGAGGGTAAACAGAAATATCTCGCGTGGTTGGAAAAGCGCTGCGGCGGCGACATCGCCAGGCTGAATCAACGCTACGGCCTCAATGCAAAATCGTTTTCTGAACTGCAGCCGGAAGAGTATTGGTTGCGCCCGGAGGAATTAAACTGGGTCGGTTGCGCGCGTCCGAAAGCTGAAGATTTTTCGAGACGCACGCCGGATTTTTATCGCTGGCTCGATAACCAGACACATCTCGCCGGAGTGTTGGACGACTATCTCGCCGCGATGAAGAAGCGCTGGCGCGAACTGGAACCGAACCTTTTCATCGAACCAGTGTTGCATCAATGGGGATATTTTTTCAACCCGCCGGGGCAGATTGACTGGCAGACGGGGCAGCGCGCGCTGGACATTTACCGGTGCGCGGCGCATGTGGATAGCGTGCTGTTTATCTCGCAGCCGCTCAATGCGGAGAACCGCGCCGACGCGATGGCGTTGAGCGTCGAGGGTTCCATCCTGCGCACCGCGAACGCAGGCCGTTCGTTCACCGGCGGGCTTTATCTTGGCCGCCACATCAACGGCGACATCTACCGCGTGGTGCCGCCGGCGGAGTGCATCGGCACGCTCATCGCCAACGGCGCGAAGGGACTTTACATTTACGGCTACAGCGGACTCGACGACGGCGGCGTGATGTTCCGCATGGACGACCTGTTCAAAGATTCGTTGCGCACAGGAAATCATTGGGCCGCCGAGGTGATTCCGCTGCTCGACCAGCCGCGCGCAAAGGAAGTCGCGCTGCTGTTCCCTGCCGAGATGAGCCTTTACGAGCCGCTCGAAGTGGACACCGAAGGCCGACATCGCATGGATTTGCTCGGCTGGTATCAGCAGTTCACCGATCTCGGCTGGCACGTTGACATCGTGCATCCCGACCAAGTTGCAGCGGGCGCGCTCACTGGTTACACACATCTCGTCGTGCCGCACAACTCGCTCTACGACCTCGGCGACAACAACGCGCTCGAAACGGCGGTGAAAAAATTTGTCGCCGACGGCGGCACGGTTTTCCACGGCCCGCACTGTGAGCTGGCGCGGCGCGTGTTTGGCATTGAGGAAGAACCCGTGGCGTTCGACTGCATCCAGTGGCGCGAGGAAGTCATTCCGCACGGCTGGTCCACCGTCGCCTTTCGTGGCGGCAAGGCGCTGGGCAAATATATTCAGTCCGGTAAAACCGGCATCGCGCAAACCGACCTTGGCCCAGGCCGCGTGTTTTCCTTCGGCTTCCAATACGGTCACAGTTATTCGCGCCGCACAATGCCGATTGTTCCTTCGCAATACGGCAGGCGCGAAATGCACCCGGTCGTGCTGCTCGAAAAAACGCCCGTCGCCGCGCTGGCCGGAATTTCGCCGCTCGCGCCGCTGGCCCCGATCAAAGGCGTCGAGTTAGCGCGCTTCGGAAATTATCTCGTCGTCGTGAACCACCGTTCCAGCCCGGTGGACATCACCAGCATCAAAATTCGCAAAGCCATTCCGCAAGTGCCATCCGCCCCCGGCTGGCTCGCCGCCCATTCGGCGGTGTGTCTGGAACTTTGAGTTGAACTCGCGATAACCCGATCCCGTTGCAATCATGTCCGGGTGTAAGGTTCACATCTTCGGGCAGGCAGTGCTTGCTGGGCGGTCGGCCACGCCGAGGCTTTTGGCCGTGCGCAGTTAATGGCCGCTGGTGGTCACGCCGGTCGTCAAACACAGCATGAGCCGTCGCTTCGGCTCGCTCGGCGCAAGCTGGCGTCATCCGCAAGGCTGGCAGGCCGTGGTGCGCACGTTCACCGACGGCAAACAGGCGCTCGTCGTGCTGCATGCCTTTGCCGCCGCGCCGCTGTATGTTGAGATTCCTTTTGCCAGCGGCGCCGTGGGAAATCGCCGGACAGTTTTTCGCTGGCGCGGCGGAAAAAACTGAAATTGTCGGAATAAAAATGCGCGCCGCCACCGGTGGCGATTTTGCCGGCCGGGCCCTATTTTTGAACCGCGCTGTCTGATTCCAGGCTCGCGGAAATTTTCAGAATGCCGCGCACAGCTGAAAAAATCCGCCGGCCCGTCAGGCCCGCAGTTCCACTTTCAACTGCGTCTTCAGCGTCTCCAGAACTTTCGTGTGCGCGGTATTCACGTCCGCATCGGTCAGAGTCTTGTCCGCCGCGCGATAGGTGAAAGCGTAGGCCAGGCTCTTTTGTCCGTCCGGCACGCCTTTGCCGCGGAACACGTCGAACAGTTCGACGCTTTCCAGATTCGCGGCCTTGGCCTGCTTCACGGTCTGCAATACCGCCTCGTGTGTCACCGCTTCCGGCACGAGCATTGCCACGTCGCGGCGGCTGGATGGAAATTGCGGCAGCGGCTTGAACGACTTGGCCGGATTCCGCCGCGAGAGCAGCAGATCCAGATTGAACTCTGCGAGGAACACGGCGTCACGCAAATCGTATTTCTTGGCGAGCGGCGGCAGCAACTGGCCGAGTTCGCCCAGCGGCAGTTTTCCGCCCAGCGTCACGGCGGCGGATTCAAGGAACAGCGCCGTGCTTTCCGCGCGTTTGCCGAACGCAATGCCGCGCAGGCCGAACTGCTCCAGCAAATCCTCGACGAGTCCTTTCAAATCATAGGCGTCAAATTTCGCGTCACGTTCGCCGCCGCTCCAGAAGGGCAGGGCGCGCTGGCCGGTGATGGCGATGGCCACGCTGCGGTTTTCCTTCGTCTGTCCGTTCACGTTGGTGAACACGCGGCCAATCTCGAACAGCGCCACGTCGTTGTTTTTTCGGGTGAGATTGTGCCGCAGCGAATGGATCAAGCCGGGCAGCAAGCTCGGACGCAGCACGTCCATGTCGCTGCTCAACGGATTCGCCAGCGCCACGATTTCCTCGGCCTTGGCGCTGCGCACTTCGTCCTTGGAAATCAGCGTCTGGCCCTGCGCCTCGTTGAAGCCGAGACCGGTCAGGATGCGGCGGACTTCGCCGATCTGGTCATAGACGGAATCAAACGCGTTCGTGCCGAGCGCACCGCGCGGCGGCGTGCTGGGAATCTTTTCAATGCCGTAAAGCCGGCCGACTTCCTCGATCAGATCCACCTCGCGCTTCATGTCCACGCGCCAGCTTGGAATCTTAAAGCTGCCATCTGACAACGCTTCCAAGCCGAGGCTTTGCAGAAACTTCGTCTGTTGTTCGGCGGGAATCTCGATGCCGAGCAATTCCTTTGTTTTGGCGAAACGCAGTGAAAGAATTTTTGATTCTTTGGATTTCGGCTGCACGTCCACGACGCCTTCGGCCAACTGGCCGCCGGCGGTTTCTAAAATCAATTGCGCCGCGCGCCGGCTCGCCCAATCGCAAATGCCCACGTCCGCGCCGCGCTCGAAGCGGTAGCTGGATTCGCTGCGCAGGCCGAGCTGCTTGCTCGTGCGGCGGATATTCACCGGCGAGAAATACGCGCTCTCGATCAAAACGTCCGCAGTCTGGTCGTTGATCTCCGTGTTCGCGCCGCCCATGACGCCGGCGAGGGCGATGCCTTTTTGCTCGTCGGCGATGAGCAGCATGTCGTTCGTCAACGTGCGTTCCTGATTGTCGAGCGTCTTGAATTTTTCGCCGGCAGCGGCGCGGCGAATGACGATGGTAGGCTTGCCGTCCGCACCTTTGGCGATGAGATGATAATCGAACGCGTGCAACGGCTGGCCGCTTTCTAGCATGACGTAGTTCGTCACGTCCACGACGTTGCTGATGCTGCGGATGCCGACTTTTTCCAACGTGCTTTTCAGCCAGTCCGGACTCGGCCCGATCTTCACGCCTTTGATGATGCGGGCGGTGTAACGCGGGCAAAGCTCCGCGTCTTCGATGCGCACCGAAACCAATTCGCTGGTGGGGACGCGCTGCTGCGCGTCCGGGGAGGCAGCGGAGCACCGCTGCCCTACCGAAGAGACTTCCGGCACGCGGAGTGGATTGCCCGTCAGCGCCGCGATTTCGCGGGCGATGCCGATGACGCTGTTCAGGTCGGGCCGGTTCGGCGTGATTTCGAGGTCATAGACCACATCGCTGCCGCTGCGACCAAGATATTCCGCGAACGGTTGGCCGACCTTGGCGTCCTCGCGCAAAATGAGCAGGCCGTCTTCCTTCTTGTGGCCGATGGCTTCGGGATCAAGGCCCAGTTCCTCGTGCGAACACATCATGCCGTGCGATTCCACGCCACGGATTTTGCCGACCTTGATGGTGAACGGCTCCTTGTCGCCGGGTTTCATGGGCAGCGTTGCGCCGGGCAGGATGAGCGGCACCTTGTCGCCGGCCTTGTGGTTCTGCGCGCCGCAGACAATGATGCGTTCGCCCGTGCCGTCGTTGACGCGGCAGACGGAGAGCTTGTCGGCGTTGGGATGTTTGTCGCGCGTGACGACCTGCGCCACGACGATGCCGTCGAACGCGCCGGAGATTTTCTGCACGCCCTCGACTTCGAGGCCGAGCATGGTGAGCCGCTCGGTCAATTCCTCGGGCGACCAGTTGAAAACAACATATTGTTTGAGCCAGTTAAGGGTGACTTTCATTTTGAAATTTTACCGTGTGCCGTTGTTCATTTCGTCGGGATAACAAACGTATTCACCGAGTGCGCCGGCAAGGTGACGTTCAATGTGTTGCCATTGGCGCGCCCTGCAATGTCGAGCGCGACGGGCAAAGGCTGGTTTGCAGAGTTGCCGATCACCAGCACCGCTGAACCGTCGGGATTCACGAAGGCAATCTGATCGCCCCACACGCCCGTGGTGAGCGCGCGCTTCGCGCCGGGTTTCACAAACTGGCTGAAGTGGCGCAAGACGTAATACTCGCCGTTGAACGTGACCTTGCCGGTGTTTTGGTCAACGGTGATCAGCGCGTTCTGCCGCCAGTTCCACGTGCTCATGCCGGTCTCGTTCAGCACCATGTTCCACGCAAAATAACTGCCGACGCCATTGTCCAAGTAATGCTTCATCAGGGCGAACAACCGCTGCGCGTCGGCCCAGGAGTTCTTGCCGCTGGCGCACTCTGTTTCCGACTGCATGAGCTTCTTGTCCGGATACAACCGGCTGGCGTCGCCGGGCAGGTTCTTGGAATCGTATTGGAACGAAACGCCGGTGATGAACTTGTTTGCCTTGGGATCATCGAGCACCGTCTCCAGCCGCGCGTTGGCGTTGTCGCCGGAGCTGGACGGATCGCCATTCAACGTGCCGAGCCAGAGTTCGACGTTCGTCTTGCGCTGGCGCAGCGTCGGCCCGAGATAATCCGCAATGAATTCGCGCAGTTGCGGGCCGGTCCAGAGGCACGATGGATAGGCGCTTAGGATGTTCGGCTCGTTTTGCGGGAACACGGCGAACACATTGACGCCCGCCTGGCGATACGACTCCACCCAGCGCGCCAGATAAATCGCGTATGATTGAAGAATCTCCGGCGCCCATTTGAGCGAGCCTTTGCTGTAATTGGTGTTGGACTTCATCCATGACGGCGGACTCCACGGCGAACCCCAGCATTTCAACTCCGGGCGCACCGCCATTGCCGCCTTGATGAAGGGGATGACATATTTTTCATCCCGCGCGATGGAAAAGTTTGTCAGCGTCAGGTCGCCCGGCGTTTCGTCCAGTGAATACCAGTCGAGGGCAAAATCATTCGCGCCGATGGGAATGCGTCCCAGATTGAACGCGCAGCCATCATCGCTGAACAATGCCGACAACACGCGGCTGCGGTCAGCCGCGCTGGCTTTGCTCAACGCCACCCAGCTCAGTTCGTTGAAACAGCCGCCGAAGCCGTCAATGGACTGGAACGTTTTCCGCGTAATAATCCGCACCTGCGGCGGCACATCCAGCTGCGAATTTTCCAACGACGGCGACGGCATCGTCTGCCAGGGCTGGGCTTCCGTGCTGCAAATCCATGTCACTCCCGCGCTGCGCGCTGTCGCGTCGGTAAACAACCAAGCGGCCAAGCAGGTGGATAAAATGTTGCCTATGCGGAAATACACACGATGAAGAAGATTAAAATTGTTTCAAGAACCGCACGTCGTTTTCGTAGAAGAGGCGGATGTCGTTGATGCCGTAGCGGAGCATGGCGATGCGTTCGATGCCGAAGCCGAACGCCCAGCCGGTCCAGACTTCGG
>Ga0182021_10006177_pt1 | contig 14225 bp, 15 predicted proteins | sample 612E3MmetaG_FD_120493 | JGI IMG/M metagenome (GOLD analysis project Ga0182021, IMG submission 120493) | Permafrost microbial communities from Stordalen Mire, Sweden - 612E3M metaG (Illumina Assembly) | ecosystem: Environmental > Terrestrial > Soil > Wetlands > Permafrost | place: Sweden... | reverse complement strand
TGGCGATGGCCACGCGCTGGCGCATGCCGCCGGAGAACTGGTGCGGGTACGCCGACAGGCGTTCCTCGGGCGAGGGGATGCCGACGCGCGCCAGCGCGTCGCTCGCTCGCTCGAGTGCCGCCCCCCGGCTAACGCTGGCGTGCGCCTGAATCGCTTCGATCATCTGCGTGTCCACGCGCAGCACCGGGTTGAGCGTCATCATCGGGTCCTGGAAGATCATCGCGATGCGGTTGCCGCGGACGCGGCGCATCTCCTCCGGCCCAAGCGTGCGCAGGTCGCGGCCGGCGAGCAGGATGCGGCCGGCGACCACGCGCCCGGGCGCATCGACGAGGTCCATGATGGAATAGCCGGTCATGGATTTGCCCGAGCCGGATTCGCCCACCAGGCCGAGGATTTTCCCCGGCCCGACCGAGAAGCTGACGTCCTCCACCGCCTTCACCACGCCGTGCCTGGTGAAAAAATGGGTGCGCAGGTTTTCCACGCGCAGCGTGGGTTCGTTCATTTCTGCAGCCGCGGATTGAGCACGTCGCGCAGCTGGTCGGCGACCAGGTTAATGCTGACGATGGTCAGGACCAGAGCGACGCCGGGAAAGAAGCTGATCCAGTACTTGCCCGAGAGCATGTAATCGAAGCCGTTCTTGATCAACAGGCCGAGCGAAGGTTCGGTGATGGGGACGCCGATGCCGAGATAGGACAGGGTGGCCTCCAGGGCGATCGCCGCCGCCACTTGTACGGTGGCGATGACGATCAGCGGCGGCAGGCAATTGGGCAGCAGGTGGCGGAAGACGATGCGCGCGGGCGGCAGCGCCAGGCACATGGCGGCTTCGACGTATTCCTTTCTGCGCTCGACCAGCGCCGTGCTGCGCACGGTGCGCGCGTAGTAGGCCCACTGCACGGTGATCAACGCAAAAATGGTTTTTCCGATCCCCTGGCCGAGGAGGGCGAGCAGGATGAGCGCGATCAGGATTGCGGGAAAGGACAGTTGGATGTCGACGAAGCGCATGATGACGCCGTCGGTGCGCCCGCCGAAATAGGCGGCGCATAGGCCCATGGTCAAGCCGATGATCAGCGCGCACAGCGTGCTTGCCACGCCGACGCCGAGGCTGATGCGCAGGCCGTAGAATATGCCGGACAGGATGTCGCGCCCCTGGTCGTCGCTGCCGAGCCAGAAGGTCAGGCCGCCGCCAGACCTGGAGCCGGGCGGCAGGCGGCTGTCGAGCACGTCGAGTTGCGCCAGGTCGTAGGGATTTTGCGGCGAGATCAGCGGCGCGAACAGGGCCGCGAGCAGGATTAGCGCGAGCACCGCCAGCCCGGAGAGCGCGAGCTTGCTCTCCGCGAAATCGGCGACGATGCGTTGCAAAGGAGTCTGTTCGGACGGCATGGTCTATCCTGTGGCTTCGCTGATCCGCACCCGCGGATCGAGCAGCGAATAGACGATGTCCACGCTAAGGTTGATCAGGATGAACAGGCTTACAACGATCAGCAGGTAGGCGACGATCACCGGCCGGTCTAGCACGTTGATCGAGTCGATGATCAGCTTGCCCATCCCCGGCCAGGCGAATATCGACTCGGTGACGATGGCAAAGGCGATCACGGAGCCGAACTCCAGCCCGATCACCGTGACGATCGGGATCATGATGTTCTTCAGCACGTGTACGCCGACCACGCGCGCGTTCGTGAGGCCCTTGGCGCGGGCGAACTTGACGTAGTCCTGCAGCAGGGCCTCGCGCGTGCCGGCGCGCGTGAGGCGGATGATCAGCGAGAGCTTGAACAGCGCCAGGTTGGTGGCCGGCAGGATCAGGTGCCTGATCCCCTCCCAAGAGAGAAAACTTACCGCAACCCCGAGGAACTCAGTGGTCGGGCCGCGGCCGTTGGAAGGCAGCCAGCCGAGTTCGACCGCGAACAGCATGATCAGCATCAGGCCCACCCAGAAAGTGGGGAGGGAGAAGCCGAGGATCGACCCGGTCATGATCACTTTGCCCGGCCAGGAGTCGGGCGCAAGGCCCGCCCACAGGCCGAGCGGAATGCCGAGCAGCACCGCCATGCCGGTGGCGGCCAGCGCCAGCTCCAGCGTGGCCGGCATGCGCTCCAGGATCAGCTGTATCGCCGGGATATTGTAGGCGAATGACTTGCCAAGATCGCCTGCCAGCGCCTGCTTGAGGAAGATCAGGTACTGCTCCGCGAGCGGTTAGTCCAGCCCGAGCGCGGCGATGGTGCGCTCGATTTCGGCCTGGTCGGCTTGCGGATTGATCAGTATGTCCACCGGATTGCCGATGGCATATACCCCGACGAACACCAGGAGCGACATGAAGTACAGGACCAGCACGCTTTGCATCAGGCGCCGGATGATGAATACGGGCATGGGTTTTGCGTTTATCTCGGCCGGAAGTCGTGGGCGTAGGTGTACTCGTCGGTGCGCGGAGTGTAGCCGATGCCTTGTTTCATCGCCCAGGACGCGAGTTGGTGGTGCAGGAGTATCACCGGCACGTCTTTGAGGGCGAGGGTCGCGGCTTCGCGCGCCAGCGCCTCGCGCTTTGTATCGTCCAGCGTGGCGAAGCCCTGCTCGAGCAGGGTATCCACCTTGGGGTTCGAGTAGCGGCCCCAGTTCCAGGCGCCGTAGCCTTTCTCGGCATTGGGCGTGGCGACGAGCGCGCGCAGCGCGAGGTCGCCCGAGAACGAGCCCCAGCCGAGCAGCGCGAACGCGAATTCGCCGGCGCGCGCCTTGGCGAAATATACGCTCGCGGGCATGGTTTCCACTTTGGTTTGGATGCCCACCCGCGCAAGCATCTGCGCCACGGCCTGCGCCACCTGTTCGTCGTTGACGTAGCGGTCGTTGGGCGCGTGCAGGATGAGTGCGAAGCCGTCGGGATAGCCTGCTTCGGCGAGCAGCTTTTTCGCCGATTCCGGATCGTAGGCTTCGGGTTTGAGCGCATCCACGTGGCCGAACACGGGCGGCGAGACCAGGTTGCCGGCGGGCAGCGCATAGCCTTCCATCACGCGCTCCACGATCGCGCGGCGATTGATGGCGCGGGACACGGCCAACCTTACGCGCGCATCCTTGAACGGGTTTTTCGCCAGCGGTTTGCCCGACTTGTCGCTTACGTGAGGCGGATGGTCGCGGTACTGGTCCATGTGCAGGAACAGGGTGCGCCAGGAGACTTTCTGCTCCAGCCGCAATTTCGCGTTTGTCTTGAGGCGGGTGAGATCGGCGGTGGGAATGTTCTCGATTGCGTCCAAGTCGCCCGAGAGCAGCGCGGCGATGCGCGCCGTATCCGCGGGCAGGACGCGCAGCGTCACCTTGTCCCACGCGGCGGGCTTCCCGCTTTGCCATCCCCAGTAGCTGTCGTTGCGCGCCAGTTCGATGCGGTCGCCGCGGGCAAAGCGCAGGAGCTTGTACGGTCCAGTGCCGACGGCCGCCTTGCCGCTGTTGAAATCCGCGGTCGTGGCGCCTGCGGCAGCCTTCCTCGACACGATGAAGATCGAATTGAGGTCGTGCGGCAGCATCGCGTAGGGCGCCGCGGTTTTGAACCGCAGCGTCCAGGGGTCGATGATTGTCTTGGAGACGATGGATTTGACGAAGCCGGTGAACGGACCAGGGCTCGCGGCCAGCGTTGCCGGTCGCTCGAGCGAAAAGACCACGTCCTCTGCAGTGAAGTCGGAGCCGTCGTGGAACTTCACGCCGCGGCGCAATTTGAATTCCCAGGTGGTCGAATCGATGGCGCGCCAGGACAAGGCGAGGCCGGGCACGAGGCGCGCATTCGCATCCACGTGCACCAGGGCATCGAATACATGCCATGCGGCGTTGTTGTTGGGTGCCACGTTGAGGAAATGCGGATCGAGCGAGGTCACATCGGCGCTCAGGCCGATGCGCAGCTCGGCGGCGTGGACGCTAAGCGCGAACGCGGCTACTACGGCAAACAGGAAGCGCCTGAACGGCATGTCTTGGTCCTCTTTCCCGCCCGCCGGGGAGGGCTGGCGGCGCGGCAGGCGGGCTGGTTTGCCTGCGGCACCATCCCCCGCGCAGCAACTCGGCCGCACGGCACTTCGCGCATCCGGATTATAGCGGACTGGCCCTGCGCAGGCCGTGCGTTCAAGCGGGGCGCATCCGCCCTTGTACGGAATTCGGGCGGCGCGTTGCTTTCCTGCGGCGTTTCGGTATTCTAGGCCGGCGTTGCCCGCGGTCCGACCGGAGCCGATCATGCCACTAAGGAATTTCCTGCTTGCCCTGTACTTCTGCGCGCTCGCGCAAGCCGGTCTCGCCGCGAACTTGGACATCGGTCTGAGCGCGGATATCACCTCCATGGATCCGCATTATCACAACGTCGCGCCGAACAACGGCATGGCGAAGCATGTGTTCGACACGCTGATCCGCAACGACCCGCGGCAGAAGCTCATACCGGGGCTGGCGACCGCGTGGAAGGCGATCGACGACACCACTTGGGAAATGCAGCTGCGCAAAGGCGTGAAATGGCACGACGGCTCGGATTTCACCGCGGCGGACGTGGCTTTCACCTTCCAGCGCGCGATCAATGTGCCCAACAGCCCGTCCTCGTTCTCGATCTACGTGCCGAGGAACGCGGTGGTCGAGATCAAAGGCCCGTACCTGGTGCACATCAAAACACCAAAGCCGGCGCCCACGTTCCCCAACGACATCACTGCGGTCGCCATCGTTTCGAAAAAGCACGGCGAGAAGGCAGCCACCGAGGACTACAACTCGGGCAAGGCCATGATCGGCACGGGGCCCTACAAATTCGTCGAGTTTGCCAAGGGCGACCGCGTCGTCCTCGCCGCCAACGACAAATACTGGGGCGGCAAGGAGCCCTGGGACAAGGTCACCTTCAAGATCATCAACACGCCCGCGACGCGGGTGGCGGCGCTCTTGTCCGGCAGCGTGCAGTTCATCGAGGGCGTGCCCACGGCGGACGCCGCGCAACTGGAGAAGAACAAGAGCCTGAACGTCGTCAGCGGCATTTCCAACCGGCTGATCTACCTGCACATAGATACCGGGCGCGAGAAGAACTCGCCTTTCGTCACCGACAACACGGGGCGGCCGCTGGAAGCCAATCCGCTGCGCGACCTGCGCGTGCGCAAGGCGATTTCAATGGCGCTCAGCCGCGATGCGATCGTGGCGCGGGTGATGGAAGGCAAGGCGGTGCCGGCGAGCCAGTTGCTGCCGGACGGGTTTTTCGGCACCAGCAAGAAGCTCAAGGTGGAGAAGTACGACGCCGAGGCAGCGAGGAAGCTGATGGCCGAAGCGGGCTATCCCAACGGCTTCGGCCTCACCATCCACGGCCCCAACAACCGCTACATCAACGACGACAAGATTGCGCAGACCGTCGCCCAGCTGCTGCGCCGGATCAACATCGACGCCAAGGTCGAGACCATGCCCTCGAGCGTGTTCTTCACCCGCGCCACCAAGCTGGAATTCAGCCTGATGCTGCTGGGCTGGGGCGCGGAGTCGGGCGAGGCTTCCTCGCCGCTGAAGGCGCTGCTGCACAGCTACAACCGCGACCTGGGCCTGGGCAACACCAACCGCGGGCGCTATTCAAATGCCCGCGTGGACCAGCTCACCGAGCAGGCGATCGTCACCATCGACGACAGGAAGCGCGAGCAGCTGCTGCAGGAAGCGACTGAGATCGCCATCGGCGATCTGGGCATCATCCCGGTCCACTACGAGGTCAGCACCTGGGGCATGCAGAAAAACCTGGGCTACAAGGCGCGCACCGACCAGTACACGCTCGCGATGGACATCCGGCCGCGATAAGACGATTGCCGCAGATCCCGCTGTCGTAGCTTGTCCACCGAGTTCAATCGTTGCTGCGCCTCAGAACTCGTATTCGATCTGCAAACGCAGGTTATGGCTAGGCGCGCCGGTTGACGCGCCCACCAGCCAGGCGGCGTTGTAGCGGATGGCCTGTCGATCGCCCAGCGCCAGCTTGCCGAACACGGCCGGCCCGAGCCGATGCGAGCGCTCCTCCGCGGGAGCCCAGTGATTCCATTGGCCCATTTCGCCAAATCCCTGAAGGCCCCATTCGAGCCGCGGCTGCCAGCGGTACTTGATCTGCCATTGATAGCCGAACTGCATAGGCGCAGCGGCATCGGCGCGGTAATGCCGCTCGAAAAGAAGGTTGCCGTTCATCTGCAGTTTACCTGTCTCCGTTTGAAACAGCGGCCCGAAGCGGAATTCATAACCCTCGCTGTGATCCTTCGGCCGCTCCAATTCGACTATCAGCCCGGCGTCGACGGGATATTCCCCCGTTTCCGTGAACTGGAACTTGTTCTCCCATTCCCAGGCATCGAAATGCGTGGGCTCGCCGCCCGGGCGTTCGTACTTGGCGTAGAACTCGGTGAACCAGCGCTGGGTTACGCCATAGCCGTATCCAAGCGACGATGCGCTCAGCGGGTCCTCCCCGGATTTATGCTTCCATGAGCCGGACTTGAAATCGATCTCGTGCTCTCCATAGGTAACGCTGGGCAGGTATACGTAATCGGACGGTCCGAAAGCGCCGGCGCAAAGCGGAAACGCGGCCAGCAAGAGGGTGGATGCAATACGATGGTTCATCGGGAAGGCCTTTTCATGTTTGGTTGGCGGCGCTGACAGGCGGTTCGGCGCCGGGCTGCGCCGCGAGCGATTGCGATCGCGCCGGTGCATTGTCCGGGCTACTCGGCGATGATCGCGCCGGTCGCCGTTTGCTGGTGAAAATCGCCGTAGAACGGATACCGGCCCGGCGCCAGGGGACCGATGAATACAGGAAGCTTCGCCTTGCCCGGAATGACTTTTTCGCGATTCAATTCGTGGCTCTCGAACTCTTCAGCCGTCGCGTCCTGGTTGTCGACGAGCAATTTGATCTTCTTTCCGGCGGGAACCCGAATTTCCGCCGGTTCGAAACGGTGGTCCCGGATGACCAGGGTGTATTCGAGGTCGGCTGCGAGAGCGATACTGGGCAGCAAGGCGAGACATAGCAGCAGGTGGCGCATGGGGGTCTCCATAAGGTAATTGATCAAATGATAATGATTCCTATTCGCAAAAGCAAGCGATTTCGCCAATTGCTCCGGTCGAACCCGCTTTTGGCGCACCTGTCGAACTGATGCAGGCGGGGTTACCCGGATTCACGCCTGGCCCCCATGCCGGGGCTGCATCGAGACAGGCGTGCACCGGGGCGCAGTCTTGGCGGGCCGCGGTGGTTCAGGTATAAGATCAAGGTCGACGGGAGGACGGGAGGACGAGGTCATGAGCGACATCAGAATCCGCCGCGCGCATGCGCTTACGCCCAAGCATGCGCGCGCGGCAGCCGAAAAAATGTCGGCCAGGCTGAGCGAAGCCTTCGACATGGAATTCGCCTGGGAAGGCGAGGTGTTGCGCTTTCAGCGGTCTGGCGTGGACGGTCAGCTGACCCTGGGGCACAAGGAGGTGATGATCGATGCACAGCTGGGATTTCTGCTGGCGATGATGAAGCCGACGATTGAGCAGTCGATCCACGAGAATCTGGACAATATTTTCGGCGAAGAGAAGAAAGCGAAGCCGAGGAAAGCCGCGCCGAAGAAGAAATGATGGCGCTGCCCGCCGGTAGTCTACAATTCTGCAATCGGTAGGCCTGGAGAAAGTTATGGGAACTGTCGTTGCGTTGGCCGGCCAGGTCGGTGGCGCAAAACTCGCCGACGGGCTCCGGCGCCTGCGCGGCAGGGACCTCACTGTCATCGTCAATACCGGCGACGACCATGAGGTCTTCGGCCTCGCGTTCTCCCCCGATGTCGACACGATGCTGTACACGCTGGCCGGGATCGCCAGCCCCGCAGCCGGCTGGGAGCCGGCCGGCGAGACCTATGCGCTGCACGACATGCTGCACCGTCTCGGTTCCGAGCACAGGGTCCGCGTGGGTGATCGCTCGCTCGCGCTGCCGCTGCTGCGTACGGAGGCGATGCGGGCGGAGCGTACCCTCAGCCAGATCACGTTGGGCTTTTGCAAGACGCTGGACATCGACGCGCGCGTGCTGCCGATGAGCAACGACCCCGTGCGCACCGTGGTGGTCACCGGGGACGGGCATGTGAGCTATCACGAATACCTCACCGAACTGGAGTGCGAGCCGGTGGTGAAAGGCTTTCTGTATGCCGGCGCGGATGTGGCGCGCATTCCGGACGAGGTCCTGGAAGCGCTGTATGCGTCCGACCTTGAAGCCATCGTGCTTTGTCCGGCTAACCCCTACCATACGATACAACCGATCCTGGCGGTGCAGGGACTGCGCGAGCTGCTGCGTGAGCGCGGCGTGCCGGTGATTGCGGTGAGCCCCATCGTCGGCGACCGCGCGCTGAAAGGCGCAGCGGGCAAGATGATGCGGGAGCTGGGTCATGAGGTGTCGGCGCGCAGGGCGGCGCTCGAGTATTACCAGCTTATCGACGGGTTCGTTATCGACAGCGTGGACGAGGCGGCCGCCGCGGATATCCGCGCCTGCGCCATCGAAGTTGCGGTGGCGCCGACGATCATGCGCTCGGAGGAGGACAGGGTCGCACTGGCGCAGGTGGTGCTCGATCTCGCCCGGGAGCTGCGCTCGCGCCAATTGCAGGAGAGCGCAAGTGCGGCGGCCTAGTAACCGTTGAGATTAGGGCGGCCCGGTCTTTTCGTCCCTTAGCAGGCGCCGCAGCACCTTGCCGATATTGGTCTTGGGCAGCGGCTCGGTTCTGAACTCCACGATCCTGGGCAGTTTGTAGCCGGTGAGATATTTCCTGCAATGGGCTATGAGGTCCTCGGCCGTCAGCGCGGGATCTTTCCTCACTACCACGATCTTGACTGCCTCGCCGGATTTCTCGTCCGCGACGCCGATGGCCGCGACTTCCGTTACGCCCGGATGCAACATGACCACATCCTCCACTTCATTCGGATAGACGTTGAAACCGGAAACCAGGATCATGTCTTTCTTGCGGTCGGTGATCCTGAGGTATCCGTTCTCGTCCATGGAACCCAAGTCGCCGGTGCGCAACCAGCCGTCGACAAACGCCTTCTCGGTCTCTTCGGGCTGGTTCCAGTAACCTTTCATCACCTGGGGCCCGCGCACGCAGATCTCGCCTACGCTGGCGATGGGCAGTTCGTTGCCCGCCTCGCCGCGTATGCTGACCTCGGTCGACGGCATTGGAAGGCCGATGGTACCGGTCCAGTCCGTGATGTTGAGCAGGTTGCCGCTGACGATCGGAGAGGCTTCCGTGAGCCCGTAGCCCTCGATCAGCGGCGCTCCGGTGACCGTTTCCCAGCGCTTGGCGACGGCCTGCTGCACCGTCATGCCTCCGGCAAAAGCCAGCTTGAGTGTGTGCCCCGCGGCGCCGTCGAAACCCGGCGTGTTGAGCAGCGCGTTGAACAGCGTATTGACGCCGACAATCGCGGTGAATTTCACTTTCCTGAGTTCATTGATGAAGGCGGGCAGATCACGCGGATTGGTGATCAGCACGAGGTGAGCGCCGATTTTGAAGAAAATCATGCTCACGGTGAGCGACAGGATATGGTAGAGCGGCAGCGGGATGACCGTGGTCTCGGCGCCTTCGGTTAGGTCCATTGCAACCCACGCGGAAACCTGCTGCAGATTCGCCACGATGTTGCCGTGCGTGAGTATGGCGCCTTTGGCCACGCCCGTCGTGCCGCCGGTGTATTGCAGGAAGGCCAGGTCATCGTGGCCCAGCGGCACCGGCATTAGATCCTGGCTATGGCCCGCCGCGAGCGCGTCCTTGAATCTGATCGCGCCCTCGATGCGCCAGTCCGGGACCATGTGCCGGACGTGCTTGACGACGATGTTGGTGAGCAGCCCCCGCGCCAGCGGCAGCAGGTCGCCGATCTGGGTGGTGATGACGGTTTTGATCGAGGTCCGGTCGATCACCTGCTGCAGCGTATGCGCGAAATTCTCCAGCACGACGATGCTGGTGGCGCCGGAGTCAGTCAGCTGGTGCTCGAGTTCCCGCGCGGTATATAGCGGGTTGCAGTTGACCACGGTCAGGCCGGCGCGCAATGCGCCGAACATGGCGACCGGATACTGCAGCAGATTGGGCATCATGATCGCCATCCGCTCGCCTTTTTGCAATTGCAGCACCTTTTGCAAATAGGCGGCGAAATCGCGCGTTGCGGCATCGAGCTGGGCATAGGTGAGGGTCGCGCCCATATTGCTGAAGGCCGGCAGGTCGCGAAAGCGTGCGCAGGTCTTCTCCAGGATCTCCTTAAGCGAAGCGTACTCGTGGAGATCCACTTCGGACGGGATGCCTGGGGGGTAATGCCGCAGCCAGATCTTGTTCATGTCTCCTCCTGATCAGTGACCGGCGGTGCATACACGCCATGTGGAAAGCGGTCGGAATGGGTCGACCCCGGTTTCCTGGCTCGCGGCCGGATTGGACTGCATTGCGCTTGCCAGCCATGATTCTTGCCTGCTTTCGGCGTGTATGTATTGCCAAAAATCAAGCTTATCGGCAATGGGCAACCGGGCGCAGACTTGGTCAACATCCGGCTGGCCTGTGTCAATTGCGTCAGGCCCCGTTTAACCTGACAATAGCCCTATCAAGCGCAGCCGGCGTGCGGCCGACCTGTCGGCTTGGGCGCTCCCGGGTTTCCTTCCCACCCACCAGTGGCTAAGACATCATTGTGAAGTCCCATGTTCGCCTCTCCGACATTCGCGGGTACAGCCGGCTCGCCGTGGATGCGACCATCGGGCTGACCAACCTGGTCGAGAGCATGCACCGCAACATCGCCCGCGTTCCGGGGATTCTCGGCCCGGCTAGCGAGGAGCGTACGACGGGTATCACCGGGCTGGTTTACCGGAGCATCCGCGGGGTGACGCGCCTGGTCGGCGGCGGGATCGACGCGGTGCTGGCGCAACTGGTTCCGCTGCTCGGCGACGTACCGTCCTCGACCGAGCGCGAAGCGGTCGTTGCGGCGCTGAACGGCGTGCTGGGCGATCACATCTCCGTCAGTGGGAACCCGCTGGCGATACGCATGCACCTGCGCCGCGAAGGCCGGCCGCTGGAACTGACAAGCCAGGCCTTGGCTGCGGCGATCCCGCAGCCTGGCGGCAAGATACTCCTGCTCGCCCACGGTCTGTGCATGAATGACCTGCAATGGCGGCGCAAAGGACACGACCACGGCGCGGCCCTGGCCGCCGACGCCGCTTTCACGCAGGTCTATCTGCACTATAACAGCGGCCTCCACGTCTCCATCAACGGCCGCGCGTTTGCCGGCCTGATCGAGGACCTGCTGCGCGCCTGGCCGGTGCCGGTGCGGGAACTGGTCATCATCGGGCACAGCATGGGCGGCTTGCTTGCGCGCAGCGCCTGCCACTACGGCAAGCTTGCGGGACACGATTGGCTGCGGCATCTCGGCAAGATCGTCTTCCTCGGCACGCCGCACCATGGCGCACCGCTGGAGCGCGGCGGCAACTGGGTGGACGTCATCCTCGGGGTCAGCCCGTATTCGGCCGCGTTCGCCCGTCTCGGGAAGATACGCAGCGCCGGTATAACCGACCTGCGCTATGGCAACCTGGTGGATGAGGACTAGGAGCAGCGCGACCGCTTCGCGCGCGCAAAGGACAAACGCCTCGCCGTGCCTCTGCCGGAGGCGGTGCGGTGCTACGCCGCCGGAGCTTCCATCGCCAAGAAAGCGGGCGCTCGGAGCGAGCAACTTCTCGGCGACGGACTCGTGCCACTGCGCAGCGCGCTCGGGCAGCACGCGAACCCCAGCCTAAGCCTGCCTATTCCTCAGTCACGGCAATGGATCGGGTATGGCATGAACCATCTGGACTTGCTCGGCCGCAAAGGTGTCTACGAGCAGATACACCGCTGGTTAACAACCCCGTCCTGACCGCGGCGCCGTGCGGGGCTAGCGACGGCGGCGTGCGGCGGGCTTCGCCGCCGCCGGCTTGCGCGCAGCCTTGGCCGTCATCTTGCCGATCTGCGTACTCAGTGCGGCGACCCGCTTCGCCAGGGCGTCGACGTCTTTCCTCGTCGGTACGCCAAAGCGCTTCAGCGAGCGGGCGGCGCTATCTTCGAGCGCCTGTGCGAGCATGCGCCGCGTGCCGGCAGCCCTGGTCGCCGCCCGCTTCAACCTGGTTTCGGCCGCCTTCTGCGTGAGCGACTGGATCGACTTGCCTTCCCTGACCAGCGCATCGAACACCTTGTTGCCTTCCTGCCGGGCCGTTGAGAACGCACCCAGGCCGGCCAGCCAGATCTGCTGCGCCGATCCGCGGACGGTCGCCGCAAGTTGATTCGCGGACATAGCGCCTGCCCGCCCTTTGCGTTTGTTTGCCATCATCTGTTTCCTTATTTCCAGGTTGATTGTCGTGCCGGCGCCTTACCGGCCCTCTACTTCGATCCGTCTAGCCGGATCGCAATTCGGCGGCCGCCCTGCGGCCGCCTTTCGCCAGGCAAGCGTGAATTGAATTCATCAAATCCTCCTGCGTCACCGGCTTGGTCAGGAAATCCGCGGCGCCGAGTTTCATTGCCTTGGCCGCGATGTCGCCGCCGCTGCGGCCGGATAGCAGGATTACCGGGATCGATGCGGTTTGCGCGTCCTTGCGCATCAGCGCAAGCAGCTCGACGCCGTCCATGAAAGGCATGTTGAGGTCGCACAGGACCAGGTCGGGCGGGTTTGCGAGCACTGCCCTGCCGCCTTCGACGCCGTCTTCGGCCACCTCGGGCGCATAGCCAGCCATGGCTACATGGAGACGCAGCAGATCGCGAAAGCCGGCGTCATCCTCGATGATGAGGACGCGGGTTTTCTGAGTGCTTTCCATTTGCCGGGTTCTCAATGCCAGTTTGTTCACCGCAAGATACTTTTTAGCGGAAAATGCGGGCCGGCTTATTGATCGTTGTCACAACGCGGGCAGAAACGCGCACACTTGCACTTCCAGTTCTCGAACGAAGTCCCCTATCTGACGATGATAAGCATCGCCGTTTCTGCCCGGCGGGTGTTCACCCTCCCCGCGGATCTGCCGACCAGCAAGGCGCATTTTCGCGATTTCCGGCAAACGCTCGAGTACTTGCCCTACCTTTGCCTGATCAAGACTTATGCACGGGGCCAGTACCGGATTCTCTACAGCGCCGCAGAGCGCGGAGTCTATCGTGTCAATTTATACAGTGATATTGAGACACGGTTTGACGAATCGGAAGACGCCCTCTGCGTGACTCCGCTGAAAGGAGTCCCGCCTGTCGCCTCCAAAGCGACGCTGGGTTCGCTCACCGGCCAGGGGGACTATACGAGCCGGCTGATTCTTCGATCCGCCGGCGCCCAAACGAAGGCCAGATACGAGGTTCGCATCACGGCTACCTTGGCCAAGCCGGTAGGCTTGAGATTGATTCCGAATCCCGCGGTCAGGCTGTTTGTCGAGCGGGTGGTGCGGCGGCGCATACAGGAGATCGCCGATGTGTTCATTCAACGCTCGATCAGGGGTTTGCAGCCGCGGCAGCGCAATCCGATGTGAGGCGCGCGGACACGCGGGGCGCCATCAGCCGGTCCGTGCGCGGCGGGCCGGTCTCAGCCCTTGAGCGAATTGATCAGGTCCACATACTGCTGCATCGCGTCTTCCTTGGACAGCCCCTTGAGCTTGGCCCAGGCGTCGTATTTCGCGCGGCCGATCATGTCGGTGAAGCCCGGGCGATTGCCCGCCACGTCCCCGGCCGCGCCCTGCTTGTACAAAGCGTAGATCTTGAGCAGGGTCTCGTTGTCGGGGCGCTCTTCCAGGTTCTTGGAATCGACTGCGGCGGTCTCGAATCGTTTTTGCAGGTCTGACATGTTTCCTCCGGGCTCTAAACGATGACAATTTTTGACTAAGGTATCATATGCGCAAAGATCTGCTGAATCTGCGTTTTGCAACGCGACACGGTAGGGCCCTAATTACTTCGGAGCGATTCTGATGACCCAGCGCGAGCGCATGTCGAGCGTGGACACCGCGTGGTTGCGGATGGACTCCCCGACCAATCTGATGATGATCGTCGGCGTGATGATGTTCAGCAGCCCGGTTGATTTCGCGCGCCTGAAGCGCACCCTCGAGTTCCGCTTTCTGCGTTACCAGCGCTTTCGCCAGCGGGTGGTGCACGACGCAGCGGGCACGTGGTGGGAACTCGACCAGAATTTCGACATCGATTCGCATGTGCTGCGCGTATCGCTGCCGGGCAAGGGCGGAAAGAGCGAGTTGGAAGCCTATGTGGCGGGCCTGATCAGCCAGAGCCTGGACCGCGGCAAGCCGTTGTGGCAGTTTCAGCTGG
>Ga0182021_10006176_pt1 | contig 14227 bp, 7 predicted proteins | sample 612E3MmetaG_FD_120493 | JGI IMG/M metagenome (GOLD analysis project Ga0182021, IMG submission 120493) | Permafrost microbial communities from Stordalen Mire, Sweden - 612E3M metaG (Illumina Assembly) | ecosystem: Environmental > Terrestrial > Soil > Wetlands > Permafrost | place: Sweden... | reverse complement strand
CTTCAAAACCCTCTCTTTGTGTGTCATCCCCATAATTCAATTATCACAAAATTCATTTTGAATTCCTGGCTGCAAGTTCACTTTTTGTCAGGAATCCTTTTAAGTTACTCTCCTCAAATTGCAAATAAAGCAACTGTTTACCGTCCTGTCCCAGAAAAATATTTATATGGGATCCGTCTGCAAACATGTCTATATATGAGTTACTATGATAAAATCCGTTAGACGAAATACCGGCAAAAACGAACCGTGGTTCGCTCCAGGAACGACCTTCATCTTTAGAGATTGAATACCATATTTCGTTTCTGGCAGCAACCTGGAAACCTGGCTGGGATTTTTTACAATATTCGGAATGACCAGGGTCTTCTTCTACTATTGAATTGATTGTAAAGGTTATATTCATTTTTTTATGGGAGGAACCTGTAAGATCATCCTTCCCTTTCTTTATCACTAAACAGGATTATAATTAATTGTATGGAAAAATCCGATATCCGTAAGTTCTTTCTTCAGGGAGGTTTTTTCGGTTGCTGTCATGAATCTTATAGGAGACCTGCACGGGCCGCAATTAATTCCAATAAATTCCATGATTGCCTTTCCCGATCTTAAAGCTCCGCCGAATTTTATCAGGATTTTGACCACCTTCACTGAATATAGCTGTAATTCCCTTGCTCTTTTCATATCATTGTTATTGAAAGCCTTCAATAGATCAATATATACGGAAGGCATAAAATTGTATGTGCTGCCAACTGCAGATCTTATACCCAGTCTTAATCCACATATCAACATCTCATCGAATCCATTAAATATCTCATAACGACCTTTACTTATTTCCAGGCATTGCTGCATATCCATCATGTCTGAATGGGTGTATTTTATACCTGCAAAATTGGGCATATGATCGCCTGCTTTAAGAAGAAAATCACTTACGGGAAGATTTACTCCTGTCATCGAAGGCATATGATAATAGTAAAATGGCAACCCCGGCGCTCCTGCGGCTATTGGTTTCAAAAACATAAGCAAATCTTCAGTAGTTTCGGGTTTGAAAAAGTAAGGGGCTATAGCAGCAATGGCAAAGGCACCGATCCCCGATGCATGTTCTGACAGTGCTATACATTCCGGTTGGCAGACGCCGCCAACGTGTACAATGATCTTCAATCTTTTACCTGCGCAACGAACCCATTCTTCAGCTATTAATTTTCTTTCTCCGGTAGTCAGAGATGCACCTTCACCGGCAGTACCGCAGATAAATGCGCCGCTTAAGCCATTTGATATAAGCCGTTCCGCATAATCAGCTATTGGTTTAAGGGTAATATTCCCCTTGTCATCCATCGGAGTAAAAGGGGCAGCTATAAATCCGGTCAGTAGTTCAGTTTCTATCATATAATGTATTTTAAATTAAGTTGTTTCAACCTGTTTTGATCCATTTCTTTTTAAAAACCGGTGATAAGGTTCAAAATGCATCTCCATAGCTTTTCTAAAACCATCTTTATCTCTCAACTTTATATAGTTCAATAAATCTCTGTGATTTACAATTGTTCCGTTTTTAATAATTTCCCTGTTAATCGGTTCGAAAAAGTCAAAGAACTTGTCTTTAACAAAAAGGGAAACCGGATAAATAATCTCCTGAAATTGCATAATGGTTTTGTTGCCCGTTATTTCATACAATTTTGAATGAAATTCGTGCTCATTTACAGGAGTATACAAGTTATTTTCATAAACTACACTATTGTTTACTATTTTTTCCAGCTCTTCAATGAAAGTGTCGGTAAGATTTTCAATTATGGTATTACATATTCCCAGCTCAAGTGCCACCCTGAATCCAAGCAGATTCAACAATGTTTCGTCTCCAAGAATCAATGGATCAATCACCCTCTCCAATCCTCCGAGTATGTGGGGCTCAGTAAGTATCATTCCGCGACGGGTCCGTGATTCAACCATGCCCAGCATTCTAAGCCGGCTTAGAGCCTCCCTTAATACACTTCTTGCAACACCAAGAGCTTCTGCCAGTTCTGCTTCGTTTGGGATGCCATCTCCGGGTTTCATTTTCTTTTCCTTGAAATAATTAAGCAGCTTATCTTCAACATGATCTACCAAAGTAATAGAACGATTATTTATTTTCAGACTATCCATATAAATCCTATTTGTCTGACAATTTAAAATATTAATTTAAAATGAAAAGCAGAAATCTTCATCTTTTTTTTAGTTATTAAATAATTTATAATGATTCTATTATTTTACAATCCAACCTCCCCACACAGAAGAGAGGCATGAAGGGCGGCAAATTTGTTTTCAACCATTGCTTATCTTTTAATTCTTTCGTAAATTGTTGAAATGTTAAAAGAAATAAAATGGTTAAATCTAATGCTTTATATGTTTTTGCAATTGCAATTTTATTCTCTGCCAATCTTTTTGGACAAAAAGCAAATAATAAGATAACAATAACCGGAGTTGTAATTAATTCAAAACAAGAACCTGCTGAAGGTGCTTTGATATTTGTTGATGGTGTGAAAACAGGTTATGTAACGGATAATCAGGGTAGATATAAAATTTATGTCAGCACAAAAGCGAAGAAAGTTTCTGTACTTTCTTCTAACTATGAATCAGCTGAAGCGGAAATCAATGGAAGAACATCAATAGAATTTTCTTTAACCGGGATAGCAGCCATACAAAAAGGTCTTAATAATAATAAACAAAGTGATGAGGTAGAGGTTGGGTATGGTAAAATGAAGAAGAACGAAATATCTTCTTCAGTCAATATGACGGAAATACAAAACAGTAAGTATTCCTCATATTCAAGTATTTTTGCTATACTTAATGAAATGCCAGGTGTCTGGGTAAATGGTACAAAAGTTGTCATTAAGAGTTCCACTAAACTCGGAGGAAATAATGAACCTCTTTATGTTATAGACGGTATTATTGTAAACCGGATTGATGACATTTCTCCAAATATTATTAAATCCATTTCAATACTTAACGGGCCTAGCACTTCTGTCTATGGATTAAGAGGTGGTAATGGAGTAATAATAATCACAACCTTCAGAGGCTCAGATAAAAAATAATTAATATTCCATTTCTTGAATTATCTCTAAAAAATAAAAAAAAGGAATCATTGGGAAATTTCCACAGTAATTATTTTCGTCCCAAGGACATAAGTGATAAAGTCAAAGTTTTAAAGTTCACCAAAGATTCTTTCAAGGAAAAGAAAAATCTGGTCGTTCCTGTCAACCTCAGTTGCAGTAGTCTTAGCCCGTGCAAGATCTCCGGAATAAATGACATTGCACCATTGAATAATTTTTGATGATGAATTTTTCTCAACCAGTCCTTTCATTATTTCGTCTCCTTCAGATTTTTTCCCAGACTCTTTTAACAGCCAGGCAGTCAGAAAATCGTTTATATCAGATGATAAGTACTGTGGTTCTGCTTCGCCGATTATACTCTTCTGCATCTTTCCAACTGATAAGTTGTCATTCAATTTCTTAAAACATTGTAATGAAATAAAATTCTCGAGTCGTTCATCAACTGAATATGGTTTACCCACACCCAGATTTGAAGGCCATTGCTTTGCCATTTCGATATTTTCAAGAGCCTTACGGTATTTATGAGCTCCCATTAGATCCAAAGCTAATCCGATGTTAGCGTTCCTCCAGATAGTCCGCCCTTCGGTAGCGCCTTCATTGGGCAAAACCTGGGTTTTTTGAAGAAGTTTTACGCAACCTGAATAATCCTTGTTTAACTCTAATACTTTGGCCAATTGAAGAGCAAGGTAATAATTCTGAGGATATTTATTGTAAAAGTCAGCTGCGAGATTCTCAGCCTTATTCAGGTTCCCCTGAGACATAAAAAATTTTGAGGCGTATAATCCTGCCCTCCAGTCATCCCCTGCAAGAGTCAAAGCTTTTTCCATATCAGTAAATGCCTGTGCGCTTGTAGTATCAACCAGCTTTGAACGGGAAATATAAAATGGGAAAAAATCAGGATTATTACCGCATGCCATCCACAAGCTCAACCCTTTTTTCACTGCACCTGTATTTATATATATCAGACCTTCATAGTAATTTAGCTTCCAGTCGGCTGAAAAGGTTTTAGCCCATTCTAGTGGTTTCATTGATTCGGTACGGAAAGGGAAAACCAAATTTGGACTAATCCGAAGGGCTTTCTCCACATTAATGGAAGCGGGTTGCTCTTTACCTGTCAGATTGTTCAGGTAGCCTTCCCAAAGTAAAACCATTGGACTATCCTGTGGGGCAATTTCCAGAATCTTTAATGCATCAGACAATTGCCCGTTCTTATAATACCATAATGCATATTCGAGGTAAGTTTCCTGAGGTAAATCATTGGTTATATTAACTTTAATCTGTGTTTTATTTTTATCTGAAGGATCGTAAATAAATCTTTCGAATCTGATAAAATGGTTCAGGGGATCATTTTCTTCAAGTTCATTCAATGCAACTATTGCTTTCTCCTGCATCATAAGTCTCCTCAGGCAAAGAATTTTCATTTGAATAGCCTCTGTACCCAACTGATTGTAAATAAGACTTTTATTAGCATAGTCAAGAGCCTTTTGGTAATTACCCTGCTCCAGGAAAACAGATGCAAGTTCATTATAAGCAGCGGTACGACAGGAAACAGATTCCGATGCAATTGAAAAACCATCAATTGCCGAAGAAGTATCGCCAAGAGCCAGACTTGACAATCCATAAAGTAAATTGGCATCTGGGTCGTATGTATCGATCGAAAGTGCTCTAAACGAATACTTTAATGACTCGTTAAAATCTGCCTGCCGGTATGCGATGTGAGCCAGACCGGCTAAGGCCGGTATAAAATATGGTTCTTTATCCAGGGCTTTCCGGTATTCTTCTCCCGCAACAACATACAAACGTTGCCTTTCCTGCTCTTTCCCTTTTAGGTAGTGACCATAGGCCGTTTCCCAATTAAATCCGACAGGTGTTTCAACAGGTCGTTTGATCTGATATTTTTCCCGATCAGCATCAAATAACAATATATTGTTTAACCATACACTCAGGCTTTTATAACTTCCGCTATATTTAAAAGAGTCTGCCATAACCTGCATCGGATCAGCATGAATCTCTTTATTGTAAATAACATTTCTGCCGGATCTGACTTCCATATACCCATTGGTTTTTTCATTTGGGCAGAACAGTAAATTGCATGTGCTGCCATTTTGCAGCAGATTTACTGATCCTGCAGGAAGAGCAGATTTCAGTCCTTTAGTTTCTTTAACAGGAAACCAGAATTCGGTCCATTCATCAGTTGATCCAGGGCTAAATTCCCTGTTCTTAAAAGGTGTAAGACTACTTTCTGCGGCAGCCTGATTGAATAATCGACCTGACTGGAGTTCCGTGTACTGGCCATCTGCGTCGGTAAGGAGTTTTTCCCAGATCATTCCCTGATCCGATAGCCCCCATATCCAGATTTTTTTTCCCGGTTTTTCATCATACTTTGCATAATGCCCGAAACCGAAATCATCATTATGCCAGTATGCCCCGTAAAAATCAGTTAATTCCCCGAATACATGATATGATTTATAACTGCCAAAATCATTGTTCTCATAAAAATTTATTTTCCTCCTCTGGTCATTGACAGGCCAGGAAGAATGCCTACCGTCATGCCCCAAATAATAATTTCCGGGGAAAACATATTCAAGGTTCCCGGCAGTTTTGACCCCAAGGTTCATCCAATGATAATATGATTGTTCAAGTGGAGTAGGATTATCCCAGACTGAGTGGGTTGTAAAGAATGCCTTGTCTTTCGGGAGGTTGATCTCAACTCTCCAGCGGGTACGCGAAGGAAGATCAATAGCGCCGACAAAACAACTGACGCTGCCATCATTATTCTTTCTTACATAATAATCAACCGGTGAAGAGCAGGTTGGAGCATGGCCAATTACCCCGAAGTTGATTTCAATCCCGCCGGAAGTCCAGGGGCCTCTCATTGCCACATCGCGGAATTTTGCCACATGGTTATAATATATGAACTCCTTCCCTGTGGCTTTTTCGACAGCGCCCCAGATTTTACCTCCTATTTCCGGTGTAATCCAAAGCTTGATATAATCGTTTTCCATTTCCACCATGTTCCAATTGTGCATTTGGCCCTTAGCGGAATATCCTTCAAAACGGGAATAGGGATAAATTTTCCCGAAATCCGGTATAGGGTTAGGATCCGAGAACGGATAAGTGAGCAATTGGATTTGCTTCACAGAAATTTTTGCGGTCTGGGCAAAGATATCAACCGAGCTTAATATATATACACCAAGCAATAAGCACAAAATACTTCTTTTCATAAATTTTAGTTTATTTATTTATTTCCCTGAGATATATTAACCATCCTTTTTTTGGTTCAACAGGAATCTGGTCGCCTGGCTTGAAAACTCTGTATTGCTGAAAATCTTTTATTTCCGGTGCGATAAGAATTGTTTTCACCGAATCGAGACCAAGAGCGGCCCAATCATACTTAAATGTAAACCAGGAAGGGCTATCAGCCCAGCTGGCAACAGAAATTAATGATTCTCCCTCTTTCTGGTAAACCGTAGAAAAGATCATTGGATTATTTGTCCGTACAGGACAATCATTTTCCCAGTATCCTTTCATTGATGAAGATTCGATACCAAATTCATCCCATATTTTCCACACAGGGCGGGGATCACACAATATCCCTTCTGTTGTCCAGGGATGACGGACTGTCATTCCGTAAACCATACCTCTCCAGCGGTTCCCTCCCCCTTGAAGCATGTCTCCCATTAATCCGAATGGGATACCCGATACTTCCACAAGCCAGTTTGCTGGAGGCATTTTATCGTACTGAAAGCTTTCGCCAAACCATAATTTATCGATATAAGGAAAGTATTCGGTATATTGATTTGCAGGTCCTTTTGAGAATCCGGTATTAGAATGAAGATCCAGCAAACAACCCGGTTTGTCATTATCCAGCACTTTTCTGATCCGCTTCACTATACGACGGTCATACGCCACATCGTCAAGGTATAGTCCGTCAATATCCACATGACGGACCAACCAGTCAAGTCCTTCGATATAATAATTATACCATCGTGAATCACCGGGTGCATTAACTATCGAAGCATCGGAACTTTTATCAGTGAAATGCTGGTACCATTGTGGCATATAGTCATCAATAAAGTGTTCGCGTAACCAAGGATAACCGCCTCCTTTCCCTTTACCAAGTATTTCATTACCCAGGCTCCGGAGTGCCCATATCTCGGTTGCATAATTAGTAAGTTCCCTTATCGTATAATAGATTTTTACTTTCTCCCCTTTGCTGTGCAGCTTATTGACAAACCATTTCATCGAATCCACAGCAATGAAAGGGTAATTTATGTGGGGATTGTAGTTATTGGCATGATGAAGATTAACTATTTTCACACCACAAGCCAGGTCGCTGTCTGAAGGCATTGGCTTACTGCCATTATGGTAATATCTGTCGGTAAACTGACTCCGGTAATTGATTTTTTTCACAGGAGTAATCAGTAATGACCACTCAAAGTCCACATTTTCCCCTGTTTTCATATCCCGTCTTCCACTAAAAACAATTGCTTTTGTCTCATGGGAGTTTTTTTCAATCCTGAAGCCTCCGTTATCGTTGTTATACCATGAAGGCGGAGGAGCAGGATGATATAGGTTTAGTAACGGGCCGCTATATGTGCTTCCCCTAAGTTCACACCAAAGACCCCCATGAGTATTGCCCATCCAAAAACTATCATAAGGCCCCTTCCATTTCGATTGAAATTCCTTTGGGACTATCGTACCGGGCAATCCCATCCCTATCATATATTCGGCAATATTGCTCAAAAAAGGTATTTCAAGCCTGATATCGTTAAGGTTTATATCTTTCAAAGCTTTTATCCGGATCTTATAATTGATATAACCATCTGATTCAATAGAACCGGTACCTGACAATTCAATGTCGGGTGAATGGCTTTCCCATGATGTGCTAACAAGCCCAGGTTCGTTTTTCAAAACTTTTATTCTCTCAGGTGTTGAAAACTGCTCTATGCCATTCGGTGTCTCAACAATAAATGAGAGTGGATGTGCCAAAACTTCTGTATCTCGCACTTCGATCATTCCTGGCAACCTGTTTTCTCCAACGGTTATTTTTTTGTCTGTAAGGCGATATACCCTTTCTCCCAAAGGTTGAATGGCTTCATATTGTCTGGTTGGTTTATCGTCTATCCCCAGGGTGGAATTAAGCCAGCGAAGACGGGAATGCCGCCATGGTTCATTATCTCCGCGATCAGCAATTATTTTGTCAGCAATTTTAAGCGTGACATCAATAGTTTGCGCATCAGCATTTTCGGGTTTTACAGTTATTAATCCCCTGTAAGATCCGGCAGGTATTTTTTCAGGTATATCAATCCCGATCCAGAGAGGTTGAACTGATCCCTTATCAATGTCCACCTGTTTTATAAAAGGTTGTCCGTAAGGGTCGGTTCCACCTGTGTTAAAGCAGGTAAGCCCGGAAGCAGGAAGATTATATTTATTTCCCTCAAGGGCTGAAAATTCAACCTTTACATTTTTCAGTTCTTTCTTAGTGGCAAACACTCCTATCTGGAAAGCATAATATTCATTTTTCAGGGCTTCGGCAGTAAATTTCTTTGACGGGCCCTTTTGAACCCACTTCAGCGGTATTTCGTCTCTCATCCTGATTGGATAGGCCCTGTCCTCCGGAAATATCAGGTAATCAGTATTGAATTTTGCAAGAAAAGTCGCTTTTTCGGAAGCTAGTGGTATTATTTCCATCGGGTAAAAACTATCGAATGCCGTGCGTGACTGTATTTCCACCAGCTTTGCTTTCAAAAACCGGTCAAACCGGAGTGGGTCATCCACATGGTTTTTCTGCACCCAGTCGGAAGCAGGAGCTCTTTCAGGCTTAAGGTAACCTTTGCTATAGGACCCCCAACCCTCCTGTACTATGTACGGCAAATAATAAAAATAATATGAACCAGGCGTTTTCACTGGTCCAAATGCAATTTTGCATCGCTCATTATTTATTTTATACCGGTAAATGTTGGGAATCGTATCCCCAGTCGCGGCATTAATAATTATGAATCGTTTTTCCTCAGGCTTGAGGTCATGCCTGCGCCAAATCATGTCAATTGTTGTTACCTCCGACGCATTTGATATCTCCAGTACTGCACGATGGCTACCGAAGGATTCGGGCCAGGGTGATTGAGCTACTGTATAAGGCGCCGATGTTGATGTTTGATTATATATCGGGACAGTCAAACAAACCAGGAGAAAAATGATTATGATTTTCATATAATAATATTTTAATTAATTACCCTTTTTTCTTATTTCTAATAAGTTATCGCTTAACTTATTGATTTCATTCTGAATCATATCAATATTGCTCTCAATTATTTAAATCCTATTGCTCCTCTACGATCAGAAGCCAGCCCTTTGCAGGTTCAACAGGGATAGGTTCATTTAATTTGAATTCTCTACCTTCCTGAAAATTCTTAATCTCAGGAGCTGTGATTTTAATTCTGTCTGAATTAAGCCCGGCACGGTTAAAATCAATAATCAATTTGACATCGGTAATTTCTTTCGCCCAACTTGCAATACTAACAAGCATTTTTTTATCTTTCAGATATGCAGTAGCCAATACCTCTTTGTTGGAAGTTGTAACAACTGGTTTATCTTCCCAGTAGCCAATCATTTTAGAATCTGCAATCCCAAAACTGTCCCAGATTTTCCAAATATTCGTCGGATCACAAAACACCCTGTCGGTTGTCCAGCCATATCGGGTAGTAATACCATATATAATTCCACGCCAGGGATTTCCGCCAAGCTGGAGCATGTCGCTCATAAATCCCATCGGAATACATGATATGGAAACTAACCAATCTGCAGGCGCTATCTTATTATAATTAATACCTTCACCTATCCATGTTTTATCAAGATAAGGGAAAAACTCGAGATACCTTAGAATGCAATCATGGCCTTCATGCAAATCGAGCAGGCAACCGGGTTTTGCATCATTCATTGACTTTTTTATCCGCTTTACTATTTCTCTGTCATAGGCTGCAGCATCGATATATAACCCATCTATACCAACATTTTTTACTAACCATTTTAATCCTTCAACATAGTAATTGTACCAACGGGTCATACCTACAGATGTAAGTATAGCTGCATCAGCCCCCCGTGAATCGCCGAAATACTGATACCATTGAGGTGTATAATTATCAACCAGGTGCTCTCTTAACCAGGGATAACCTCCACCTCTGCCACCGGTGAGTATTTCATCGCCCAGGCTTCGAAGTGCCCATATCTCAGTTGTAAAATCGGAAAGTTCACGGGTTGTATAATAAATCTTTGTCTTTATCCCTTTCATATGGCAACGATCAACATACCCTTTCATTTCCTTAGTAGCAATAAATGGATAATTTATATAGGGGTTAAAATCATTTGCATGATGTAAATTAGCCACTTTTACACCTAAAGCGGCATCATTTTCGGTAGGTTCAGGATGATACTGATTCTGAAAATAGCGATCTGTAAAATGGTAATGAGTATCTAATTTCTTAACTGGAGTAATAATGAATGCACATTCAAATGTAATGCTTTCCCCCTTTTTTAAGGCCCTCGTACCACTATAAACTATTGCATCGCGTTCACTTTCATCTGTTCGGATACTGAATCCACCTTTATTATCATTGCTCCAGCTTTCAGGGGGTTTAGGCTTGTAAAAATCGCGGATTGGTTTGTAATAAAGGAGAGGACCACAATATGAAGCGCCTCTTAATTCACAATATAAGCCCCCCTTAGTACTGCCTATCCAGAATGCATCATATAACGGATCCCACTTAGCATCATGATTATCAGGCGTTTTAACACCATACAGATCCATTCCTGACATATAGATTGAGGTCTCTTTCTTGTAAGGGATTTTCAATTTGATATCAGAAATATTTATATCTGCCAGAGCCTTTACAATAAAATAGTATTTCATCCATCCATCCGGTTCCACTTCTGAGCGTGTCACAAAATCTATGAATTCATTTTTTTGAAGAACTTCTTCAGAAAAAATATTCTTCTTCTGTTTTAGAATTTTTGTACTTACTGTTTCAAATTTCATCCTACCGCTGTCTGTATCAATATCAAATTGGAGAGGATTTGCCAATACCTCTTCTCCATAAACTTTTATTGATGAAGGCAAATTGTTTTCCGTAAAGGTTACTTCCTTACCATTTAAAATCAGTCTATGATCTGAAACATCAATTGGTTCATAGGGTGCAACAGGATTATCATCTATACCAACTGTCGAATTAAGCCAGCGTAATCGCGAGTGTCGCCATGGTTCTCCGTCTCCTCTGTCAGTTAAAATATCATATGTGATCTTTATAGTTATTTCTATTTCCTTTTGCCCAGGATTGTTGCTTAGTACTGTAACCTTTCCCTTATAAACTCCGGATGGAATACTTTCAGGCAAGTCCAACCCAATCCATAATGGCTGTATTCTTCCTGCAGATACATTTACTGTTTTGGTGAATGCTATGCCTGAGGGATCAATACCTCCGGTATTAAAACAGGTCATGGAAGATACTGGTATTGTAAATGTTTTTCCTTTCAATGGATTAAATTCAACTTTCAAACCTTCAATGTTTTCTAAAGCCCAAACTCCCAGTTGAAATACATAGTATTCATTTTTACAAGCTCTTCCCTCAAATCTGTTTGTCAGCGGCTTCAGTATCCATTTTTGGGGAATATTATCCAACATCCGGATCGGATATTTTCTGTCTTCAGGGAAAACTAAAAATTTACTACCCTTGTTGGATGAAATAAGTGCTTCCTTCTCTTTTCCTGTTGCAGTCACTTCCATCGGATAAAATGAATCGAATTCTGTCCTTGATTGTATTTCAATGCACTTTGCTTCAATAAACCTATTTATACCTGGCTCATTCACTTTGTTGTTTTTCATCCAGATCTCACCCGGAAGAGGTTCGCGGGAAAAATAATTTCTGTTATATCCGCCCCAACCACCCTGTTCTTCGTATGGTAAATAATAGAAATAATAATCCCCTTTAGCTGCTGGTCCGAATAATATTTCGCAATGTTCATTGTTAACTTCCACACGATATATATTTTTTATTGTATCATGTGTTTCTGTTTTAATGATTATAAAGCGATGGCGTTCCACAGACTTATCATGCCTTCTCCATTCCAGATCTAAATGAGCTACATCTCCTCCTGCCGGGATTCGAATTAACGCCCGATGATTCCCCAATAACAGATGATTTGGTGCTGTAGGTTGAATATCAGATCGGGCTTTTTGCCGGTTATTATCTTTTATCTCCACTTCCCATGGTGTTTTAACAACGGCGTAACGGACATTAGCTGTTGTCGAACTGAATAAGGATAATGGTAAATCAGCCATAAGTGCAGCTAATAATATAATTTTCATCATATTGGTTTCAAGCCTCTTAAGAATCTCCAAAGAAAGCTTTATCGTATAACTGATGTCAGAACAGATGCTTTTCATTAATGTGGTAATTTTATTGTCTTTAATTTTATATGAACAAGATTCATAAAATATTCTCATCATTTCCTGTAAACCCGAATTAAAGTAACTCCATGTGGTAAAACTGATACTGAATACGATTTCTTTATTACTCCCATGTTCTTCTTAATCCATAAGTCTCTTACAAGTTGTTTCCCATTCAATCCTATATCTTCCCATTGCACAGTCATCATACTTTCCACTGATGCCCGGTTCAGAAGTGCAATAGTTTTAGATCCATCCTCCATGTCTTTTACCCATATTTCCTGGTCGGCAGCTGATCCATAACGCTTCGGCAATTTGCCCAAAGGATCCTGATCCACATCAATCACCTCCGGATTAGTAAGAATTTCCAAAGCAGTCCGGCTTATATTCCGTACATCGGCAGAAATTAAAAGCGGAGCGCTTAAAAGAGCCCATAGACTCATCTGGCTCTTGTATTCAGTATCAGTACAGCCTTTAGCATTTAGATCATTTGCTGATGCCCCCTTTCCATATATTCCAACAAGTAGCATATCCGGATCATTCCATCCACCCGGATGCTGATATTTTGTAAATTTTGGCTGTTGTCTGTCAAAGCATTCAATCACGCCATTTTGATTACCTAAATACCACTGGTCCCTGATATCGCCGGCCGAGCGCCAGAGATGCCCACCTGCAGCTTCGGCCCATTCTGCACCTTTATCGCCGGCTCCAAGACTGTAAAGCATTGAACGATCGGATTTTTCCAGTAGCCTTCCCATGAGGATATATAGATCCTGTGCGCGGTCTCTTGGGGTGCTGCATAAATCGTACTTAAGATAATCCACTCCCCATGATGTCCATGTTTTTACATCAAGATCTTCATGATCCAATGAACCCGGATATCCGGCACAGGTTTTAAGTCCCGGACTGGAATAGATTCCCATCTTAAGTCCTCTTTCGTGAAGGTAGTCTCCAACAGTTTTTAGACCATCAGGAAATCTTTGTTTATCGGGGAAAAGACGTCCCGCCACATCACGACCTCCTTCCCAACAATCGTCCATGATAATATATTGATATCCAACATCACGAAATCCATAATTAACGAAAGCATCTGCTATTTCGGTCATAATAGTTGCACTTATCGATCCTTCAATTACATTCCAGGAAAGAAAACCCATAGGTGGTGTAAGCGCAAGTTTGTCTCCAACCATAATCCTCAGGATACGACTAGCTTTTCCATGGCTGTTAACTGAAGTCAGTTTAACTTTATATTCTCCTGCTTTATCAGGTACACCATTAATAATGCCTGTCTTCTTGTCGAGGAGTAATCCTGAAGGTAATCCATCCGCCTGAAAAGACATTGGACGATCTCCGGTTGCTGCAATCGGATAAGAGAATGGGGTATTGAGGCGGATTCCTGTTACCATTGCTCCATTGATCTGAGGTTCAGGCAACTGAATATCCTTTCGATTCACAGCAAGTTCCTCCGGTGACCATACAGTTTTTGGACACAAACCGGAGTAAGTGAATCCCGCATCAACCCAGTCGGCATGAGTATTGCCTGGTCCTCCGGTCACTTTGAGAAGCAAATCTTTGACTCCGGTAAGCGTAATGTTCACCTGTTTCGGATCGTCACCAAATTTCATTATCCCGCTTTGCCACAGTATAATACCATCTCCTATTATAAAGAATTCTGCAAATGAGCTTTCTTTTGGCTTAGTCTGTTTCCTGT
>Ga0182021_10006175_pt1 | contig 14228 bp, 14 predicted proteins | sample 612E3MmetaG_FD_120493 | JGI IMG/M metagenome (GOLD analysis project Ga0182021, IMG submission 120493) | Permafrost microbial communities from Stordalen Mire, Sweden - 612E3M metaG (Illumina Assembly) | ecosystem: Environmental > Terrestrial > Soil > Wetlands > Permafrost | place: Sweden... | reverse complement strand
TCGGCAATCACTGCTCGCTTCCAGTACCTTCGGCGTGGTGTGGTATCCTCGGACACAGGCTCGCCTCCCCACATGACTGGGGAGATATTTTACCCAAGAGTGGCCGAAACGAAGACTGAGGCCTAAAATCGATATGGGCCGACGCGCAACACGGTAGGCATGGATAAAGTATAGACTATCTTGAATGCACATCAAGCCATGCGGATGACAAGAAGGGAAAAGAAACACCGCTATCGTAGTAACCGGCCTCGTGTGCGGCCACGAGCTGTGCGCTTAAGAGGTCGGGCAGGTGGAGATGCAAATCAGTACTCATTACGCACTCCTTTCCATGACAATTATACCCGGAAGCATATGTGCGTCCCCAACGCGATTCAGCGCGACAGACCTGGCGGGTTTTACTCAGATGATCTGGTCAAACTGTCCGGACCAAATAACGGCCTGTGAGGATAGCCTGATTTTTGTTTGTAAATCCGTCGGGGCTCGAACGGCGCTAATATGACCTGCGTCCTTCCTGGATACTCTGCAGGATTTCAGGTAGAGTCAGATTCAGGTCAATCCCATCGATATCCAAAGGCGAACTGCGGCGCGTCTGCGGCTTGATGACAAAGACCTGCCCATCGCGGCGCCTGATGCGGACTTCGCCATCGCGTGCCGCCTTGTCGAGCAGGGCCGCCAGTTTTTGGCGTGCTTCAGAGTAGGTATAGACGTTCATATCACACCTCCACCACTGAAATACGTTTCGAATTCGCTAGCCGGCTGAGATTCTTGTCCAGCGTCAACAGAGGCGCTTTGTAGCGAATGGCGCAGCGCAACAAATAGGCGTCGTACGCATAGATGTTCAAATCAGCGGCTAATTGCAGTGAGTCTGCCAGTTCCACTTCGACCAGGCGCAAGGGGATGTGGTGATACACGTCAATGGCCTGCAGCGCCTGCGCCAGAGTGATCGCCTTGCGCTTCAGCATGGCGGAAAAGGCGTTGCTGATTTCCCAATGAACGGACGGCGGTGCGATGAGATCGAAACCGCGCGTAGCCTCGATCAAAGCTGCTTTGTTTGGTTCATTGGCGATGACCGCGATGATCACCGATGTATCGATGACAATTTCCATCGCTGCTCCTGTGAGTTGTACAAATGTACTACTATTATACTCGCAAATGGCCTTTCCCAGCAAGAGATAACAAACCGGGCGCATCGGCCATGCATTCGATTCGTCTCAATCTGCGCCGAAGCTGGACCGCAACGATCCGTGCTGGTGCGGTAGCGGCAAGAAGTACAAGCAGTGCCATCTGAAGCAGGAGCGTTGACCACAGGTCGGCTTGTCTGCATTTCCCTCGCACTCAATTTCTGGCTCTCAGTTTGTTGCCTGCTCCAGGGGTATAATGGAACTTGCAGGTCACGATGACACTCCTTGGCGTGCTCCCCCAGTCCCTCTTTCAACCGCTGGCCGCCCCTGGCGCGGTGGTGTATGTGCGCTTGCTGCTCGACATTTATCGGCAAACCCAGGCTCGACCTGATCCGCTCTCGCGCGACCTCGTTACGAACCTGATCTATCAGCAACTGGCAGAGCCGCAGGCGCTTGATCTAACCGCCGATGCCCAGGCGGAGGATTCCGACGCTGATAATCCCGATTTGCTCATGGCGCGGGCTACCGCGATCGTACGCTATCTTGAACATTGTGGCTGGCTCAAAAGCGAGACGCTGAATGATTTTAGCGTGCAGTACATCTTGCCCGATTATGCTTTCCGTCTGCTGCGGGTGCTGGACGAGATCGCTGTGAACGAGCCGCCCGCTTTGGCGGGACTGATTTTTTCGACGTATGCTTTGCTGCAACGTATTCTCACTGAACCGGACACAGCCTACATTGGCATTCCGCAAGCTCACCGGCAGACGCAGCATTTGTTGAACGGCCTGAAGGAATTGCAGCAAAATATCGGCCTGCACATCAACCAGATTCTGGCGCAATCGCAAACACGCGATGTGCTGGAGCAGTTGTTCTTGCGCTATCGTGAAGAGATCGTCGATCGTGCCTATCACCAGCTGCGCACCACCGATCACATTTCGCGCTTTCGGCCCGGCGTGTTGGATAGCACCACGCGCCTCGCAACTCCCGAGATCCTCGAACCGTCTGCTCAGCGCCAAAGGCAAATCGGCGAAGCGGGCACCATCGAACAGGCCCGGCAGCGCTTGCTCACGCAGCTGCATGAAATCCGCGATCAATTCGAGGCACTCGATCGGCTGTTGGACTCGATCGATGCGCGACACAGCCAGTTTGTCAACGCCGCCGTCCGCCAGATTGAATTACAGTTGGCGGCGCATACGACTACGAGCGGCCAGCTGCATGCCATTATCGAAACGCTGCTCACGCTGCCAATAGTTGACTTTGAAAACAACCAGTGAACCGTTGATACAACTGCATCGGCTCGAATGGTTGGATGCGGAATCACTCGCTGCGCCGACACGCGCCGCAACAGCGTTTGAGGCCGAGCCGGAGGTCGCGCCGACTGTCTCTGCCGAAGAACTGGATCGCGCGCTCGACGATACCGCCCGCCAACTTAGCCGCGCGATCAGCCGGAAGCGCATCGAACGGTACGCGCGGGAGCTGCTGGCCAATCGGGCGGAGCTACGCGCCGCCGAGCTGCCCTTGGCGGACCCGGAAGAACTGGCGCTCGTGATCTATCTACGCGCTTACGGCGACGGCACGCTGGGGTATCGGGTCGAAGAACTTGACGATCAACCGCTTGTCGAACACAACGGTTTTGCGTTTCGCGATTTCTACATCAAGGCTGTCCCTGCATGACCTTGTCTCGCTTCGCGCACGAATACGATCAACTACCGCCCGGCGAACAGGCGCTGTTTGCCGAAGCGGTGCGGCGCTTGCTCACGGACGGCTTGATCTGGCGCGATGATGACGACGATCGGCGCATCTACAATTATCTGGGGCGGCGCGGCGAACTGGTGCTGACCGCTCTGCGCGAGCGCGTGCACGTTGAACCCTATCGCAATTACGCGGCCCGGCTCTATGGCAACGGATCGACTTCCACCAACCGCGCGTGAGATTCTCATGCGCCTGCTCGATCGTTACGAGCGTCCCGACCGCGATTCCAAGCGCGTGGTGCGGGTGCGCCTGAGCGAAGTTCCTGCTTATGATGCCGACACTCATCAGGCCGTCAACGCGGCGCTGAGCGATCTGGCGCAACAAGGGTTGATCACGTTGCGGTGGGCCAGGCACGAAATCGACAACTGGCTGGACAAGGTTGATCTGAACTCCGATCAGGTGGAAGTGCTGTACCGTCTGCTTAAACGCACGCCACATGGCGATCAGATTGCTGCCCTGTGTGGCCTGATCGATGTTCAAGTGCCCACGGTTGACTGGCAGGCGCAGGTCTTCAGCTGGTTGCGCCAGCAGCTCGACAGCCATCATTCTGTCGCGCCGTTCCGACTCGCTGAGCCGCAATTCAACGCCGACTTGCTCAAAATACTTGACGGCCTGGTGCAATTGCATGCCCCATTACTCGAGCGCACTTTCAGCGTGCAGCTTTTCGGCAACAGCAAACGCTTTGAGGATTTGCGCCCGGCGGTGTTGGCTGTGCTACGGCGTCATTCGCCGTATGCGGCCGAATATAGCGGCGATGACGATAGTTTGCTGAGAGCGCATCATGTGCAGCGCGTGCCAGAGTACGTGTTGTTGAAGGGACCGTTAACGTTGGAGTTAGCCGGAATCAAGTTAGCGCTTGGCGCTTATTCCGACGGCCTGTCGCTGCCGGCGACAACGCTGCGCACTGCCAGGGGTATCGATTGCCCGGCGCGCGCCGTGATTACGATCGAGAATACGACGAGCTATCACGAACTGATCGGCTTGCAGACGCCCGAAGTGTTGCACGTTTTCACTGGTGGCTTTGCCAGTCCGACAGTCATCGCTCTGCTACAGGCAATTCGCGCCGCACGAGCGGTGGTTCCGTTCTATCACTGGGGTGATCTGGATGTGGGCGGGTTGCGCATCTTGCTGCATTTGCGGAAACATTTGGGCGAGGTAAAAGCGCTGGCGATGGATGAAGCGACGCTAACACAGTATCGTCACCTGGCACGCCCCCTGACGGCAAACGATCGCGACGGCCTGGCGCTGCTGCAGACACAAACTGGCTTAAACGATTGTGGGGGCGTCATCGCCGCGCTGTTGGCTGCCGATTGTAAGTTAGAGCAGGAAGCAGTGGAGCCAGGTGAAGCGATCCGCCTGTTGAATACCTCGTGTTCCCCCCTCAGAACCACTTAACGAATGTTGATCGAGCAGCTTACCAACCAAGTCCATATTGGCACCGTCGCATAGATCAGTTGCGGATCGCTCGATCTGACGAGACACCCCCTGCGTGCATGCGCTGCTCCGTTTTGCCGCTCGTCGTCTGGCAACTTTTGCATGCACGCTTGTTCCTTCGCTGATTGGGGGCGCATGTCACGGATGCAGTATAATGTTGGGGATATTGGGGCAGTACGTTTGTTTGTAAAATCAGGCGAGCAGTTCTTAGTAATTCAAGACACGTTTGATATGCAGGCGATGTTGGCGGCAGGACCGAAGGTGTAAGGAAAGCGCGACAGGAATTGCGGAGCGGCTCAGTCGATCAACTCGACTGAGCCGTTTTTCTTTTGGGGTTATAGAAGGTGTGTCGCCCAACTTCTCATGAAGTGGCGTATTTCGTCCTATGAGGCCGCCTTACGCCTACTTGGCGAATCAAATTCAAACTCCCTGCAAACCTCCACACCTATAAAAGCACCAATTGGAAAAATCGTGATTAATGTCATGGCAAGTGGCATGACAAAATACACTGAAATGAGCAAAGGAACTAGGCCAATACGTAGTTTTACGTATTGACTCTGATTGCCTTAAACGGATATAGTGAGTATATCCATTAAGTGCTATGTCATTGCGGACCAGTTGCACTGCCTGCACCACAGCTCAACTGTGTTGTTCGAAAGGTTATCAAAAATGAAGACAAGCGGGACGCTTATCATGCCCTGTTTACGGATGCAGTTGAGAAGCGATCGGCTTGTTTTGCCAGCCTCTGCAATCGAGTTGCAATCAAGTTGCAACGCTTTTGCCAACTTTTGGGGAGTAGAATGTTTGTACAGTTACGGAGCCAGTTTTTGTTGTAAGACTGACCTGTTGCCCTGCTTCATTCAAGCACTAACCAACTTCAGGAAATTTCTAAAACATCTCGTCATTAGCGCAAGATTTCAACCGAAAAGTGAATTAGTACATTGTAAGGAAGCGCAGAGCCGGTTTACTATAGCGGCTCCGCTTTCCTCCCAGCGACTATGTATATGACAACTGTCAAATCGCTCGCCAAGCACCCAGTCAACCGCTCCACACCGCTCAACAGCAGCGGATTGGTCTTTTTGGATGCTCAGCAAATCGCCCTGATCGATCGAGCATTGGCAGCCGTGGGGGATTTTGGGGAGATCAGGTTGATCAAGGTAAAAGGCAAGATCAGGTTTATTCAGAAATTGGCTAGCGAAGAGATGGCGGAAAGACCGGCTTCCAGATAAGCCTCCACAACAATTGAATACCAAAACCGAAGGGCTTCGACAGAGGTGAAAAATCCCGGAAGCCCCAGAACTTGTTCAGACGATCGCCTGGAGAGTTCGCAAATCAGGCAAAAGCGACGGGCACAAGGGGGACACGCAAAATGACTACTGATGAACTCGCGCTCAATCTTAAGGATTTTGGCCTGGTGTGCCTGGACGTCGATCAGATCAAGCGCATCGATAAGGCGCTGGCGGAGATTGGCGACTTCGGGGAGGTGCGGCTGATCAAGGCGAAGGGGAAGGTAAGGTTCATTCAGAAGGTCAGTAGCGAGGAGCTGGGGGGGCGGAGTAGTGCCACGGAATAAACTGGTTGAACTCGAACGCGGTGACTTGAACCGAGGTGAAAAATCCCGGAACCTTTTTACTGCCCGAATCTACGAATACAGGCATGCTAAATTATGGAGGTCTTATGCGATCATTGAGTCGACTCGTGCTGGTCGGTACGTTGGCGGCGGTATTTTTGGCGTTGATACTGGGTATGTTTACGCCAAGTGTTGAGGCCCAGCCAGTCCGGAAAGTCATCAACAATTGTCCAAGAGCTGACGTCACAGAATTACACAAGCCACCTGCCACAACGGTTGAGAGTGGAACGATCCTGTCTTGGGTGTGGGTCATAACCAATACGGGAACGTGCGGTTGGGGAACTGAGACAACACCAGTCTCGGGCACTGTTGCTTACACTCCCTCCACCGGATGGGCGGTCGGCAATTTTTCGTCTTCGTTCCTTGGTCCGCTAGAAGTCCCGGTAGATGTGTCTTATATACTGGCGTTGAGCGTAACCGCACCGCAAGAAAGTGGCGACTATGCATTTACTTTGGGACTGCAAGCAATAACGGGGACCGTTGTCTCTCCTTTTGAAATTGTTACGCTCACTTTCAGTGTTACGCCGTCAGTGAGAGGTTTACTTCCAACTGTTTTGCCTGAGGCAGCTTCGAGCCCTGGACCTACTGCATCTCCTTCTGTCACAGCATCACCCGCCATACCAACATCCACGCCGACAGTCACGCCAGCGCTTGCTGTTGTGAGCACAGTGGTGCCGACACCGACGGCTCCGGGTACATCTGATCAATCTGCAAGTCCAGCAGGGCTTATCATTTTGAGCGCAGCAGTTATTTTGATTATCATTTTGATCGTGTTCTGGCTTAGTCGCCGCCGCCGCAAAAAAACAGCGGCCCAACCTGATGAGCGGCCTAAGGAACCTAATCTGCCGCCTCCCCTGGAGACGATGGAGCCATGTCCCAACTGCAAGACGTTGAATCGTTCCAGCGCCAAATTCTGCAAGAATTGCCGCACGGCTTTGGCCGCGACGGTAACCGTGGTGAGCGATCCCAAGCCGCCTGCGGCGACCAAGCAGCTGACCGACGCCACCGCGCCTGTAGGGGCGGCTATTCCGCTGACGGCCCTGGCGGCAGGCATCACTCTCGGGCAGGATCGCTATCGAATTATTGAAGTGATCTACCCCAGCAAGCAGCTGAATCGGTATCTGGTCGAAAGTTTGCAGCCGCAAATTTATTGCCCCAAGTGCAACAGCGCCAACCCGGAGGATTCGCGCTTCTGTCAGGAGTGTAGAAGTTCACTGGAGAACGTACCAGCTTACGCACCGCGCTATCGTATCAAAGAAGTGGTCAACCCTGAGCGCTTCCGCACCGAATATGAAATGGCGCGGCTCAAATTGACGCACGCCAACCTGATTCCACCGCGTGAAGCCTTTACCGAAGAGCGCAACGGTCAGCTGCGTTACTACGTCGCTCTGGACGAATTAACATGGGGCACTGCGGCACAAGTCACCACGCCTCAGGACTTGCCCACCGCCCTGGGATGGGGGATTGGGTTGGCTGAGGGCTTAAGTTACCTGCACCAACAACATCTCATTCTGCCTAAGTTAACGGGCAGCGAAGTTGCGCTCATCGGCAAAACCGCCCAGTGGGCCGATTTTGAAAACGCGCGGCTGGTTGCGCTCGAAGAATGGCAGCAAACCGGCACACAATTGATTGCCAGCGATGTGCGCCAGCTCGCCACATTGCTTTATCGATTAGCGACTGGCCTGGTTCAGCTTGATCCCAATTATCAAGCATTAACGCCCAAGGCGAATGCTGTCTTTGGCAAAGCGCTGGGGCAAATGGGATACTTGAATGCCGAAGAACTGGCTGCGGCACTGCGCGATGTCGAAACCAGCATCCGGCGGCCCGGCGGCATCGATCTGCATGTGGCGCGCCTGTCCGACATCGGACAGGCGCGCGACCTTGATGAAGACAGCATTCTGACTTTGGATCTCGGGCAAATCTACCGATCAGTCAGCACGCCCCTGGGCATTTATGCCGTCGCCGATGGGATGGGCGGCCACGAAGGGGGTGATGTCGCCAGCCGGCTGGCGATTCGCGCCATCGCGCGCCGCGCGATCAGCGGTATTCTGACGCCTGCCTTAACCGATAACGCTGCGCCACCCGATTACGAGAAGTGGATTAAAGAATCCGTGCTGGACGCCAATCAAGCCGTGCTGACCCAGCGCAAGGCGTCGCATAATGACATGGGCACGACGCTGGTCATGGCTGTCATCGACAACACGACGGCCTATATCGCGCACGTCGGCGACAGCCGCGCTTACTTGATCCGCAAAGACGACATTCAGCCGCTTACGACGGATCATTCCTTGGTGGAACGCCTGATCGCCACCAAGCAAATTACGCGCGAGGAAGCCGCCACCCATCCTCAGAAGAACGTCATCTACAAGAACATCGGCGATAAGTCACAGGTGGAACCCGACATCAGCCGTCATACGCTGGCGCCGGGCGACATCCTATTGTTATGCTGCGACGGCTTGAGCGGTGAAGTGAGCGACGAAGCCATGCTGCAAATCGTTAAGCAGGCGCCGTCACTGCCTGTCGCCTGTCAGCAACTGATTCGCGCTGCCAACACCGCCGGCGGGCATGATAATATCAGCGTGATTCTCATCAAAGTCATCGCCATCGACTAATTGACACAACACGTGGAGGCCATTATGCGTTTCTGGAATCGAGTTTTCGTCGCCATACTGGTGTTGGGCCTTGTTTCAGGATTCACAGTTGGAGCGTTGGCTCAATCCGACGCTCCAACGATGCGAATTACTCAGGCTGGCCTTCTCACACCGCTTGTAACGGCTGATCTAACCCTGGTGAATGCCGATGGCAGCATGCCGCCCGGCCTAAACGAGTCTAACTTCAAGGTCTTTGAAGACGATAAGCCCATACCCGATTTCCATGTAGCGCCGATAACCCCCGGTCTGGCGGTTGTGATTGTCCTCGACACCGGGAAATACATTAGTACTTTTCCAGGCGTCATTGGCAAGATGCGCTGGGACGACCTGCACGCTGTTTCCGATGATCACGATAAAAACGGCTTGCTCAACGAGCTGGTTAAATACCGGCTTAATGATCCTACTGACTGGATCGGACTGGTCGGCGTGACCAAAGACATCACGCCGGTCCTGCCCCTTGATAACGACGGGAACCTGGTGTTGAATGCGGCGGTGACCATGACACCGTATGCTCTGCAAACGCCGCTGCGGGCCGGGATCACACAAGCGCGGGCGCTGTTTAAATCACCCGACGCGCCAGCTTCTTTGCCCCCTAATGCTCAAAAGATCATTCTAGTTTTCTCTGACGGAATCGATATCATCCATAACGAAGAGATCTATTCCGATTTCATTCGCCGGGCGGCAGAAGAGCACATCGTGTATTACACCGTAGGCATGAAGTCACCTCACAGCCGCGATGACGGTAGCGATTACGACTCCAGCGGCCTGAAACGTCTGGCCCAGGAAACCGGTGGCGTTTTCAGCGAATACGGCAGCGCCGAGCAACGCGCTGAGGTACTGGACTTGTTTACCCGCCTCGCCACGCAACGCCAGCAGTACCAAGTAACTTATACGACACACGCCGCCAGGGGAGTCCACGACCTGCGCATCGAGACAGCTGACGGGCGGGCTTCTGCGAAAACCACCTTCAATTCGCCGTACCAGATGCCGACTCTGCGAATTGAGGCAGCGCCACCTGACCTTCAAAAAGGGGGGACGGTGTTCATCACCCCAACTTTGCAATTCCCTGACGGATACCCGCGTGATCTAGCGAGAATCGAGTATCGCGCTGGGACTACTATTATCTATTCTACGACGGCAAACACCAATGCGCCGTTTTCGTGGGATACATCGACCCTAGATAACAGATCGGATGTCTATACCTTAGAAGCCATCGCCTATGATTCAATCTTGCTGGATGCGCCACCCGCGATTAGCAATCAGCTCACAGTCAAAATAAGCCTCCCGCCTGGAAAGGCCGTGGAAAAAACAATCTCCGACAATGGGCTGCCTTTGTTACTGATCATACCGATGATCTTGCTACTGATTTTGCTGCTCATCATCGTTGTTCCCAACCGCAAGAAGATCACGCAGACCGCTCGCGCCACCACGCAGCGCTTGCAGGTCGCCACGCGGCGTTTAGCGCCGCTGTCGGCTGCCCGTTATAAGTTGATGGCCTTGAGCCAGGGGCAGGAGTTCCCCCTCACCGAAAAAATCGTGCGGATCGGACGCGATCCCAATGCGATAATTACTTTGAACGATCCCAGCGTCTCACTGGCGCACGCCGATTTGATAGAAGATCAGTCGGGCACGTACATGGTGGTCGATCTGACCAGCACTAATGGCACGTATGTGAACGGCCAGCAGTTGCAGCGTGGATCTGCACCCGGCCAGCCCGGCCCAGCCATCCTGTTGCGTCCCGGCGATATTGTGCGGCTGGGCGGGGTGGAACTGCGCTTTGACTATGCCAAGGCGACCCGCCGCCTGCCGTAAGACCAGTGAAGGACGAATAGGCGCACGCGATGCCCACGATCCAAACGCAAAAACCTTACGCGCTACCGGCCGATACCAGGATCGGCCCATTCCGCATTCTCCGGCCGCTCAACGAAAGCGGCGGCATGGCCACGTTGTACCTGGCCGAGGTGCGCGAGCGGTATCGCCGTGAAGGTGAGCCGGCGCAGATGGCGCTTAAAATTGCGCGTATCGATTACGAGGATTTTCTCAAGGTCGAGGCTGGAATCCTGGCGCGTCTAGCCGATGATCCGCACATTGTCAGGATTTATCGCTTACCCGGTTGGAGCTATCCCGTTTTCTGGAACACCGACACGCTCAAGCTCGACGGCATTAACAATGAACGAGTCTGTTACATGGCGATGGAATATGTGGAAGGCATTTCGCTGCGTAAACTTATGGAGCGGCGCGGCCGGTTAAGCAAGGCAGTCGCCGTCGGTATTGCCCGGCAGGTCGCCGCCGCGCTCAGTCATGTTCACGACCAGCACATCATTCATCTGGATATCAAACCGGAGAATATTCTGTTGCGCCGCCGCCGCTGGGCGTGGCTGCGTTCTTCGGTGCCCGAGGTGGTGGTGTGTGACTTTGGCATCGCGCGTGATCTGCTCAGCCCGGCGCGCGTGGAACGCGCCGGATCGCCGGATTATCTGGCACCGGAAGTTTTGATGGAAGCGGACCCGGCTCACAAACTGGTTTCCTTCCCGGCCGATGTCTACATGCTGGGCGAGATTCTGTATGAGATGTTAAGCGCACAGCTGCCCTTTGAAGAGACTCACTTGAAGATGACAGGGACGCCGCTGCCGCCGTTCAAAGCAGACGGGTCACAATTGGGAGCCATCGTCACGCAGGCTTTGGCGCGCGATCCGAACGCGCGTTACGCCAGAGCCGCTGACATCCAGCGGGCGCTGGATGCACTGCCCACCGGGCTGGATGGCAGAAGACTGTTGCGGCAGGTGGCAGTGGGTGCGGCTTTCGCCGCGGTGGTCGTGGGCGCGATCGGGTTGGGCGCGGCCCTCCCCTCTTGCCAGTCCACGCCACCACCCATCGCCGCGCCTATCACCATCACCCAGACTTATACACCTACGGCGACGAAGGCATCGACGCGCCGGATCACCGTCACATCGATCCCAACTCGCACGCGCACGCGCACCCCGTACCCGGCCACTTCCACTAGCGCCGCGACTGCACCCGCCAGTGGAGCGCCAACAAAGTCTCGTCCATGAAAGGTAAGCGCTATGAGCAGCCAACCTCCTAATCCCGCGACACCACCCTTGCCCGTTCAAATCTGGGGTGATTCTCATCCCGGACAGGTGCGCGAAGTCAACGAAGACAGTTATTACTGCCCGACGAAGCAAACCCAAAGCTACAAAAAAGTTGATCAGGCCGCCCTGTCCAGCAAGGGCTATCTCTTGATTGTGGCCGACGGGATTGGCGGGTCCGATTTGGGTCAGCGCGCCAGCCGCGAGGTGGTGCAATCCCTGCGCGATGTCTATTACGAGACGCCGTTGGCCGGCACGCTCGATCAGCGCTTATACAACGCTGTGCAATACGCTAACGACAGCCTCTACCAGATGCGGACGCGCAACCCGGCGTTGGGACAGGCCGGCAGTACGGTGGTCGCCGCCGTGATCCAGAACAATTACCTGTATGTGGCAAATGCGGGTGACAGCCGCGCCTATTTGATTCGTGACGGCCAGGCTTCACAGCGCACGAAAGACCACACTTTGATTGCCGAGAAGGCCGCGCGCGGCCTGCCGCCGGCCGATGCCGACCAGGGCGTGATTACGCGCTCGATGGGCGACAAGCCCGCCATGCCGGCTGATCTGTATACCGCGACCATCCTGCAAGACGGCGACGCCGTGCTTTTGTGCTCGGACGGTTTGACGGATATGGTGAAAGACGAAGACCTGGCAAAAGTCATTACAGCCAATCCCTCCAGGAAGGCCGTCGAGAAATTGATTAAGATGGCTAATCGGGCCGGCGGTCCGGATAACATCACGGCGGTCGTTGCCAAGATCGGCTACGCTAAGGCTGCTGCGCCGACCATCGTGTTGAGTCGGCGTCAAAAGCAGATAATCTTGGCCGTAGTCTTGATCTTGGGCATCTGGGCCATCGCCTTGTTGCTCTTGTCCAGCAATACAAATAACAGCGGTAGTGTTAGCGCCACTGCGACGCCCGCGCTTTTGCCACCGTTGACAGCGCCAGCCGCCACTTCGCCTGCTGCGGGCATCCCGGCACCCAGCCGAGCGCCGACCGTTACACCGTTGGTGGGAACGCCGACTGACACGCCGAAGCCAGACGTTCCGACTGTCAAACCGTCTGATACGCCAGTCAAGCCAACGGCAACGGAAATAACGCCTAGCGCTTCGCCAACCGTGACCTGTCCACCCGGCCAGATTCCGAATCCGCCTTTGGGATGCAAGCCAGAGTCGGGCGGCGGATCAAACCCACCCACAGCTCGGCCATAACGCGGGACTTGCATTTCAAGAGTCATGCGCTAGTGTGAGCTGCACCATGTTTGGAAGTGTTGTATTTTGATTGATATGATTTAGGAACGGTCATGCCGCTTTCAATCGGACAAGTATTAGCGGGACGTTATCGAGTGGATGCGTTGCTGGGGCAGGGCGGCTTCGGCGCGGTGTATCGCGTTTGGGACCTTAACCTCAACCGTCCGCGCGCCCTGAAAGAAAACCTCGACACATCCGCCGAGGCGCAGCGCCAGTTCGGGCGTGAGGCGGCGATGCTGGCCGATTTGTCGCATCCCAATTTGCCGCGCGTGTTGGACTATTTCTTCATCCCCGGTTACGGCCAATACCTGATCATGGACTTTATCGAGGGCGAAGATTTGCAGACCATGCTCGAACACGCGCGCGGCCCCTTGCCGGAAGCTCAGGTTGTGGCCTGGCTGACGCAGGTGTGCGACGCGCTCATGTTTCTCCATCAGCAAAACCCGCCCATCGTCCATCGGGACGTGAAACCGGCCAACATCAAGATCACGCCCGCCGGCAAAGCCGTCCTGGTCGATTTTGGCATTGCCAAGGTCTTCGACATCGCGCTCAAGACCACTATCGGCGCTAAAGCGGTGACGCCCGGTTACTCGCCGCCCGAACAATATGGGCAGGGACAGACCGACACGCGCAGCGATGTCTATGCAACCGGCGCTACCCTGTATGCGCTGCTTGCCGGGCAGGAACCGATCGAGAGCATTGCGCGTTTTGCCGGCCAATCGCTCCGGCCGCCCAGCGCTTACAATGCCCAGATCACGCGGCGTGTCGAAGCCGGTGTCATGCGTGCCCTGAAACTCGATCCGGCCGATCGGTTTCAGAGCATCGGTGACTTGAAACTTGCGTTGGCTGCTGCGCCGACTTCGGCGATTGTAGTGGGTCGACGCCAAAAGATGATATTGGCTGGTGTAGTCGCTGGGCTGGTTATCGGGGCCATCGCCTTGCTGCTCTTGTCGTACCTTTTCAAATCAAACAGCGGCAGTGTGAGCGCCACGGCGACGCCTCGGATGACTGAAGTCATTACTACGCTGACAGTGCCAAGTGCCACCTTGCCTGCTGTGGGCACCCTGGCACCCAGCCGAGCGCCGACCGTTACACCGTTGGGGGCAACACCGACTCACACGCCGGAGCCAAACGTTCTGATTGTCAAACCGTCTGATACGCCAACGGCAACGGAAATAATGCCTAGAGCACATTCCTGACGGATTGATGGCATAATAGGCGGTATGAAACCCTATTCAACAGACCTACGTGAACGAGTGGTAATGAGTGTCGAGAGCGGCGAATGCAATATCCCTGAGGCGGC
>Ga0182021_10006174_pt1 | contig 14228 bp, 15 predicted proteins | sample 612E3MmetaG_FD_120493 | JGI IMG/M metagenome (GOLD analysis project Ga0182021, IMG submission 120493) | Permafrost microbial communities from Stordalen Mire, Sweden - 612E3M metaG (Illumina Assembly) | ecosystem: Environmental > Terrestrial > Soil > Wetlands > Permafrost | place: Sweden... | reverse complement strand
GCCCGCTTCTTCTCCCCGCCCGACAGCTCAAACGGCGCCCGGTCGGCCAGGTGCGCGATGCCCATCTCCGCCAGAGCCTCGTCGCAGCGCTCGCGAACCTCGTCCTTGCTCAGGCCCAGCTGAAGCGGCCCGAAGGCCACGTCGTCCAGCACGGTCGCACTGAACAGCTGGATATCCGGTTCCTGGAAGACGAGGCCCACTTCGCGGTGGAAGCTGAAGCCGTCTTCGCCCTCCGCCACGGCGGCGACATCGCGGCCCAGGGCGCGGATGCTGCCGCGCGTCGGACCCACGACGCCGTCGAGCAGCTTGAGGAGCGTCGACTTGCCGCTGCCGTTGGCCCCCAGCAGGGCCACTCGCTCGCCGGGCCAGATCGTCAGGTCGATATCATCAAGGGCGACCTGCCGCCCGGCGTATGTGTACGCCACGTTTCGAAGAACGAATACGGGCTCGCCCGGACCTACGGGAGCGGGTTGAACGGCCCGTGGGGGTGTGGTCGAGGTCACGGCAGCCACCTTCCCGACAAGACCGCCACGAACGCAATTCCGGCAACGCCCGCCATCGCAGCAAGGTCGGCGGCCCGCAGGCTATAGGTGGTGAAGGTTCGGACCTCGCCGCCGAAGCCGCGGGCAAGCATCGCCGCGTACACGTCGTTGCTCATCTTGAAGGCTCTACCCATGAGATTGCCCATGGTGCCGGTGATCCAGCGCCGCTGCTCGCTGCCGCTTGTCCGGCCCACCACGCGGCTCTTGCGGGCCAGCAGAATGCCGTTGGCCGTGTGCAGGAAGAGGAAGATGTACCGGTAGGCCATAGACAGCACAAGTACGAACACTTGCGGCACCTTGAGGGCGCGAAGGCTCTTGAGAACATCGGCCCACGGGGTGGTCAAGACCAGCAGAACGGCCAGCGACACGGACACTCCCACGCGGCTGACGAAGATGACAGCGCCTTGGAGGCCGTTCCACGATGGCGCGAGATGGGCCGGCCCAATGCCCAGGTCGAACACTCGCGGACCCGGAACGAAGAAGATGGCAGGCACGACCACGAGCCCGGCGAAGAACGGGATCCCCAGCCAGACGCGTCTTACGAAGAACCCGAACGGAATCCTGCTGGCACGGGCCGCGGCCACAGTTGCCCCATACAGAAGCGCCAGCCCCACGATGGAGGCGGTCAGGCTCGCCGCGAGGATGGCGGTCAGTGCCGCGATCATCTTGATTCGCGGGTCGCGCCTTTGCAGCCAGCCGTCCGATCGGGCGTGTTGCTCGGTGAAGATGGCATGCTCGATGTTCTCGGTGATGCCGCCGACTGTCTGTTCGAGCCAGCCGATCCGGCCGTCGCGGTTGGGCCCTGAAACCCTCTGAGTCGCGGGCGTCATGGCCTGACCGGGTCGACGACTGCCCTCGTCGAGCCACCGTGCCGCAGCAATCGAGCGATGGCGTACACAACCCCACCGACGGCCAGAATGCCGACGAGACCGGAGATCTCATAGCCAACCGCCGCATGCCAGAGCGGTGCGCTCGCAGCCGAGAAGAACGGCAGGGGTACGTTGTAGCCCGACAGAGGTGCGCTGAAGACGGTCGAGAGTTCCTGAAGGCCTGAGGGAACGTAGCCGAAGGCGGCCTTGACGTCCACGGTTGACCCCTCGCCGTACGCGAGACCGGGGGCGATCAGCCCGAGTGGCGCCACGACAGCGACTGCCACGAACGCGGCTCCCAGGCGTTTGATGTCGCGCGGCAGAAGCAGATAAGCGACCGGAACGATCACAACTCCGACGATGGCGGTAACCAGGAGCATCGTGGCCACGGACGGCCAGGCGACTCCGGACCAGTCGGCACCGAACAGGTGACTCGGATCGCCTCCGGCCTCGACCAGTCCGACGATCGCGAGAACGGCCACAGTCGCTGCAACGGCGCCGGCAACCAGCTGCCAGAGCGGGCGCCGGGCGACTGTACCGTCGGTGAGGGCGTCGGGGGCGAAGATGCGCCGCAGGCTGGTCAGGTACTCGGGGTGGTTCCGCTGCAGATACGCGACGCCCAGCCCCGTGACCAGGCCTTCTACGATGGATGCCCCCAGGGCGTGGGCGATCACCATGGCCGGTACGGCTTCGCCCAGGCCGTAGGGGCTGTAGAGCGCGTGGCCGTTCTGCGAGAACAGGATCGGCTCGACGCCCAGTTCCACTCCGACAGCGAAAGCCGCGACCGTGATGCCAACGTAACTACCGATGCCTGCGGCCACCGCCCGACGCGTCGATAGAATGGGCGATCCCGCTGCGAGGAGGCGGTATGTGCCGTATCCCACGAACGGCAAGATGATGGCCATGTTCAGGCAGTTGGCGAATATCGCCAGCACACCGCCGTCGCCGAAGAACAATGCTTGGAGGATCAGGGCCGTACTGACGGCTATCACCGCGGCCCATGGCCCAAGGACGACCGCGATGAGCGTCCCTCCTACTCCATGCGCGGTCGTACCGCCGGGAACGGGAACGTTGAACATCATGATCGTGAAGCTCAACGCCGAGAAGATCGCCAGCAACGGCACGGTCCGGTTGTTCAGGACCTTCTTGACCCTCTGCGTCGCCACGGCCCAGGCAGGCACGGTCACCGCGGCCAGGCCGAGCGATACGGCCGGCGCCAGATACCCGTCCGGAATATGCATCCAGAATCTCCTGCGTCCCGCCTGACGATACAAGATGCTATTGCAAGGCCTTGCGCTAGTACCGAGTCTACTCCGCCCCCTCAATGAGCCACAATCAGCTGAGCATGAAGGACCGCCGGGTACCACGAGCCGCGACGAGCCACTCCACCGGGTCGCCGAAAACGACCCCGTGGGACGGCGTCGCGGCGCGACTACGCGCCGCCGGCTTGCGGTGGACCCCGCAGCGTCGGACGCTCGTCGATGTCCTCCGCGAGCAGCAGGGCCACGTCACGGCAACGGAGTTGATCGCCTGCTGTCGCGAACGCGACCAGACGACCACTCCCTCGACGGTCTACCGCACGCTGGACGTATTGGAGGAGTTCGGGCTGGTTGCCCACGGGCACGGTCCGGACGGCCGTGAGGAGTATCACGTGCTCCCCGAGCAGGTCCACGGACATCTCCATTGCGTCGAGTGCGGCGCCATGTTGGAGATTCGGCCTGAGACCGGAGCAGTGATTGCGGATGCCCTGGCCGCGGACCTGGGCTTCGACGTTGACCTGTCCCACGTCACCATCTCGGGGCGGTGCAGCGGCTGTCGCGACTGACCGTGGGCACCGACCGCGGCGGTGCGCCCCGCGGCCCCGAGCGGCGATCGCCCTAGTCGATCGGGACGACCAGCAGCCACTTCCCGTCGCGATCGGGGTAGCGGCCCTCCGGACGCTTCCAGCCGAGGTAGTTCTGGGCCATGGCGGCCATATCGCGGAAGCTGTCCGGCCCGAGAGTCTGGCCCCAGATGCTGCTGAGCCGCGGGTAGAAGGGGTCCACGATGAAGGCGCCCTTCAGCTCGAAAGTGCTCGGGAAGAGCAACGGGTCCGCATCCGCCTTGAATCCGGTCATGACCCAGGAATGCGCCCCATACCAGGTCAGCAGCCCCACCGGCCGCCCGGTCTCGCTGAGCGCAAGCGCCGCGTCCTTCATCGCCTCGTTGAACGTGGAGTCCACGACAAGCTTGTAGTTGCCGCCACCCAGCTTCGGCATGGCGAGCGCCCACCCGTTCGGCCCGAAGCCCCCGTCGTAGCTGTCCTGCGGCGTCGTTAACTCAACGAGCAGGTTGCCGATCTGCGTCTGTTTGGTGGTCGTCAGATCTACGGTCGGGCCGATAATGTTTAACATGTTCTGGACCGCTCCGGCCATGCAGTACTCTCGGTCGTTCTGAGTGATGAACGTTCCCGACTTGTAGATGTCCATCGTGAACGACGACTTCGTGGGAGACGCGACCGGAGTCGCCGATGGATCCAGTTCGGTCGCGGCAGTCGCCGAAGCGCTGGCGATGGCAGCGCTCGCACTCGCCCGCTGTGTCGCTGCGGCCGACGGATGGCCGGTGACTGACGGCATCTCCAGTCCCCCAGCCTTGACGCCCGGAACCGCCGTCACGACCGCCATCCAGCCCACGGCAGCCATGAGGACGCACAGCGCGGCATAGCAGACCGCCCAGGCGGCTCCACGGCCTCGACTTCGCCGGCTAGGGATCACTTCCGTTGTCTTCCTATAACCGGCCGATCGCCCCGCGGATGCGGGGTGCGGGCGAAAGACGCCGTTGCGAGATTGCCCGGCACGGCGAACGATCGGCTTTCAAGAAGATACGCGGCTCGCCCGAAAGGCGCATCCGATCGGTGCGCCCGCCAGGTCGCGATCAGGCGAACAGGATGTGCCCAAACACGTGGCGGCGGCCCGTGGCGGTTACCGGTTCATCGAAATGCAGGTCGCCCGTGAGTTCGCGCTCGTAGCCGCACAGCACGATCGTGGGGTCGCCGTCGCGGTGCTCCAACCCGATCGCAATCGCGTCCATCAAGCCGCCGCCATGCTGGCGCGGGATGAGCGCATCCCAGCACACGGCGCAGGCGCGAATAGTTCCGGCCCGGGCCTCGAGGCGGAACGTGGCATAGAGCGCATCGATGATCAGCGGGTTGGATGGCTCCTGCAGACTCGGCGACACGTCGATCAAGGCCAGCTGCCCTCCTGCGGCGAGTCGGGCGCCGAAGGGGCGGAACTCGCCGGCCTCTTCGAGCATGGTCTCGGCCAGCCCCAGAAGAGGCATCACCAGCTCATTGAAGTCCGTTCTGATCGCGGGCTGCATCGTGCCTCCGGGGCGACGGGCTCACCAGCCGCGGCTCGGCGTTTCGTGAGCTCCGCTGAGGCATCGGTCGCGAACCGCTCCGTCCTGAGCGCCTCAGGCGTTGCGCTCCAAACCGCGGCTCAGAGGCGGCGCCGGGGCGCCTCGTTCGGGCGCCTCCGCCGTCCCGGCACTTCCTGCCCGCAGCGAGGCGACGGTCGACCATGACGCCAGCGCAATCCCGGCGACGAAGAGCGGCCACGGGAACCAGCCCGGCAGCCCGCCGTCGATGAGTGCCGGCGCGTTGGCGGTAAAGCTGCCCACGACGAGCAGGCCGCCGGCGACGGCCCCCGCCCCTCGGATGAGGCCGACTCGCGGGAATCGCCCGATGCCCACCTGGTATGCAGCCGCCAGGCCGAACCCGATCAGCGCCGCGCTGACCGCCACGGGCGCCCAGACCGGGCCCGCCCAGGGCACCGGGATCAGGAACAGGACGTCCCACGTGCCCGGCGAGTGCGGCCAGCCGATGAAGAGCCACAGCCAGAAGTAGTAGAAGAGGTCCCAGACGCCGAAGGCGACCGCCGTCCACGCCAGCCGATCGGCCCAGCGACGGCCGACGAGACATCCGATTGCGGCCAGCATCACCAGAGTCGCGGCTTCTCGGCCCACCTCGATGGGCGCAAGGTCGCCCACCACCTGGGCGCCCCGAAGCGGAAAGAGGGTTTCCGGAGTCACCGCCAGGGCGCGCTGCAGATACACCACGACGGCCGACTCGAGGTAGGCCATGGCGACGGCGAACGCGACGACGGTCGTGGCGGTGGTTCGAAAGCGCATCGGCTGCCTCAATTCGCGCGTGAGGCGACAGCCTACGCCCGTTTGCGCCATCGGCGTCGGCCGGCCGCCGGCATGTCTCAGCTCCGGCCGGCGTTCATGGACTACGAAGCCTTCAGCCGTGGGCCGCGAGCTTCGCAGCGATCGTATCCCGGACGTAGACCGCGGTTCCGGAGCAGTGGCTTCGGTACTTGTCCTCCATGCCGACCATCAATCCAACACCGAGCCTGTCGGCCACATTGACGACCACCTGTCGTTGGGGACCTCCATCCACGACATCCACCGTGACCTCAATGGGTAGCCACTTCACCGGGCAAAAGGCTCCGCCGACGATTCTCATCCTGGTCTGGGAGCCCAGGTTGGCGACGAGGCGACGGCCCGTCACCTGAGGCTTCGATCCCATCTCGGCGAGCGTCCGGCCGGCAACGTCCACACACTGATCGACAGACGCCGAGACCAACGCCTGTTCCTGGAACGAGATGCGGGACATCGATTCCCCTCCCTTGGGCAGTCGGATGGTGGCGCCCCCGGCCGGACTCGAACCGACGACGCCCGCCTTAGGACGGCGGCGCTCTGTTCCACTGAGCTACGGGGGCCCGGTAGGATGTTAGCGCGTCGAGCGCTGTGCTTCCCGCCAGCACCATTGGGCATTGCGACAGAACCCCCGCGAGACCGGCTCGGCCACGAGCACCCGCCTGGGGACCCGGCGCTCCCCTACTCCACGGCCTCGAACGTGAAGCGGGCGCGATCGCGAACCAGGCGCCCGATCGGGTGGAACGGCTCATGGGACAGGGCGATCGTCCAGCTCTCGGCCGCGGCCCGGGCGAAGAGCCCTTCCTTTACGGCCACCGAATCCAGCGGGAAGTCGTCGAACGCGGTGACCCATTTGGCGTTGGCGTTCCAGGGTCGCATGCACAGGTCGCCGAAGAACCCGACCGTTCGATCGCGACCGCGGATCGCTACGCCCTGATGCCCGGCCGAATGACCGCCGGTGGCAAAGACCGAAACCCCGGGGAGGATTTCCACCTCGCCGTCGGCGGCATCGCGCAAACCCAGGTCCTGGATGAGGCGCAGCTCCGGCTGGTCATAGCCCGCGACGACTCGTGGGTTCGTGTCCATGGCGATCTCCCACTCGGCGCGCTGGGCGATGAACTTCGCCCTTGGAAATGCCAGCGATCCGTCCTGCCGCAGGACGCCGCCCGCGTGGTCGTAGTGGAGATGGCTCACCACGACAGCGTCGACGGACTCCGGCTCGAAACCCGCGCCCTCAAGAGCGGGAAGAATCCACGGCCCTTCGTAACTGCGCATCGCGCGGCCCTTTTCGCTGATCCGATCCCCGATGCCCGTCTCGACGAGAACTCGCCCCGACGTGGTCTCCACCAGCAGGCAGTTGAGCGCCTGGATGATCCGGTGATCGGCGTCGATTTCGTCCGCGACCAGGTCGTTCCACATCATTCGGGGAACGACGCCGAGCAGCGACCCGGCGTCCGAGCGGAACCGGCCGGCCTGGATCAGAGCGACGCGGGTACCGCCGCCCAACTCCGCGGACCAGTGGACCGTGTCGTTGATGGTCGTCACCGGGCGCGCCCCTCGTCGCCCGCCAGCGGAGAGCGCGCGCCTTGTCCCGCGCTTCGCGCGGGCGGCTCGGTGGCGATGGGCCCTTCGTCTCCCGCGGGCGGAGTGCGCGCGCCCGCTTCCGCGCTTCGCGCGGGTGTCCCGCGCTCCGTCTCCCGCGTTCGCGCGCCGGCGCCCCTCCAGCCTGGTCCGAAGTCCTCGAAGTAAGCCGATGCGGTCGGCTCCGACTGGCCCTGGTATTTCGACCCAAGGCCCGCCGAGCCATAGGGTCGATCGACCGGGCTCGACATTTCGAAGAAGCTGATCTGGCCGATCTTCATGCCGAAGTAGAGCGCGATCGGCAGCCTGGCGACGTTCGACAGTTCCAGCGTCAGCTTGCCCTTCCAGCCCGGATCGACATAGCCGGCGGTCGAATGGATGAGCAGGCCGAGCCGCCCCAGGGACGACTTGCCCTCCAGGCGCGCCACCAGATCGTCCGGCAGTTCGACCCATTCGATCGTCTGGCCGAGGACGAATTCGCTGGGATGGAGCACGAACGGCTCGTCGTCGCCCACGTTCAGGAGTTCGGTCAGGTCCGGCTGCGGCGATCGGACGTCGATGAACGGGTAGCGGTTGTTCCGGAAGACGCGGAAGCTTCGATCGAGATGGAGGTCGATCGAGGACGGTTGAAGGTCCGCGGGATCGTATGGGTCGACTCGGACGCGCCCGGCGGTAAGGGCCGCGGCGATGTCTCGATCGGACAGAACGCTCACTTTGCGGTGGCTCCGCTCTCGCGCTGGGCGTACAGGTTGTCGACCTCCCGCTTCAACGTCTCGATGTCCTCGAAGCTCTGGTAGACGCTGGCGAACCGAATGTACGCGATCTGATCGAGCGCCCGCAGCTTGTCCATCGCCATCTTGCCGATCTCCGACGAGTCCACCTCGGTGGAGCCGCCCGCCCTCAGCTGTGCCTCGATCTCATCGGCCGCCTGCTCGGCGGCCTCCTCCGGCAATGGGCGGCGCGTCAGAGCCTTGCGAAAGCCCGACACCAGCTTCTCGCGGTCGAATTCCTGCCGCTGACCGTCCCGCTTGACCACGACCAGGCGAGGCGCCTCGATGCGCTCGTAGGTCGTGAAGCGGGCCCCGCACGTTTCGCATTCGCGGCGGCGCCGGATGCTGGCCTCGTCCAGGTCGCGCGAATCCACGACTCGCGTCTCACGTTCGCCGCATCGCGGACAACGCATCCATCGACCTCCAAGCAGACTCCGTCGCGCCTTTGGCGAGGATATCACCGGCGCCTGCGGTGACCCGGCGGCCGGCGAGTTGGACCGCAGCGGGCGTCAGCGGCCGGGCGTGCCCCAGCGCGGATCCGTCCTGGGCGGCTCCTTCGCCGCCGCGGCGATCTCCTCGGCCCTGGCCCGGATCGCTTCGCGGGCATGGAGCAGGTTCAGATAGCCTCGCTTCAAGGATGTCTCGCCCTCGGAGATGCGCTCCGGTAGATGGTCCAGCATCAGGACTCGGCCGTGTTCGATCATCTCCACGGCGCGCTGGGCTCGCACGATCTCCGCGTGCATGCCCGAGGACTCGGGCTGGCCGGCGCGCTTGTCGATGACCTCGGCTTCCTGTGCGTACCGCCGCAGCGCTTCGGCTGAAGCGTGAAGGCTGGCTTCACCCGCGTCCGGTTCGACCCTGCGTCTTCGCAGTGCGTCGATGACTGCCGACAGCTCCGCCAGCGATGTGTCGGTCCGCCGGGCGAGGTCCACCGCCGCTCGACCTTCCTGCGCATACCGGCGCAGTTCGCCCCCCACCACGAAGACGCGCCAGAGCAACAGGAGAATCGGTACGCCCAGGGCGAAGAAGACGACGAGGGGCAACAGCACGTCGGTCGACACCGCGAACTACCTCAGTGCCGGCGAGTGGGCTGTCGAAATGCGGTTGGACACCGGAACTACCACGGAGCGTGCTCCAGTCGCGCCGCCGCATTCTGCGGTCAGTGGCGGGATCGACGAGATGGCGTCATCTTCGGCGTTCGGCCGTCCGATGCGAACTAGGATGTTCGTTTCCGCGGGCCTGGTCCGAATGACGCTCCGCGCCGAGGGCCGGCAGGCGCGATCCGCCCCGCGGTCCGAACCCCTTTGGGCGGTCGCTGGATCTCGCCCGGTTCGCCCGGGCGGCGCCACTCGTCGAATTCGCCCTCTGAGCTTGAGACGAGGCGGACAAATCGGATGACGGCCGCGGGCTCGATGTCTCGAATCATGTCGTAGATGGTCAGGGCGGCGACGGCGACGGCGGTCAGCGCCTCCATCTCGACGCCCATGGGCCCGACCGCCGCGGTCTCGGCCCGGATCTTCACGGCGCCGGCGGCGCGGTCGGGCGCGGCGCCGACGACCAGATGAGTGAGCCCGGCCGGATGAACCAGAGGGATCAGATCGGCCGCCCGCTTGCCGGCAAAGACGCCCGCCAGCTCCGCCACGCTCAGGACATCTCCCTTGTCGATGGCGCCGTCGATGATCGCGCTGAGCGTCTCCTGCGCCATTCCCACCTCCGCCTCGGCGACCGCCCGGTGAGCGGTGGCCGGCCTGTTAGTCACCTCGGCCATGCGCGGTCTCCTCGTTCGCTCGAAATGGCTGGCTCGCCTGCGTTCGGCTCGGCTGCCCTCATCGAACACGCCCTCTCCGGGCCTGCCATCAGGCGACATCGCCGCCGTCCTGGGCCGCGTGCTCAACGGCCACGGAAGCGATTCTTCCTGATCTGGCCGAGGGCCACCAGCTGGCGCTGGCGCTCGTCCACCTTCTCGTGGATCAGCTGGGCGACGGAGCGGCGCGTCAGCAGGACGGTCCCGTCTCCGCCGGGAGTGACGACGAGCGCATCGAGGCCGCTCCGCTCCAGGACTTCCAGGGCAGACCACAGATCCGCGTCGCCGGGCAGCCTGGGGACCTTGTCGATGCGGACCATGGCGTCTTCCGTTCGGGTCTGGGTCCAGATGCGACGCGGGATCCGCCGGATCTGGGCGGTGCCGATGAGCCCGAGCAACTCGGAACCGTGCTCCACGAGCGCGGCCGCTCCCAGGCGTTCAGCCAGGTAGTCGGCGCCGTAGACATCCAGCGTCAGCTGCGGGGGAACGCGAGCCGGTTCGGTGTCCTCCGCATCGCTCACATGCAGTCCGGCCATCAGGCTCTGCAGCCCGCTGCGGCGGTCCAGGAACCGGCTCGAGCTCATGACCAGCCAGCCGGCAACGGCCAGGCACAGCCCCGTCACTACGTCCGCAACGGCCATGGTCACAGCCCCGATCAGGATCAGGACAACGCCGACGTATCGGCTGATTCGGATGGTCGCGGCCGTCGCGGCGTCTTCCCTTCGGGTGCGACGCCACACCAGCGCGTGAAGAACCCGAGCCCCGTCCAGGGGGTATCCCGGGACCAGGTTGACCAGACCGAGGAACAGGTTGAAGAACGCGACCATCGTCGCTACGAACAGGATGGCTTGAATCCCATCCGGAGCCTCGTTCTGGGCGTTGGGCCCCAGAACCAGGATCGCCGTCACCGCACCGAAAGCGACGGCAAGCAGGAGACTCACGGCGGAACCGGCCAGCGCGATCCGGAGCTCTTCTCCGGCGTTCTTGGGCTTCACTTCCATCACGTAAGGCCCGCCGAGCAACTGGACGACGACCGCGGGCACCTCCTGGCCATTCCGTCGAGCCACCTTGACGTGCGCAAGCTCGTGGATGGTGACGGAGGCGAGCACGAAGACCGCCGTCGAGATCGAGGAGCTCCAGGCGAGCGCCGGCGGCCAGCCCGCCGCCGCGCCGTCGCTCAGGTCGATGGCGAAGACGACGGCGATGAACGCCATGATCGGCACCCAGGTCCAGTGGATCCGGACGTCGGTGCCGAAGATGCGTCCCACAGTCAGTCCGATCACGACACCACCGTCCCTGTTGTAGCGGCCGCTGCCGGCGCGGTGCCGCGATCGCGGCCAAGTCGCTCGGCGGCCTTCCAGCTCAGCACAGACAGAGCGAGCACTGCCCCGGCCAGGGCAACGCTTGTCTCCGACCAGAACTGGTCGGGGAAGAGCTGCACGAGTTTCTCGGTCCGTGGATCGAACATGTATGTTCCGGGCGCGAAGAAGATCTGGTGGAACAACAGGAAGGCCTGATCGAAGAAGACGGCAAAGGCCACGCCGACCACCACCACTCCGAAGGTGAGCACCTGCGCCCCTGTCGCTGCCGCCCGCCAGAACCAGCGCCGCCCGCGGCTCGCCGCGCCGGCAACGACCAGCAGGAACGCCGCGACCAGCGCCACGAAGCCAAGACTCATCAGGACCTTGCGGACATCGGCCATGTGGCTCCGCTCGCTTGCGTCGAGCACCGGCTTGCCGTTGGCCGTGATGTCGAAGCTGGTCGGCCCGAAGATCAGGTCGGACAGGATGCTGCCGGTCACCTGGCGGACCTGCGCCGGCGTGTAGCCGGTCAGCCCTGGGACGTCGCTGCGGTCCTGGTCGAAACCAACCCAGATGGGGTTGATGAACAGGAGCGCGGCAAAGCCGACGATGACGCAGGGCGTTGCCACGGTGACAAGGAGCGGCGCGATTCGCTCAGCAAGGGAGAGGTTCACACCCCCATCGTACCGCCTCGGGGCCCTATCCCAGTCTGAAACCCCCACCGGAGCGGATCACGCCGGCATCTCGAGCGCCGCCGCCTCGCGCCGGACGATCTGCCAGACCAGTTGCAGGTCCGAGTCCTCGGTTCGCAGGTTGGATATCGCAACGCGGATCGTCATGCGATCGTTGACCCGGGTGTGGGACAGGAATGCCTGCCCGGTGCGATTGATCGAGTCCATGAGGCGAACGTTCAGGTCATCGATCTTCTCGGCCATGCCGGGCTCGTTCTCACGTCCGATCAGAGAGGCCGGCCGGTAGCGGAAGCAGACTGTGGAGAAAGGCACTGGAGCCATTCGTTCGAAGTCAGGATCGGCATCGATCCAGGCCGCGAATCTCGCCGCCATCTCGAGATGATTCTTGACGCGCCGTCGGAGACCCTCCAGGCCGAAGTAGCGCAGGTGTATCCACAGCTTCAGGACACGCAGGCGGCGGCCGAGGGTGGGCGTGTACTCGTTGTAGTCGCGTATCGGGCCTTCACGGTCGAGCGTGCGCAGGTACTCCGGAACAAGACTGAATGAGTCGCGCAGAACCGGCATGCGGCGGGTCAACAAGATCGAGGCGTCCACCGGCGTGAACCACCACTTGTGGAGATTCGTGACAATCGAGTCGGCCTGTTCCCAGCCCTCGAATGGCCCGCGCAACTCCGGCACGATAGCCACCACGCCGGCATAAGCGGCGTCGATGTGGAACCACATTCCTTCGCGCCGGGCGATTTCCGCCATTCCGGCGATCGGGTCGTGCGATGTCGTCGAGGTCGTCCCGATCGTCCCGACGAGGGCGATTGGGCGGACGCCGGCGGCCTTGTCCGCGGCGATGGCGTCCTCGAGCGCGTCGAGCCGAAGCTCGAACCGGTCGTTGGTGGGGATCTTCGCGACCCCGGCGCGGCCAAGGCCAAGGGTCATGGCTGCCTTCTCGATGGAGGAATGGGCCTCCAACGAGCAGTAGACGCGAAGCTGGGGCACGTCCTTTCGGGCCGGGAGGCCCTTCGCCGCGACATCGAGCCCGATGACCTGGCGGGCCGCCGCGAGGGCCAGCATCGAGGATGTGGAAGCCGTGTCGGTGAGCAATCCGTCGAAGCCGGCCGGCAGGCCCAGGGCCTGGCGGATCCAGTCGACGACGACCTGCTCGAGCTCGGTTCCGACCGGGCTCGTCCGCCACAGCATGGGATTCGAGTTCAGCACCGAGGTGAGCATCTCCCCGATGATTCCGGGGCCCGATGCCGAGCTGGCGAAGTAAGCCAGGAACCTTGGATGCTGCCAGTGAGTGACATTCGGCTCGAACAGGCGCCGATAGTCCGACAGGATCGTCCCAATCGGCTCCGGCGACTCGGGCGGCGACTCCGGGAAGAGGGGACGCAGCGAGCCCGGCTCGACCTGGGGCATGACGCTTCTGTCACGGATGCCGTCGAGGTAGTCGGCCATGATGTCCGCCGCCGCATGAGCGGCCGCACGGAAACTGGCCGAGTCCATGTCGTTCAGGCCCGAGAGTTGCGCAGGGTCGAGTGCCGATGGCCCATCCGGGCCGTCAGGAGAGAATTCCGTGCCGTTTTCCGTGCGTTCGCGAACCATCTTCACTCGCCAGGGTGGGTGGATCCGGCCGCTGCCGCGAACCAGGGGTCCCTGGCGAGTTTACCTCTGGGCGCCTCACGGCGCGTCCGAGGCGACTGTATGGATTGTCCGGCGGACTCCGTCTGGTGTCCGAGTGGCCTAAGAGAGGCTGAAGGAGGCAAAGAACTGACGCGAGGCGACGTTCGAGCCCGTCGGTCCGCCTGCGAGCAGCCAGTACCACCGATCTCCGACGAAGAAGATGCGGTAATAGACGTCCTCGGTCGCGGTGGTGAGCGACACTTCGCGGCCCGGGTTGCCGCCTACGGAGATCGTCTGTGAAGAGGTCTCCGTGCCCTTCAAACTCGAATTCATGCCGGCTTCCAGACCGACGAGCAGCGTGGCGGGGTTCTGACCGGCCATGACGGTGGACGGAAAGTCCAGGTAGATCACTGCGTAGGCGGCGCCGCCAGCCGTGGCACTGTACATCGTTGCCGTACCTGAGAGACCCCCCGACGATACCGGGTAGGTGGACTTGTCCGGTCCGGCGCTGCCCGGGAAGCTGGCCGACCAGGAGCCATCCGGCGCGGAGAACGGCGTCCAGTCACCCGTGGTACCCGGGATCGTGGCCGTGGGAGTCACGATCGGGACAGTCGTTTCCGTGTCTACGGCGGTCTCGGTCGGAGCGGTATCGGTCGGCCCCGCCAGCGTGTCAGTGGGCGTGGCGTTGGCGACTTCGCTGGCTGCGACGCTGGCACTGGAGGCGGAACCGCCGTGGGGCTGGGCGACCAAGAAGATCAACGCACCGGCGGCTACCAGGATCCCCACGGCCACCAGGGCCAGAGCGATCGGCATCATGGAGTTGCGCGGAGCGCCGTACGGCTGGCCGTAGCCATAGGG
>Ga0182021_10006173_pt1 | contig 14228 bp, 15 predicted proteins | sample 612E3MmetaG_FD_120493 | JGI IMG/M metagenome (GOLD analysis project Ga0182021, IMG submission 120493) | Permafrost microbial communities from Stordalen Mire, Sweden - 612E3M metaG (Illumina Assembly) | ecosystem: Environmental > Terrestrial > Soil > Wetlands > Permafrost | place: Sweden... | reverse complement strand
CATCGACGGGCGAGATAGCGTAGGACAACGTCGGCGTAATGAGGATGATCTGGTTTTGCAGCGCGGTCGAAGCATAGAACAAGGTCAGCCCCGCTTCAGGTAACTCGCCATGCCCTTGCATCAATCCCGGCCAGCGCCAGCCGCGAAAGCGCGAGACGCCATATTCGAGTTCGGTGGCCAGCATGATGCGCTGGATGGATTCCACCGGGACGATCTGCCGGATGGCCCCCCACTGAATTGTCACGGCATTCCGATCGACGTCGTAACCCGAGCGGGACAGGCCGTACAATTGATACGCGAGCACGGCGATCACCGGCAGGCTGGCTAAGATCAACAGGCCCATAAAAAAGGTGAGTGGCCCGATCGGTTGGGTGGTCATGACGATCAGGCAGACGAAGTCCAGCACGACCAGGCCGAAGATGAACAGCAGGCCCGTCTGTGCGCCGGTGCGTTTATCGGTGATCCATTCCATACAGACTCCCACAGAACCCCGGCTCCTCTCAAGAGACCGGGTTCCTTCAATACAAAACCGGGCGCCATTGTACCTGGTTTTTTTGTTCCAGGTGTCTTTTCCCTATGCCGGCAGCAGTTCTCAATTTGACCTATTGTGCTCGCGATGGATGGTCACATCCATCGCCATCAGTTGCCGGATGTGACCATCCGGCAGAGCATTTAACCCAAAATGAGAATTGCTGCTATGCCGGTGGGGCGGCGCGTTAGTAGACCGGCGTACACCACTGCTTGTACTTCGCCACCTTGCCGCGTACCACGTCGAAGTAGAGATCGCGCAGCGCTTTGACCACCGGACCGAGCTGGCCATCCCCCACCACGCGGTGATCGACTTTGGCGATGTTAACTACCTGCACGCCCGTGCCGCAGAAGAACGCCGCATCGGCCACGTAGAATTCCGTGCGGCTGATCGGCCGCTCGATCGTTTCCAGCCCCAGTTCTTTGCTGGCTAGCTCGATGACGGTGTTGCGCGTGATGCCTTCCAGAATGTCTTCATACACCGGCGGTGTGATCAACTTGCCGCCGCGCAAAATGAAGATGTTCTCCGCGCTGCCTTCACACACGTGGCCGCGCTCGTTGATCACCAGCGCTTCATCGTAGCCGTTCAACATGGCCTCGGTCTTGATGAGCGCCGAGTTGACGTACGCGCCCGTGATCTTGCTGCGCGGCGGGATGTTGTTATCGCTGATACGCTGCCACGATGAGAAGCCGACATGTGCGCCTTCTTCGTTCTCGACGTAGCGGCCATAAGGTGTGGCGAAGATGCACAGATCGTCGTTGAGATCATGCAGCTTCACGCCGATCTGTTCGTTGGTCTTGTACGCCACCGGACGGATGTAAGCATCGCTCTGGAAGCCTTCCCGGCGTAGCAATTCGACGGTCGTCGCGCATAACTCCTCGGCCGTGTAGCGCGGCGACATGAGCAGAATCTTGGCCGATTGCAGCAAACGCTGATAGTGCTCCAACAAGCGGAAGACGTACAACTGCCGATCGTCTTCATTCCAATAACCGCGGATGCCTTCAAAGCAGCCCGTGCCGTAGTTAAAGGCGTGCGTCATGATGCTGATTTTGGCCTGATCGATGGGGACAATGGTCCCTTTGAAAAACGCGTATTGAGTCACAGCCGCTTCTCCCGGTAAGAATTTTGCCCGTGCAGCGGGCCAGGGCAAGGTGAGCGGCATTATAGAAGTGATCGAAAGGGGTGTCAATTGACCCGGCTGTGACTCGGTGCGATAATGATCGCAGTTCCATACTTGGCAGCGCTGCCAGGTGACCAGGCCCCTATCCAGACGAGAGTAGCATGATGACACACGAAGATCAAATTGCGCTGACAACGCTGGCTTTCTTGGCCAAGACGAGCGGCCAGCTCGACGTCTTTCGCGACCGGCTTAAGCAGACCAGGCAGCTGTCGGCCTCGTCGTTTGTCGAATGCCGGTACTATGGCGACGATGTGTACATTTGCATCTGCCTGGAAGCTGCCCTGCGGGAAAACCAGGTGCTGACCTGGTGGATGGACATTACACCGCACGATCAACAGTGGCTCATCGAGGCCAGTGCGTTGTGGAACGGGCGCGATGCGGTGGCGAAGATTCCGTCGCAGGTCGCGCCTGATTTCAAGGCGGTGCAGGATAGCGTCCCGGAAATCTTAGAGCAATTGCTTCAGGCGGGCGCGGCCGTGCTGGATAAGGCCATGGCCCGCGCAGCTTCTGCGGACAAGTAGCGGGCGAATGACGTTGCGCCGTTCAAAACGGCGTGCGCGATTCATAATGGGGTGACGGGATGAATGTTCCGCGTGTCGGCGTGGGCGTGATGATCGTGCAAGACGGGCGCGTGTTAATGGGTCGCCGCATGAGTGGTCAGCGTCCGGGCTGGTATGGCTGGATCGGCGGCAAGCTGGAATTCGGCGAGACGTTGCAAGAATGCGCGCGGCGCGAGGCGCAGGAAGAAGCGGGCGTCGAAGTCGGCCAGCTGCGGCTATTGTGCATCTCGTCGATCATCGTCGAAGATCAACACTGGATCGACGTGGAATTTCTAGGCGACATCATTTCCGGTGAGCCGCACGTCGCCGCGCCTGATGAGCTGGCTGAATGGACGTGGTACCCGATCGATCAGCTGCCCTCGCCGATCTTTGAACCGGCCAAACTGGCGTTGAAGTCGTATCGATCGGGGAATCTTCTCAACGAGTAGAAGCTTGAAATGCGCTATCTCCAAATTCAAGTGAAAGGCTATAAGTCGCTCGCGGAGGTCACACTTGATCTGCATCCGTTGACGGTGATGATTGGGCCGAATGGGTGTGGGAAAACGAGCTTCCTGGAGGTTTTTCACTTATTCAGAGAAGGCGCGACAGGGCAGCTGGCGACCGTGATCACAAGTCTGGGAGGATTCAGCAATATCGTTAGCCATATGCCACAGATGTCATCGCGGTTGGAGTTTGTGCTCAAGGCTTCCGATCTCTCGCAGGGTGTGGATTCGATGACTTACACATTTGCCTTAGAACCACGGGCGCTGGGATATGTGGTCGCGCTGGAGCACCTGCAATGGCATCGCTTGAAAAGCGATATGCCGGACCATGAATTTCAAGAGAATAACGCTGGGCCAGAGCTCATGCTGGCGCAATCGTTTCTGTGGGATGCCGATGCTGAACCGAAATCGCTTCGTGAAGTCATGAGCAAGACAGTGTCGCTTGCTTTCGTTGATGTAGACGCTCGCGCCCCCATTCGGCTTCCCCAGTCGCTTGTACCAGTTGCTCAGCCCGGGCGCAACGGAGAAACGCTGTTTGCCGCATTATATAACTTGCGAGAGTCCAAAGACTTCCACTCGCATTACGAACGAATTGAAGAAACGCTGCATCTGGCATTTCCTGATTTTGAATATCTTGAATTACCGGTGGTTGGCGCAGGCCAAATCACATTAGCCTGGCACCAGAAAGATTTAACCGTTCCCTTGTACCCTAATCAACTTTCAGAGGGTACCTTGCGTTTCTTGTGGTTAACGACTACCTTGCTCTCCCCTGAACCGCCGTCTCTAACCTTGATCGACGAGCCAGAAGTTAGCTTGCACCCTGAGCTGTTACAGATTCTTGCAGCGCTTCTGCGTGATGCGTCAGCGCGCACGCAGCTGATCGTTGCCACTCATTCGTCTGATTTGATTCGATGGCTACGGCCGGATGAAGTCGTCGTCATCGATAAGCAAGATGGAAAATCCACCTTCACGTGGGCCGACGATCCCGCGCTCGATCTGGAGAAATGGCTGCAAGAATACACCTTGGCCGATTTGTGGTACATGGGTAACCTGGGAGGACGGCCTTGACCATCGTCCTACTCGTGGAAGGTGAGACGGAGATCGCGCTCAAACGTAAGCTGAAGGAATTCCTGGATCAGCGTGCCCAAGACCTTGGACGACCGCGTGCTGCCCTACAAATAAGGAAGTTCAAGGGACTCAATCGCGAGGCGCTGGGCAGACAGATCAAGTTGGAGTTACAGTCTCATAATGTGAGGGCGGTAGTCGGCCTGATTGATGTATTTCCGCAGTTTAAGCACGCCGATGCAGCAGCTGCGAAGAGATTCTTGATGGAAGCAGCGCAAAGCGCCGGTGTTACCCATCGCTTTTATGCGCACGCTGCTCAGTATGACGTAGAAGCTTGGTTATTGCCATACTGGAATGATATATGTCTTCGTGTCGGTATTCAGCAGAGCCCGCCAGGGCATGATCCAGAACAAGTGGATGGCATTAAGCCCCCTGCATATCGTCTGCGTGAGCTTTATCAGCGCGCCAAGCGCGAATACGCCAAGACGCTTGAGATGCCTGCTATTCTCGAAGGCAAGGATTTGACGGTCGCGGCTAATATCTGCCCTGAACTGAAAGGCCTGCTGAACACACTTTTGAAGTTGAGCGGTTTGTTATTATTGCCTTGAGGCATACTATCCTTGATCACTTTTAACGACATTCAACAGGCCGCCCAACGCTTAACGGGTGTCGCTCATCGCACGCCGATTGCGACTTCGCACACGCTCAACGATCTCGTCGGCGCGGAGGTTTACTGCAAGTGCGAGAATCTCCAGCGGGCGGGCGCTTTCAAATTCCGCGGTGCGTACAACACGATGAGCCAACTCAGCAATGAGCAGCGTCAACGCGGGGTGGTGTCGTTCTCGTCGGGCAATCACGCGCAGGCCGTGGCGCTGGTCGGGAAGCTGCTCCATGCACCGACGGTGATTGTGATGCCGCACGATGCGCCTGCGATCAAACTCGCTGCGACGCGCGGTTATGGCGCGGAGGTGGTAGTGTACGATCGGGTGGAGCAGAAGCGCGAGGCGATTGCAAAGCAGTTGGCCGATGAGCGCGGCCTCACACTCGTGCCGCCGTTCGAGCATCCGCACATCATTGCCGGACAGGGCACGACGGCGTTAGAACTGTTGACGGATGTGCCTGACCTCGATGTGCTGCTCGTGCCCGTCGGCGGTGGTGGATTGATCAGTGGGTGCAGCATCGCGGCGCATGCCCTGCGACCCGCCATCCGTGTGATCGGCATCGAGCCCGACACGGCGAACGATACCTTCCTGTCTTTGCAGAAAGGCGAGATTACGACGACGCCGCAATCGCACTCGATCATGGATGGATTGCTGCCCACTGCGCCGGGACAACTTGCCTTTTCGATTATGCGGCAGCATTTGGAAACAGTGGCGCTGGTGACGGATGATGAAGCAGCAGAGGCCGTGCGCTTCTTGTTGCTGCGGATGAAGTTGTTCGTCGAGCCGAGCGGCGCTGCGCCCGTGGCCGCGTTGTTGGCCAATAAGATTCTGAACGTACAGGGCAAGAAGGTGGGTGTGGTGTTGTCTGGGGGGAATATGGATCCGGGGAAGCTGGCGGGAATGCTGACAAGTGAAAAGTGAAGAGTGATATGACCTCATTTCAACTTGAGACCGATCGACTTATCATCAAGCAGTTGACGGATGCCGACATCGAAACGATTTTGCCGGTATATGAAGGCTCGGCGGATTATCTGGATACGCAGACGCCAGACGAACCGTCGAGCGAGATGGTGCGATCGGATCTGGCACAGGCCGCCGAGAATAACTGCCTCTATTGCGGTATCTTCCGGCATGAGGCGAACGAGCCGATCGGTGTGATCAGTTTCGTGCCGCACAGTTTCTGCGGCCAGCGTGATTATGCGTGGCTGGCGTCGATCATGATTCAGGAAAAAGATCGGCTGGAAGGTTATGGCACGGAAGCCTATCAAGCGGTGGAGAAAATCATCTTCAGCGACGAGGCTGTCATGCGCATCGGTACGTTGTTGATTCCGCAATTTGACGCCTCGCTGCGTTTTGCCGAGAAGCAGGGGCTTGAGCGTGCGGGCGGGCCGTTTAAGAATAAGCGCGGCTACGGCTTGTATTCGTTTGCGAAGAAGCGGCCCGGCTTGCCCGAAACGCCGGGGCAGGCAATCTGGCGGGAAGCGCAGGGTTCGATCGGCGCAGCGTAGATCCAGACGTGTCGCTGTGTAACGCCATTGCATAATCATTCGTGCGCTGGTACACTTTGAGGCGCACCCAATTACTCAGTCGAGGAGTTCGTATGCCCGACCTGATTCGCACCTCCATCGATCTGCCGGCCAAGTTAGCCGAGGTGTTTGCCTATGTAGCAGACCCGGCCACCGGCCCGATCGTGTCGAGCGCCAAAGAGGTGCTGGACGCGACCCGCGACAACGGGCAGGTGACGTCGTTCGAGACCAAGCGCGGCACGGTGAAATACGTGACGCAAGCCTCGCCGCATTACCTGGAAGGCGAGTACCAACAGAAGCGCGCGCGGACGCGTTATGAGATTCGCTGTGAAGCGATCGGGGAGGCGACGACGCGCGTTTCGATCGACGTGAACATCCAGCCGCAAAGTATGCGGGCGAAATTGTCAGGACCCCTTCCGCGCTTGCGGGCGAAGTTGCAACTCAACGATTGGCGGGAGCAGGCCCAGCAGCACTTTGGCCCGAAGAAGAAGTGAATCAGGTAGGGGCGAGATGGTCTCGCCCCTACTGCTTTTAGGGTATTGACAACCCTCCGTATCGGCCTAGAATTGCGCGCAATATCGAACGGTCGAACGCTGCGACCTTCGATATACAAATCAAGGAGGAGAACTATGAAGGCAATTCGTTTTGCAAGTTTCATGTTGGCCGTATTGTTAGCTGTAGCTGCCTGCCAACCTGCTGCTACTCCAGCCCCCGTGACCAAACCGACTGAGGCCCCCAAACCCACTCAGGCGCCTCTACCTACGCAGCCACCGGCCACCGTGTTGGTCGTGGTCACTGCCACCACCGAGCCTGCCACCGCCACACCCGTGGCGGCCGCGACCTCTACCCCTATCGCGCAACTGCCCGACGGTGCGGTGGCGCAGAAAGGCAAGCTGCTGATCTGCACGGATTTCCCCTACCCGCCGCAGGAATTTTTCGACGATAGTGGGAACCCCCAGGGGTTGGATGTGGAGATCGGCACCGAGATCGCCAGTCGCCTCGATCTGAAGGTCGTATTCGTCAACAGCATCTTTGACACGATCATCGCCGCGGTCAAGAGCGGCAAGTGCGACATCATCATCTCGGCCCAAAACATCACGGCCGATCGGCAAAAGTCGGTCAACATGATCCCTTACTTCCAGGCAGGCCAGTCCATGGTCGCGGCCAAAGGTAATCCCCAGAAGATCAACAGCCCGACGGACTTGTGCGGCAAGAGCGCCGCGGCGGAAAGCGGCACGACCGAGGCCGATTACCTGCAAGGAACCGGTGACTACAAGGGCAAGGGCTTAATTCAGCAATGCACCAAGGCAGGTCAGAAACCGGTTGATGTCGTCGTGACTCAGAAGGACACAGATGCGCTTCAGCAGCTACAAGCGGGCAAGGTAGCCGTGTACTTCGCAGACTCGCCAGTGGCAGCGTACTACACCGTCCAGCACCCGGATCAATTCCAGGTCGTCGGTCAGGTGGTTGAGCCTGTCACCGAAGGCATCAGCGTGCCGTGTGGTCAAGATGACTGCACCGGGGCACCGCTGACCCCACTTGGACAGGTGATCCAGGCCGCGTTCAAGAGCATGATGGGCGACGGAACATACGGCAAGATTTTGGCTAAGTGGAATCTCTCCAGTAGCGCAGTGACTTTGCCGTAGTTTCTGCAAAGCCTATCGGATTTAGTGTCATGCGAGGTGGGCCGGCCGGAGCGAGCGCCGAGGCCGGCCCACCGACTTCTTGCAGGCTCCGGTGCGTTTGTTTCAACAGCATCAGGTGCTTCTCCTGTCGATGATGTCCCAAGGCCGATCGTTTCTGTGAGGTATCTATGTATAATTTCGACTGGGCAATTTTCTGGAAATATATCTGGCCGCCCACCGCATTGCAGGATCCTCTTATTCGCACCGGCTTGATCGTCACGATTGTTGTCAGCGTGATAGCGCAAGTCTTGGGGGTCGTGCTGGGGCTGTTCGTGGCCTTGGGCAAGATGTCGAAGTTCGCGCCGTTTCGTTGGGTGGCCAACGCTTATATCTGGTACTTTCGCGGCACACCGCTTCTGGTTCAGATGTCACTGCTCTTCTTCGGGCTTGGCGTGACGCACATCTATGACTTTCCTGATATCGTCTTGGGCACGTTGACCATCAAAGGTGCTATCCAGGCTGGTGCCTTGGCGCTGGCTATCAACGAAGCGGCTTATATGGCCGAGATCATCCGCGCCGGCATCGAGGCGATCGATCCGGGGCAAATGGAAGCCGCCAAGTCGCTGGGCATGACCTATGGTTTGGCGATGCGGCGCATCGTTCTGCCCCAGGCGGCCAAGGTTATTATTCCTCCCCTTGGCAACGAGTTTAACAGCATGATGAAGACCACGTCCCTGATGGAGGTCATCTCCGCGACGGAATTGTTCTACGGCTTCAATCAAGTCAATGCGCGGTTGTTCAAACCCTTTGAGCTGTTTATCGCCGCTTCGTTTTATTATCTAGCGATGACGACCGTTTGGTCGTTCATTCAGGTGCGCATCGAAGCGCGGCTGGGCGAGCGCAAGGGTGTCGAGCGCGGCCCTAGTACGCTCCAGCGCCTGTTCACCGGAGCCAGTGGCAAAGGAGTACGCTGATGGCGGATCAACTGACAGCCCCACCTGTTCGCCCCGATGCCTCGATCATCGTCAAGGCCGAGAAGGTCAACAAGAATTTCGGCGCCCTGCATGTGCTCAAGGACATTGATCTGGAGGTGCGCAAGAACGAGGTCGTCATCATCATCGGTCCGTCCGGCTCCGGGAAAAGTACGTTCCTGCGCTGCATCAATCACCTGGAGAAAATCAACAGCGGCCACATCTCCGTGAACGGCCACCTGATCGGTTACTTGGAGCGCAATGGGCGATTGGTCGAGGATAGCGAAAAGAACATCGCGCGCCAGCGCGCCGAGATCGGCATGGTCTTCCAACGCTTCAATCTTTTCCCGCACCTGACGGCGCTGGAGAATATCATGGAGGCGCCGCTTCGGGTGCGCAAGCTACCGGTCGAACAAGTCCACGCCGAGGCGGAACAGCTGCTCACCCGGGTTGGCTTGGCTGACAAACGTAATCAATACCCGAATCAACTCTCTGGTGGGCAACAACAGCGCGTCGCCATCGCACGGGCACTGGCCATGAAACCGAGCCTGATGCTCTTCGACGAGCCGACCTCGGCCCTCGATCCAGAGATGATCGGCGAGGTGCTGGAAGTGATGAAGGAATTGGCGCACGAGATGACGATGATCGTGGTGTCGCACGAGATGGGGTTTGCACGTGCCGCCGCAAACCGGGTTGTCTTCATTGATGGAGGCCGGATCGTCGAGGAAGGCACACCGGACAGTTTCTTCGAAAACCCACGCGAAGAGCGTACCCGGCTGTTCCTCAGCCAGATCCTCCATTAGCGGTACGACATGAATTATTACAAGATATTTGTCGTTGGTATTGGTGCTGGGCATGGCCGATATGACGCAACAGGCGCGCTTATATGCGGCGGCCTCCTTCCGTTATTCCGAGGCTTATAACACGCTGGCCTTCTTGTATCTCATCATCACGTTCGTCTTGTCGCTTGGGGTAAAATTACTGGAGAATCGCTTAAGCAAGGGCGGGAAGGGATCGTAAAGCATTATGCGTAAAACGTAAGGGATAATGCTTTTACGCTTTACGTTTCACGTTTTACCGGTTATGAACGTCGTCTTGATTTCCACTTATGAACTCGGTCATCAACCGTTTGGGTTGACGTCGGCCGCGGCGTGGCTGAAGCGCGCAGGAGCGAAAGTCACGTGCCAGGATGCGGCGGTGCAGCACCTGGATAAAGACGAACTTGCCGAGGCAGACCTCATCGGCTTCTATGTGCCGATGCACACGGCCATGCGCATCGCTGCGCAGTTCATCCCCACGATCAAAGCGCTCAATCCGCGCGCGCACGTGGTGTGCTTTGGCCTCTATGCTCCGATGAATGAAGCGTATCTGCGCAAGTTGGGCGTTAATACGATCCTCGGCGGTGAGTTTGAGGAAGGCTTGGTGGCGCTGTATCGATGTGTCGAGGCGTCACTGCGTAGCGTCCCTGTGGGATTGCGAGGAGCGCTTCCCAGCGACGAAGCAATCTCGCCAATCGAGAAGGAGATTGCTTCGCCCACAACGCTCGCAATCCCACAGAGACGCTTCGCAGTGACGGGCCAGCCCGAACCGATCATCTTTCTCGCCCGACAGGACTTCATCCTGCCCGATCGACACACGCTGCCGCATCTAAGCAAGTACGCGCATCTCATTCGCGTCGATGGTCAATGCCCGCGTGTGGGCGGTTACACTGAAGCGAGTCGCGGTTGCAAGCACCACTGCCGCCACTGTCCCGTGGTGCCGGTGTACGGCGGACAGTTTCGCATCGTGCCGAACGAGATCGTGATCGAAGACATCGAGCAACAGGTGGAGTCGGGCGCGGGGCACATCACGTTTGGCGATCCCGATTTCTTCAACGGGCCGGGGCACGTTATCCCCATCGTGGAGAAGGTGCATCAACTGTGGCCGCACCTGACCTACGATGTGACGATCAAGATCGAGCATCTGCTGAAATATCAACGCTGGCTGCCGCTGCTGCGCGACACCGGCTGTGCCTTCGTGACGAGCGCGGTGGAGTCGATCGACGCCGGGGTCTTGGAGATTTTCGCCAAAGGTCATACGCGTGATGATTTTCTGAAAGTCGCGGCACTGTTCAAAGAAGTCGGCTTGGTGCTGCAGCCGACGTTTGTCACGTTCAATCCGTGGACGACGCTAAGCGGTTATCTCGATCTCATGCAGACGATCGCGCAACTCGATCTGGCGGAAAACGTCGCGCCGATTCAATGGGGCGTGCGGCTGCTCATCCCGGCGGGATCGCTGCTGCTCGATCGGGCCGAAGTCCGATCGGTGGTGGGTGAGTTCGACGAGGCGGCGCTGGCCTATCGGTGGGCGCATCTCGATCCCCACGTCGATCAACTATGTGAGGATGTTCTGGCGATCGTCAAAGACGGGCAAGACCACGAGCAAACGCGGAGCGAGATCTTCGAGCGGGTGTGGCGGGCCGCAAATAGCGCGGCGGTCGCGTGTGAAGCAGCGGGCGAACAACGAGCGTTGCCCGTATATTCTCGTCAACCCGTGCCTCGGCTCAGCGAGAATTGGTTCTGTTGAGCTGAACCTCTGGCAGAGCAGGTGGCTCTGGAGTACGCGTGAGCGATAGACCCGGTGCCAGCTGGCCGGCGGCGAATTGATTCTGGCTGCTGTGCTTGCGTAGTCACGTGACCTGAAACGAAACCTTGCGAGGTTCTGCAACCTCGCAAGGTTTCGCTGTTTTCAAGCTTCCGCAGAAGAATGGAACAATCCCCCTCTGTTGTGAGAGGGTCTCTATTCCTTGACGATGACCGGCAGGTACAGTTGCAAGAATACGGTGACATTGACCGTCGCCGTGGACTGTTGCCCATTAGCATCGGTGACGAGCAGGTAAATAATGTTGGGTTGCGGGTTGCTGTTATGCACATCCGAGTGCAGACCCGGGATGGTTAGCGTCGGGCCGGTGCCCAACGCTCCATCTACGCTGGACGACCACTGGAAGGTCAAGGGTGCCTGACCGCCGCTCACCGTGCCGGTCAGGATCAAGCTTTGGCCTGGCATGACCGTGGTCCCCGGCGCCGGGCTGACGATGGTAGCCTGCGGCACCGCCACGGCCGCGGCCGAAGCCGGGACGTAGATGTTGACATCGCTGGCGACCAACGCAGTGACGGCTTGAGTGGACTGCACTTGCACCTGACTGGTCGCAGTCGAGGTGTACAGATCGGCCACAAAAACCCACACTGGGATCAACTCGGTCTGGTTGATGGCTGACGCCTGCTCATAGTAAGCCAGTGTTGGGAGCGGCTTCGTCTCGGTGATGTACAGGTTTGCCGCCGGCGGCTGTGCCAGGGCGATGTGCGGATTGGCGATAAAGTCGGCCCAGGCTTGTCCGGCCGTCTTGATGGGTACCGTCACGGCCATCGTGGACTGAACACCTAGGTTGACCATAGCCTGCGCCACGCTGCGCGAGCCACCTTGCAGTCCAATCACCTGGCTGTTGTCTCCGAGATACACATTGAGACGGGAGCCGGGGCCGACGATGGATAGCTGTTGGCCGCCGCCGATGTCCAGCGCGCGGGCGTAATCAATGGCATAGTTTGTCGGACTGGTCGGGGTGCTGGCGGCGATGACGGTGGTGGTCAGCAGGCCGGTGGTCGCCCCTTCAATCTGGACGGTTGGCGTCGGCACGATATTGTTGCCATAGTAACCCCCCGGCAGGCCTTCGCCGTTCTTCCGCAGGAAGTTGAGTGCCGCACTCTCGGCTTGGCCTCCATCAGATGGCAGAATGCGGTTCATCTCCGGCTTGGTCCACAACTCGCCCAGGTTCTGGAAAGAATAGCCGCCGCTTGCCATGTCCACCTGCAAGAGCTTGGTCGAGGTGACAACGGCGTTCGACTGCAAGGTCGAGGTCGGGGAAGGGAATGGGGCGTCTACCATATAGAAAGTCGAGCCATCCTGGTGGATGTTGTTGGTATCCGTCAAACCAAAGACATGTCCGATCCGCGCCGTGTAGGTCATATCCACCGTGCGCGTTAAGACGGTGTAGACGGGCAGGCTGATGGGCGCCGCGGCAGTGAGTTGCAGCGGATCCGGCGTGCCCGACCAATGATCCCAATACCAATAGCCGCCGTTGTTGGCATAGTCGGGGCTGACATAGCCCTCGCCCCACATATAGTCGTTATAGTTGTTCAGTTCCTCAGCCAAAACGCGCGCCAGCACGCCATGCGGCTGCTGATTGCTGACCGCGGAGAACCACGCCTGCGTCACGGTCTTGGCGGGATGCCACCAACCCTTGTAGCGCATCTGGTCGGCCCAGACTCCGCCATCGCCCGGATAGACAACGTACATGGTATTGGCAAAGCCCAGCATTAGGTGCAGGCCGTTAAAGGTCTCGTGCCAGTACCACATGCTGTCGTCGCGCAGCACGCTGCACGAGTCAAAAGCCAGCCACTCGAGGTCATTCGTGCCGTAATAGCGATAGGCCTCGCCGGGGCTGAGGAACCAATCGTCATTGTTGCTGCTAAAGTAAACGGCGCTGAGATTCTTGTGCCACCTGGGGTCATAGGCCGTCGTGCCATGCGTGCCGATCAGGGCCAGGTCAACGGTATCAATGTCGCCATTGCCGCCATACGGACCGCCAGCCGGCTTGAAATCCCGCTCCCAAGCGTTGGTGTTGCCCCAGTTGAAGCGGCCGATCCAGCCGCGACTGAGCAGATCGTTGTAGAAATAGTTGGCCGAATAGTACCAATTGGCGCGGTCGTCGGCCGTGCCGGGCCAGTCGGTGATCCACTCTACACCGACTTCGGCAGTTCCGCCATCGTCTTCGACGCGCGCAGGACCATTAGGCCCATCGCGGTTGAGTCTGGGGGAAGACGACCCGACTGGTGCTGCGCTGACCGATAGAAAGAACGAGGTCACCAGCATGACGACGAGAAACATTGTGAAGACCGACTTGCGTTTCATTTTTCCTTTCTCCTTGTGGGCTTTCGCCGCCCGTTCCACACGGGCATTGACGAAAGAATGGATGTGCGCCCTTCCATCAGCGCAACTCGCATCAGTGAGACGGATAAAACGCTAATACATGTCACGTGCGCAGCGTAAGCGTGCAGGTGTGGCATGAATGGCCGGGAACATTGGGCGGGGGGCGGCAAAGAGTTGTTATCCCATCGCCTCAGCTTGATGATTGAGGATAACTTTTAATACTCTACTACAGGTTCAAACGGCTGTCAATCGCTTGACACGAGTATAACGCAAAAGCGTAGGTGACTTTTCAGTTGCTCCCGCTCCGCTGCGCGGGGGCACATCCGGCGGGAGGCGGCGATGGATGTACCCATCCATCGCGGAGCACTACCGGAAACCCGAAGGCTGCCCAACAGTTTTAGCGAACATTGCCGGCGTATTCTCATCAACCCGTGCCGCGTCTCGGCGAGAACTGGTTCTGTTGAGCAGAACTTCTGGTAAAGCAGGTGGCTCTTGAAGTTGTGTAAGCAAAGACCTCCGAGGCGCTAACGCGAGACCTCGGACCCAATTTTTGCGCAAATTAGGCTACATTTCATTGACTGGCCTGAAAGCCATTGCACATTTTCCAAGGATGAGTCGTGAAGACTTCCCACATCAACCCAAAATACAGGCCAGAAATGAGTT
>Ga0182021_10006172_pt1 | contig 14230 bp, 11 predicted proteins | sample 612E3MmetaG_FD_120493 | JGI IMG/M metagenome (GOLD analysis project Ga0182021, IMG submission 120493) | Permafrost microbial communities from Stordalen Mire, Sweden - 612E3M metaG (Illumina Assembly) | ecosystem: Environmental > Terrestrial > Soil > Wetlands > Permafrost | place: Sweden... | reverse complement strand
CTTCTTCTACCCGGCCAGCTCGACGACGCCCTGGCAACTCGAAGGCGTGATCCGCGCCATGAAGCAGGACGGCTACGACCCGGCCCTGATCCACGCCTGCCATAACCGCACGGTCGTCATCGACGCTCACCTCGGCGAGCGTGAGAACAAGCAGCTCGACGTGATCGAGGCTCATGGCCTACGCAACATCCACCTCTACGAGGGCGAGGAATGGATCAACGTGCGCGAGGCCGTCGGGGATCTGGCCGAGCGCTTCCTCTGCCTCAATCAGGTCTACCCGCAAGGCTTCATGATCCCGAAGCGCTTCATCGGTGAGAACATCATCCACCTGCCGACAGTCAAGACGCACATCTTCACCACTAGCACCGGCGCGATGAAGAATGCCTTCGGTGGACTGCTCAACGAGCGGCGACACTGGACTCACCCTGTCATCCACGAGACGCTGGTCGACCTGCTGATGATTCAGAAGCGCATCCATCGCGGTCTGTTCGCGGTGATGGATGGGACTTTTGCGGGCGACGGACCAGGGCCGCGCTGTATGGTCCCCTACGTCAAGAACGTGCTGCTCGCGTCCAGCGACCAAGTGGCTATCGACGCCATGGCCGCAAAGCTGATGGGCTTCGACCCGCTCTCGGACTGCAAGTTCATCCGCCTGGCGCACGAGCACGGGCTCGGGGTGGGCGACCCGCGCGAGATTGAGACCGTCGGTGACGCAGAGCTGGCTGAGGAGAACTGGCATTTTGTCGGCCCCTTCCGCGAGATGACGTTCGCGGCGCGCATGCAGCATCGCATCTACTGGGGTCCGCTCAAGCGTTGGGTCGAATGGTCGCTCAAGACCTGGTTGGCACCCTGGTCCTACGTGGCTAGCGTCGTGTACCACGACGTGCTTTGGTATCCGCTGCTCGGTCGTCGTCGGGTGAAGGAGGCTCTGTCGAGCGCGTGGGGCCGGCTGTTCGCGAATTGGAGCCACGTGAAGGCGGACGAGAGGGGTTACGCGGAGGTAGGAGTGGCTGCCCCGCAGCTTGTACGAGCTCCGCGACAGCTTGTGCATATGGGCTTCAAGGGACTCTGGACCTGTGTCAGGGAGGCGCCGGAGTTCGCGCGGCGCAAACGGTCATCGACGCAGACGGCAGGGAAGCCCTGCCAGTCTGCCTAGAAGAACTTCCCCTCGACCTTGTTGGTGAAACGGAACGTATGCGGCCAACCTGGGAGCACCTTCGCTTCGCGCTCGTATTCGACCGTGATCGTGCGCGAGTACTCCCCCGTGGCGATCTTGAAGTCGGTTGGCCTGAGGTATTCCTGGAGCTTGGTCTCCTGCAGAGCATCACGGATGCCTTTGGCAATGATTTCGTCGACGCGGGCCCCCCGTGGCGTCCGGGCGATGTCTTCCATCTTGTCTCTCAGCATGTAGTTGTCGTAGTAGAGAGGCCCGACGTGCCACGCCGCGTAGCCGAGCGCGACGAAGACGGCTAGCCAGAACAAGGACGAAAGTCGTACGCGGCCCGTCTCGCTTCGTTGCTTCATGTTCGTTTCCCCCTTGCGTTCGCGCTCAGCGGATCACATGGAAGAACCGCCGCCAGCGCGTGTGCCACGGCGCCTTGAGAGTGTCCATTAGCCAATCAGAGAACCGGTCTCGATTGTACTCGGCGCGCGTCGCCTCGTACGACCAGTACACGATGAGTGCCCGGCCCTTGACCTGGTCCTCCGGGAGAAAGCCCCAGAAGCGGCTGTCAAGGCTGTTGTCGCGGTTGTCGCCCATGACGAACAACTGGCCCGGGGGCACTTGCTGCGGGCCCCACTCGGAACGCTCACTGCCGCGCTCCTGGTCGTCCGGACGCCCGAAAGAGCCGAGGAAGTACACGTAGGGTTCTTTGAGTGCCTGCCCGTCGACGTAGACCACTCGATCGCGAACCTCGACGGTCTCGCCCGGTAGACCGATCACACGCTTGATGTAGTCCTTCTGCGGATCCTTCGGATACTTGAAGACCACTACATCGCCACGACGAATCGCGCGCGTCGGGCAGACGGCGCGTTCGAACGCGTTTGCGACTGGCGCGAAGATGCATTTGTTGACGAGCAGGTGATCGCCGATCAGAAGGTTCTGTTCCATCGAGCCCGACGGGATCTTGAAGGCCTGCACGACGAAGGTGCGCACGAATAGCGCGAGAATGAAGGCCACGACGAAGGACTCGAGGTACTCCCGCGCTGTGGACTTCTTCGGCTTGTCCGGATTGCCACGCTCCGAGCGCTCCACGGGCTCCATTCTAGCCGAGTCCGAGCGTCTCGCTGCGACGCGATGTGCTCGACGACCCATCAGTTCACCCGCAGCACGGCCTGAAAGGCCTCTTTAGGAATGTTTACCCGCCGGACCGGTTTCATGCGCTGTTGCCTTCCTTTTGGTCTTCGAACAGCCTGTGTTTGCGCACGGAGTGCTGCTTGATCGCGACGCCGCGCTCGCGCTCGAGCAGGCCACCTAAAAGCGTGGTCTCGCCGTGGTCGATGCGATCGATGCTCGAGAAGTTGCGGATGTACTGCCGCTGAACCATGCTTCAGGTGCCTTAGGAGACTCGCCGATCGCCGCGGCACGACCCGCTCGCCCGGGCTGCCTCACCCAACTGCAGCGAGCCACGAGTCGCAAAATATAGCACGCCGTCACGATATCGACGTCCGGCGCGCTGCGCCGCGGGCACCGCCCTAAAGGCCGCTATGCAGCCACGGACCACCCGGCGCCAGAGACTGGCGTCGGCAAGCCGGTACAGCGCGGTTGATCGCCGCGGCCTTCGGTGGTAGAACGCTCTTAGTGGCTCTACGCAGCACGGTCAGGGATCGCTCCTGCCGGGAGTTGAGCGCTTGTCCGGCGCGCTAGCCTGAGAGAGAGGAAGAGAGATGCTCAGAAAGATCCTCGCGGTCGACGACTCCGCGCTGATCCACCAGATGTACAAGCTCTTCCTCTCGCGCTACAAGAACTGCAAGCTGGTCAGCGCGATGAACGGGCTCGAAGCCCTGGAGAAGCTCGGCCAAGAAGAAGGCATCGACCTGATCCTCCTGGACATCAACATGCCTGTAATGAACGGCCTCGAGTTTCTGCAGCGGCTGCTCAAGGAACCTGCCTACCAGCAGATCCCCGTCATCATCATCTCGACCGAGGGCAAGGAGGAAGACACGATTCGCGGGCTCAAGATGGGGGCGAAAGGGTACGTGAAGAAGCCATTCCAGGCCTCTGAGCTGCACGGCCTTATCGAGAAGATCACGGCGGCGTCCTGATCCCCGCCGGGCGGCAGGGCCCGCGGTCGCGCGAGCGGGTGCCAGCCGGGATGCTGAGGCACGATGAGCGAGCCGACCATATCGCCTGAGCTGATCGGCATCTACGTCGAGGAGGCGCGCGCGCACCTCGAGGCCTTGGATCACTGCCTGCTGACGCTCGAGCGTGACGGACTGGACGCCGAAGCCATCGCCGCGGTGCTCGGGCCACTGCACACGCTCAAGGGCAACAGCGGCATGATCGGTTTCTCCTCGATCAAGGACTACGTTCACCGCCTCGAGGATGCCTTTGCGCGCGTCAACGAGGGCGCGCTGCCGCTCGCGCCGGACGTCTTCGACGTGCTCTTTTCGGGCGCCAGCGCGCTGCGCGAAGCCATCGAGCAAGCCTGCCAGGTAGGTCAGGAAACGCAGCCGCTCGACGCGACGACGGCGACCCTCGCGGCGCTCGTCGCGCGCGCAACGACGCCACCCGCGCCCGTCGTAAAGTCCGCTCCGAGCCCCGCGGCACCATCCCCAAGTCCCCTTGCTCCGCTACCGGCGCCGCGCGCCGTGGCCGCCGCGACGGATTCTGCCGGAAAGAAGGCCGCCGAGGCGCAGCAGTACGTGGCCGCGCGCTCCAATCTGCTGCGCGTCGAGTTCTCCAAGCTCGATCAGCTGCTGAACTTGGTCGGCGAGCTGATCATCTACCGCACCAAGCTGCAGCAGGTTGGCAAGCGCTTGGCTGAGACGCTTGAGACGCACGGCGCGGCGCAGGAGCTGTTGTCGGCGGTGGCGCAAGTGGCGGGGGTCAGTGCGCAGCTGCAGGAAATGGTCATGCAGATCCGCATGCTGCCTGTGCGCCAGGTCTTCGAACGCTTCCCACGCATGGTGCGCGACTTGGCGCGGCAGCAGGGCAAGGACATCGAGCTGATCGTCGAAGGCGAGAGCACGCGCGTCGACAAGGCCATCATCGACGAGATCGGCGAGCCCCTGGTCCACATGCTGCGCAACAGCATCGATCACGGCATCGAGCCACCCGACGTGCGACTGGCCCGTGGCAAGACCCCGACCGGCACGATCCTGCTCTCGGCCGCCCAGGAATCCAATCACGTGCTGATCACCATCATGGACGACGGGGCTGGCGTGGACGCAGCCGTCGTGCGTCGCCGTGCGATCGAGCGTGGCCTGATCAAGCCGGATCAATCGCTCTCGGAGCGCGAGGCGATCCAGCTGATCTTCGCCCCAGGCTTCTCCACCGCCGAAAGGGTGACGGAGGTGTCTGGTCGCGGCGTGGGTCTGGACGTCGTGCTCAAGGCCATCGAGCATCTGAACGGGTTGGTCGAGGTCGAGTCCGTACCGGGCGTGGGGACGAAGTTCATCATTCAGTTGCCGCTGACCCTGGCGATCATCTCGACGCTGCTGGTCGAAGTCGCAGGCAGTCTGTACGCCATCCCGCTCTCGACGGTCGTCGAGAGCCTCAGATTCGCGACCTCCGATGTACAGCACATCAAGGGCCGCAGTACCCTGCGCCTGCGCGACCGAATCGTCCCGCTCGCGCGCCTGGCTGGCATCTTCGGGCTGCCCAGCCAGAAGCAGCGCGAGCGTGAATACGCGGTGATCGTCGGTCGCGGAGACAAGCAGCTGGGGCTGGTCGTCGACGGCTTGGCAGGGCAGCAGGAGGTCGTCATCAAGGCATTGGACGCAGTGGCGACTACTACCCACTCGGCGGTGGCAGGCGCCACGATCATGGGCGACGGCCGCGTGGTTCTAATCGTAGACGTGCCCGCGCTGTTCGAGGGAGGCCGCCGGATGACGCACGTTCACGAGCACACTGAGACGGCGTCACTGCCGTGAGCCCGATGCGCACTACGAACGCTACGGCGACGAGCTCACTCGCTCAGGAGGCGCACCGATGAGCCGCACTTCCGCAACGCGCAAACGCGCACCGCAAGGGTCGGCGTCGCGCCCACAGCCGCAGACGAAGGACTCACGCGTCGCGCAAGACGAGATGTTGGACGACGGCTCGCCCGACCGGGCCGCGTCCGGGACGCGTATCAGCCTGCCGCCCTCGGGCCTGGCGCAGGACATATTGGCGCGCGAGGACGCCAAATTCATCGAGAGCGCTCCAGTGCCAGAGGCGGTCGCTGCGGTGCCGGCGGCGCGCACCGACAGCCTTTCGTTCCTGCTGGCGCCTGCGCGGGAGGAGAAGAAACCGGTCGAGGCCACCGAGCATCTGGTGACCTTCCTGCTGGGCTCCGAGGAATACGGCCTCGACGTGCGCTTGGTGCAGGAGATCATCCGGCTAACGGAGATTACGCCGGTGCCGCGCGCTCCGGACTTCGTCAAGGGCGTGATCAATCTGCGGGGGCGCATCATCCCGGTCGTCGACCTCAGGCGCAAGTTGGCCCTCGGGGAGGTGGACGCTAGCGCGCGCACGACGCGCGTTGTGGTCGCGCGGCTGCGTGACCGCCTCGTGGGACTGCTCGTGGACGGTGCCTCGCAGGTACTGAAGGTGCCGGTCTCGCTGATCGAGCCTGCCCCGGAAGAGATCCTCGAGGTCGACGCCGACTACATCCGGGGCGTGGCCAAGCTTGCCAACCGACTCGTGATCCTAATGGACCTGGCGCGCGTGCTCTCCCTGGAGGGGCACGAGGCGCCCCCAGAGGGCCTTGAGGCGTAGCTCCGGAGGTGTGGCGCATGAACTTCTCAGAGACGCACGCACGCTCGCTGCAGACGAGGCTCGCCTGGCTGGTCCTGCTGACGACGCTTCTAGTGACGGTCGCGCTGGCGGTCTTCGTCGGTGTGCTGGCAGGAAGCGCCCTGTTCCTCAAGGCGGCTGGTGCTGCCCTCTTGTTGACCGGCGTGGCTTACGCCTTTGGGCTGCCGCTCACACGGCGTTGGCTGGCGCCCGTGAGCGCGATGGTCGAGGTGGCCGGTGCGGTGGCCAAGGGCGACCTGACGCGTCGCGTCCAGGTCTCGAGCACGGACGAGCTGGGCGTTCTCGGCAGCAGCCTGAGCGAGATGGTCGACAACCTCAGGCGCGTGGTGGACAAGATCCACGAGACCTCCGAGCAAGTGGCCGCTGCGGCCGGACAGATCTCTGCCAACACGCGCATGATCATGCGCGGCGCGCAGTCTCAGGCCCAGGCCGCCGAGGAGACTTCGACGTCGATGGAAGAGATGGCCGCCTCGATCCAGACTGTCGCGGGCAACGCGCAGCACCTGGCTAGCTACGTCGAAGAGACCTCCAGCTCCATCACGGAGATGGGTGCTTCGATCGAGGAAGTGGCCCGTTCGAGCTCGACGCTGGCGACCACCGTGAGCGAGGCCGCGGCCACCGTCGAGGAGATGACGCTCTCCGTGGATCAGCTGGCGAAGAACCTGGAGCTCCTGGAACAGACCATCACCGAGGCCTCGGCGACCATCGAGGAAATGACGTCTTCGCTGGAGAGCGTGGCCCGCAGCGCAGAGGTCATGAACGTGGTCGTGGAGCGCACGAGCCACACCGTGGCTGAGATGGCTGGCGCGGTGAAAGACGTGGCCACGATCGCCGAGGAGGCCGACCACATCAGCCGCAAGGCCAGCCAGGATGCTCGCATCGGCGACGAGGCGGTGGGCCAGACCATCATCGGCATGAAAGCCATCGCGGAAACGATGGAGAACAACGCCCGCGTGATCACGAGCCTGGGCCGCAGCTCGCAAGAGATCGGCAAGATCGTGCAGGTGATCGAGGAGATCGCCGATCAGACCAACCTGCTGGCGCTGAACGCGGCCATCGAGGCGGCCCGCGCGGGTGAGGCCGGCCGCGGCTTCGCGGTCGTGGCCGACGAGGTCCGCAGCCTGGCGGAGCGCTCCGTCGAGGCGACCAAGGAGATCAGTGCCGTCATCCGCCAGGTGCAAGCGGAGACCAGTACCGCGGTGGAGACGGCGCGCTTGGGAGCGACCGGCACGAAGGAAGGCATCGTGCTGGCGGACCGCGCCGGTCTGGCGCTGCGCAGCATCATCGAGTCGGTCACGCGTTCGAGTCAGCTCATGGCCGAGATCGCCGCTGCCACCGCCCGACAATCGCGGGCCTCGGCCGAGGCGCTCAAGACAGTCGCGGACATGAACACTGCCACTGGCCAGGTGCTCACGGCCGTGCGCGAACAGGCGGCCGGTTCGAAACAGATCCGCGAGGCGGTGGAGCACGTCAATCGCATCACGGCGCAGGCGGTTTACTCGACCAAGGAGCAGGCTGCCGGCGGCCGGCAGGTTCGGCTGGCGGTCGAGAACATGAACCGCATCGCGGCGCAGGTGAGCACAGCCGCTCGGGACCAGGCCGAGGGCAGCCGACAGATCGTGCGGGCCGTCGAGAACATGAGCCGCATGACACAGCAGGTCTCCCTGGCGACCACTGAGCAGAAGCGTGGCGGAGAGCTGGTGGTCAAGGCTATGGAGAACATCTCCGAGATCGCTCGCGACAACCTCGCCACCGTGGAGGAGATGTCGCGGGCGACTGCGAACCTGGCCGAGCAGGCCGACGGACTGGCAAAGCTCACAACCGTCTTCCGTCTGGCATGAACACGCGAGGCGCGGGCTTGCGAGGTGCGCCGCGCCACGCCGCGTCCGGCAAGCGTTGCGGGTGAGGCGTGGACATCGAGGTACAGTCCGCGGTCGCGGCCCTGAGATCGGCGGAGGAGTCCGTGCGACGGCACGCGGTCGACCAGCTCGGTCGCTCGCGCGTGCCAGCCGCCATCGCGCCGCTCTTGCTCGCAGTCGCCGACGAAATTTGGTCCGTGCGTCAGGCCGCCACTACCCACCTCGTGAACTTCGCGACTGCAACGCTCTTGCCAGCGCTTGAGGCCGCGCTCCGGGACCACGACAACGCGACCATGCGCAACGCAGCAATGGAGATCTACGTGCGGCTCGGGCCGACGGCCGTGCCAGCGCTCGTCGACCTCCTGAAGGATGCGGACGACGAAGTGCGCACGTTCGCCGCGGTGATGCTGGGCTCCCTGCGCGACGCGCGCGCCGTGGCGCCTCTGGTCGCTACCCTGAAGGATGAGAACGTCAACGCCCGCCACGCGGCCGCTGCCAGCTTGGGGCAGATCGGCTCCCCAGAGGCCGTGCCGGCGCTGATCGAGGCCTTGCGTTCCGAGGTGTGGCTGCAGTATCCGGCGATCTACGCCCTCGGCGAGATCGGTGACGTGCGCGCAAGCGACGCCCTGCTGGAATTGCTGGGCGTCGAGCCCCTGCGCGGTGCAGTGCTGGAAGCGCTGGCCAGCGTCGGCGGTCGCGACGCGTTGACGAGCGTCATCCCGTCGCTCCACGACGCCGATCCGAACCTGCGCACCGCCGCGATACGCTGCATCGTGGCCATCGAACAGCGCGCCACCGCCCAAGGAGAGAGCCTCGATCCACGCGTGCAAGCTGCACTGGGGCGCGAGGACCTCATCGAGCACTTGCTGCATGCCCTAGGCGACGATGACGTCGACAACCGCAAGACGGCCGCCATCACCTTGGGCTGGCTGCGGGAGCCACGCGCCGAGCCTGACCTGATCGAGCTTCTGGGCCAGCCAGGCCTCGAGGAGTACGCGGCCCATGCGCTGGTGTGCATCGGTTTCCAGGACAGGCAAGCCTATCTCGCCGGGTTGAATCACGCCGCCGATCCCGTACGCCAGGGCACCGTGCGCTGTCTGGCCTGGATCAGACCGCCGGAGGCAACGTCCCTGGTGGCGCCCCTGATTCACGACCCCTCGCCTGAAGTGCGCGCCGAGACCGCGGCCGCTATCGGCCGTCTGGGCGACGAGGACGCCGCCATGCTGTTGCTGGCGCTATTGGGCGACGAGAGCGAGCGTATCCAAGAGAGCGCCATGGAGGCATTGGCGAGCCTGCCGTCGGGCAAGGTCGTGCCGGTCCTCTTGGCCGCCAGCGCCGGCGCCGATCTCGGCGTGAGCATCCGGGCGATCGAGACCCTCGGGCTCGTGCGCGATCCGCTAGCCGCGCCTGCGCTGACCAACCTCGCTCACGATGCGCGTGAGCAGGTGCGGCGCGCCGCGCTCAAGGCCCTGGGAGAGATCGACGCACCGGGCGTAGCGAGCGTGCTCGAAACCGGCTTGCTGGACGAGAGCAGCGTCGTACGGCAGCAGGCCGTGATTTCACTCGGCCGGCTGCGCGAACCGGCCGCGATGGCTCAGTTGCTGCCTCTGCTTGGCGAGGCCGATCCGAAGCTACGTTATGTCGTGATTCGCGCGCTGGGTCAGCTGCGCAACCCGTTGGCTATCCCGCATATCGTACCGTTCCTGGCCGACGCGCGCGCCGAGCTGCGCTTCGCGGCAGCGGAGGCCCTTGGGGAGGCCCGCGCGACGAGCGCAGTGCAGCCGCTCATCGCCGTCCTGCAGGACGGCGACCGCAACCTCAGGCGCATCACCGCCGAGAGTCTGGGCCACATCGGCGATCCCCAGGCCGTGTCAGCCCTGTTGCTCGCGCTGGACGATCCGCACTGGAGCGTGCGCTGTTCGGCCGCGACCGCGCTCGGTCGCATACGCAGTCCCAAGGCCACGCGCGTGCTGCTCGATCATCTGGCCGACGAGGACGCCACGGTGCGGCGCGCGGTCGTGGCTGCCCTGGGGGAGATCGGAGATGCGCGAGCCGCACAGCGCCTGACGGAGATCCTCGATGATCCCAGCCTCCAGGCCACGGCCTTGGAGGCCCTGCGACACATCGGCGGGCCCGCCCTTCCAGAGATTGAGCGCACACCGGCGAAGATCGGGCCCGAAGCCCGTTGTCTGCTCGTGAACCTGGTCGGAAAGATCGAGGACGACCGCGCCGCCCGTTTCCTGATCCAGGCGCTGTCGGACTCCGTGGCGGCCGTGCGCGCTGAGGCAGCGCGGGCGCTGGGCGATGCCGGCCACCTCGAAGCCGTGCGCCACCTCACCCAACTCAAGACCGCCGACCCCTCCCAGGAGGTGCGACACGCGGCCAGCTCCGCCTTGCGCAGGTTGGGGCCGCGGTCCAGGGCATGATGCATGCTCTCGAGCAGGGTTGCCCGTCGCGGTAGCGCGCATGTGGGATGCCTTCGATCGCGAGGTTGAGCTCTCCGAGGAGGAGTTCCGGCTGCTGCGCGATTTCCTGCACGAGACCTTTGGCCTGTATTTCGACGACAACTCACGCTCACTCCTGCGCTCGCGTTTGTTGGGCCGGCTGACGACTCTGGATCTCGGCTCTTTCGAGGACTACTACCACTACCTGCGCTTTGGCCCGCAGCGCGCGCACGAGCTCGAGAGCATGGTCAGCCACCTGACGAACAACGAGACCTATTTCTTCCGCGAGGCGACTCAGCTGCGGGTCTTCTCCGACAAGGTCCTGCCCACGCTCCGGGAGCGCAAGTTGGCCGCCGGCGAGCGCCGGCTGCGCGTGTTGTCGGCCGGATGCTCCACTGGCGAGGAGCCGCTATCGCTAGCCATGATCCTGCTCGATAGTGGCCAGTTCTTCTGGAACTGGGATCTGCAAGTCGTCGGCATGGATATCGATGCGACCGCGCTCGACAAGGCGCGGCGCGGCCTCTACTTCCGCAATTCGTTTCGCGCGGTCGAGGAAGCGCTCGTCGCGCGGCATTTCACGCCTGAGGGCACAGGGCAGCTCGTGAAGGAAAGCGTCCGCCGCCTGGTCACGCTGCGTCAGGGCAACCTCGTGGAACGGGCCAGCTACGCGGGGCTGACGGCGTTGGACGCCGTGTTCTGCCGCAACGTCCTGATCTACTTTTCCGACGATTCCATCCGTCGATCCGTGCAGATCTTCTTTGACTGTCTCGCGCCCGGCGGCTATCTCTTCCTCGGCCACGCCGAATCGCTCTCGCGCATCACGGACATCTTCACGCCGATCCGCTTTCAGGGTGCCTTGATCTACCAGAAACCTCCAGAGGTGACGCAGTGACGATTCGCGTTCTTGTCGTCGACGACTCCGCGTTCGTCAGGCGTGCGCTGGCCCGCATCCTCGGCGGCGTGTCGGACGTCGAAGTGGTCGGCACGGCCGCCGACGGAGTGGAGGGCATCGAGCAGGTCAAAGCCCTGCGGCCCGACGTCGTGACGCTCGACATCAAGATGCCACGCATGAGCGGTCTCGAGGCTCTACGGCGCATCATGGAGGAGTGCCCGGTCCCGGTGCTGCTGCTTTCGTCTCTGACCTCGGAAGGGGCCGACGTCACGCTGCGCGGCCTCGAGCTGGGCGCCATGGACTTCGTCGACAAGTCCAATGCTCAAGGACACATGAATCTCGGCAGCCTGGCCGAGGAACTGCTCGCCAAGATCCGGGCGCTGGCCGGCGTGCCGCAAGCACGGTTGCGCGCGCGCCGCGCTGGGGAGCCGGCCGCGGTACCCGCGCCAGAGCCGCACCTCAGGCGCATCGAGGTGGTGGCCATCGGTACCTCGACTGGCGGGCCCACGGCGCTTCAGGCCATCATTCCGCGCCTGCCGGAGAGCCTGGCCTCTCCCATTCTAGTCGTGCAGCACATGCCGGTCGGCTTCACGCGCTCTCTCGCCGAACGCCTCAATGCCCGCAGCCTGGTCGCCGTGCGCGAGGCCGAGGATGGGGAGGTGTTGGCACCCGGGCAGGTCTATATCGCGCCAGCCGGCGTGCATATGAAGGTCCGTCGCCGCGGTGCGGTGCGTGTCTGGTTGGACGAGGAGCCGCGCTCAGCGCTGCACCGGCCATCCGTAGACGTGCTCATGACCTCCGTGGCGCACGCCTACGGCTCGCGGGCGATGGGAGTCGTGCTGACCGGGATGGGCTCGGATGGCGTCGAGGGGCTGCGCGCGATCCACGGCGCCGGCGGCCTGACGATGGCCGAAAGCGAGGAGACTTGCGTGATCTACGGCATGCCCAAAGCCGCCGTCGAGGCCGGCGTCGTGCACAAGAGCGTGCCCTTGACGCGGGTAGCCGACGAGATCCTGCAGGCGGTGTAAGATCCATTGGTGACATGCGCGTCCACGCGGCGCCGCACACAGTGAGAGACTCAGGGCATCGTTCGCTGAAGGTTGACTGAGGCTCGCGGAGGGAACTTGTGAGTCTGACAGGGAATCTCGAGGACCTCCCGCTCCTCGACATCCTGCAGATCGTCTCGTTCAGCAAGAAGACGGGCCACCTCTCAATCGGTACGCCCGCAGGCGAAGGCGCGATCGTCTTCCGCGACGGTTTTGTCGTGTGCTGCTACACCCCCGACAGCGATTCGCCGGATGCGCAGGCGGCGCGTCTGCCAGCACCGCAGCGGGATGCTCTCATCCGCAAGCGTATCGAGGTGGCCCTCGAGCGACTGATTCGGCTGCACGAGGGGCAGTTCAGTTTTAGCCTCACGGACGAGATGCCGACATTCGTAGGCCCGCGCGACATTCGGGACGAAACCCTCGCGGTCGGCATCAACCCGCAGGAGCTCCTGCTCGACCTGGCCCGCGGCATTGACGAGGACCGGCGCAACTCTTCAGCCGCCATCGAGGTCGCATTCGCGCGGCCCGACGAGGATTCTTTCGAAGAGGACCTTTCCCAGACCTTTGCCAGCGAGTCGCGCCTGACGACGCTCGAGCTCGAGCCAGCCGCGGACACGTCTCCGGAAGCCACGCCCCAGGCGGAGACGCCGTCGGCACAACCGGCAGGCGCGCAGCCAGGCACTGTGTTGCTGGTCGACGATGAAGAGGACGTGCGCCAGTTGCTTGCCGACCGCATCGCGAGCGCGGGCTACCAAGTCGCGCAGGCCGAAGACCCCGATCAGGCCGTCAAACAGGCGCAGCAGCTGAGAACGGCGGGTGCCGACTTCCTGCTGGTGGTGGATCTCGGTATGCCGACCTCGGGCGGTGCGTCGTTCCAGGGTGGCTTCGAGGTTGTCAAGCGCTTGGGTAAGATGCATCTGCGGCCCGCCACGCTGATCATGACGGAGAGCCCCACGTCCGCCGTCCAGGCCCGTGCCCGACAAATGGGCATCGCCCACTTGGTGTTCAAGCCCGGCCTCTCAAAGCTCGACCCCGCGCAGTTCCGGGCCGACATGAGCGCGTTCGCGACGCGCATCATCGAGCAGGAGTTGCCCCGGCTGACACGCCACGCCCCGGCGGTCAGCAAGGCGCCTGGTGAGCGACCGGCGCTGGCACCCACCCACGCGACGCCTGACGAGATCTCGCGTCAGTTCGCCGTGCTGCAGCGGCACCTGGCAGAGCTGCGGCAGCCCGAGAGCGCCAACCACATCTCGACGCTGATCATGCGGGCCGCGCGGGAGTACTTCGAGCGCGCGGTGCTCCTCCTGGTGAAGAACGAGGAGGCCCGTGGTTTGGGTGGATTCGGGCGCGCGCCGCGCGAGCAGAAACTCGGACTGCTGGTGCGCGAGGTGCTCATCCCGCTCAAGGAACCGTCAGCCCTGCGCGAGGTCGTCGCTTCGGGCAAACCGTTCGTGGGCCCGTCCCCAGAGGGTCGCTGGGAGCAGTACCTGCTCGGCAAGATCGGGCGATTCAAGTCCGACGGCTTCGCGCTCGTGCCGCTGCTCGCGCACCGCGAGACGATCGCCGTGCTCTTTGGCGACAACCCTGAGACGGGCCGCGAGCTGGGCCGGCTGGACGCCCTGGAAGTCGTCATCAGCCAGGCGGGCATCGCATTCGAGAACGTGTTTCTGCAGCGCAAGCTCGACATGCTGCAGCCGCCTAGCGGCGCCCAATAGCACGAACGCTGTCCCCGACTGGTAGGCCTGCGCGCATCTGGGGTAGAATCGGACAGGGGAAGACAGCATGTCTGAGGACCAATTCAAGAAGGGCCAGGAGTTCTTCCAGATCTTTCTCAAGGTGAAGGAATTCACCGAGGATCTGCTCAAGGAGAACGAGCGGCTGCGCTTCAAGATCGCCAGCCTGGAAAGCGGAATGCCCTCGGGCTCCGACGACCAGTCGCGCGGCCTCCAGCAGCGCGTGCACGAGCTGGAGGAGCGTCTGGCCGACATGGAGGCGCGCTACAAGAAAGTCGAGGAGGAGAACAAAGAGTT
>Ga0182021_10006170_pt1 | contig 14234 bp, 16 predicted proteins | sample 612E3MmetaG_FD_120493 | JGI IMG/M metagenome (GOLD analysis project Ga0182021, IMG submission 120493) | Permafrost microbial communities from Stordalen Mire, Sweden - 612E3M metaG (Illumina Assembly) | ecosystem: Environmental > Terrestrial > Soil > Wetlands > Permafrost | place: Sweden... | reverse complement strand
TCTTTACCAATGATCTGCTCGATGCTTATGTAACCTACAAACGCAAATTCGAACTCGACCCGGTACGCATCCGGCCAGTTCCGTATGAATTCATTCTCTACTACGATATCTAAATCATTTCTTCCTTTTCATTAGGTTTGCGCAAGGATGCCGGGAGCAATACTCTCGGCATCCGCATATCAGCAGTGTTACAATTTAATTTGTGAGTACGATTCCTATGAATGCAGCAAAACCCGACTTACACCTTTTCGAGGCGCTAGCCATTTTGAATGAAATTGGTGCTACCGTCAACCAGATCGGTCATGATGGATCGGTTAGCGTTGAGGCCACTTTGACTTTAATCGTAAAAAGCGCGATTAAGGTAGTTCCGGGGGCTTCGGCTGTCATTTATGTCTATGACGTCGATCAAGAGAAATTTATCCACGCCTCCAGGGTCTCTGCCGGGAATGAGAATTTGCCAAATTCGGGAGACGAACCGCGGGAAAATGGACTGGGTATGCTTGCCATTGCACGTAAACTGCGAGTGCTTTCTTATGAGGAGAAAGACGTACCGATCCATCCCTCACGGGCCAAAGCGGGCGCCAAAGCGATGGGCTGTTTCCCGATGATCGTTTCTGATCGCCCGGTAGGTGTGCTTTATGTTTATCTGGAAGATAAGCGGCAGTTCAGCCAACTTGAACTGCTGATGCTGGAGAACTTTGTTAACCAGGCTGCCATGGCTATTTATCATGCGCACAATCTGGAACGGATGGAACGTAACCTCGTTCGTAAAGAAGAAGAATTAAAACGCTTGCGGCGCGCGGGCTTGTTGATCTCCTCGCGTCTGCGGCTGGAAGATACCCTGCAATCGATCTTACAAATGGCCCTGGAAGTGACCGGAGCGCAATATGGTATTTTCCGTTTGTTGGATAAAAACGGAGAAACATTAAACACCCGCGCTTTTGCCGGGGAACATCTGGCTCGACCGCAGGTGGAAGCTTTACCCTTGAACTCAAACAGCGTGATGAGCTGGGTGGCCCGCGAGCGGGAGCCGGTTTGCATCTCTGATCTACGCGAAGGTTCCTGGGCCCAAATCTACTACCCGCTGGACGCGGCATTGGAAATGCGTTCTGAATTGGCCGTACCTTTGATCGGCGCCAGCGGTCGCCTGGAAGGCGTGCTCAATCTGGAAAGCCCGGTCGTTGGTGCTTTCAGCGAAGAAGACAGCTACCTTTTACAGGCTCTGGCCACTCAAGCGGTCATCACCATTCAGGAGGTAAGGCTGCTAGATGCTCTTGAAGAAGTGACCCATCTGCTGCTCACCCAGCCCTGTCAAAAAGTGTTGGCGCATTTATCGGAGCTTTCGTGTGATCTTTTGGATGCGGCCTCTGGCTCCATTTGGAAATTGGACGGGACTGACCTGGTGCTGGAAGCAGAAAGCGGCGGCTACCGGCACGGAGAACGCATCCCTGTAGAAACCAGCCTGGCCGGGTTGGCAATTAAAGAACGCAAACCTGCGGTCAGTGAGGATATTCGGGTAGACAAACGTTTCAACCGCAGCGACCTGGCTGTGGATCAAAACTGGTCCAGGGCTTTGATCGTTCCGCTCTTGCCGGGGGATGAAGGTGAACCGCTGGGTGCCTTCGGCGTGTACAGCTCCAGTTCAAGTGCCGGCCATTTTGCCGAATCGGAATGGGACAAAAAGGTATTGGTCTGCCTGGCCGATTATGCCGTGCTGGCGATCCAAAATGACGCGCACCAGGAAGCACTGCGAGCCTCTCAGGAGCAGCATTCGGTGGCGGAGACCTTTGCTGCTGTTGGGGATATTGCTTCAAATTTGCTGCACCACCTGAATAATAAAGTGGGTACGATCCCGGTGCGTATCCAGGGCATCCAGGATAAATGTCCGGATGTGCTGGTGCAAAATCCATACCTGGCGCATAACCTGGATGAGATCGAACACTGCGCGACCGAGGCTATGGAAAGTGTGCGGGAGAACCTCTCTCATCTGCGCCCGATCCGGTTGGAACCTGTTTATGTAGCACGGCGTGTTTCAGATGCGATTCGATTTACTAAATTACCGCCGGGGATCGAGATCCACGTGGATTCGCTCGAGCATCTTCCGGTGGTCATGGCTGGAGAACAAACCATGACGCTGGTTTTCACCAACCTTTTAGAAAACGCCGCAGACGCTATGAATGGGAACGGCCTGATCACGATCAGCGGGTCATTTGATGAAAAATGGGTGAGTGTGTACATCAGTGATACCGGCCCGGGAATTCCACCCGAATTGCATGAGCATATCTTTGAATTAAATTATTCCGGAAGAAAAATGACCCGGCCCAGCAAGCTCGGGTTTGGCCTGTGGTGGGTAAAGACGCTGATGACCCGCCTGGGTGGGAGCGTGAGCGTGCAAAGTGATGGAACTCACGGGACAACTTTTATCCTGCGGCTGCCACGTACTGAAAATACAATACCAGCGGGAGTGAACTGATGGCCCCGACGCAGATTCGCGCAATGGTAGTGGAAGATGATGCCTCCTGGCAGCAAATTCTGAGTGAAATACTCACGGATTCAGGGCTGATCGTGGACGTGGCCAGCAACATTGAAGATGCTTATCGTTTGTTAAAAGCAGAACCGCACCGCCTGGCTTTGGTCGATCTTTCTCTGGCGGGCAGTGACCATCACAATTCTGATGGATTGCGAATTCTTGAGGCAGTCAAGCGCGCGGATCCGGGCTGCCAGACTATTTTATTGACAGGTTATGCCACCGTGGAATTAGCCGTCAGCGTTTTGATGGAATACGGTGCTTTTTCATTTTTACGCAAAGAGAGTTTTAACCGATCCCAATTCCGCGAATTGGTCAGCCACGCGTTGGCTGCTGCACCCCAACCGGAATTGCCAAAAGCCGAAATTGAGGTTGCTCATACAACGATTGAAGGTGAACAAAACAAAAGTGACACCTCAAAGAATAGAAAAGCACTAGTGGTCGAAGATGACGCGGGTTGGCGCAGCATCCTTTCGGAACTCCTGACAGATGCCGGGCATGAGGTGCGCCTGTGTGCCAGCTTTGGGGATGCGTTGGGAGTGCTGCGGCGGGACACATTTGACCTGGCGGTGGTAGATCTTTCGCTGACGCCTGGCGTTTACTGGGAACAAAACTCGTCTGAAGAACCGCTCGAGGGGTTTAATTTGCTAGCCAGTACCAAAGCGGCAGGCATCCCCACGATCGTTGTGAGCGGGGTGGCTTCAGTGGATGAGATCCAGCGGGCGTATACCGAACAAGCGATCTTTGCTTACCTCGAAAAACAGGCTTTTGACCGGAATACCTTTCTCAGGTTGGTCAATGAAGCCAGTCTTTCGGGGAAGAACCTCTCCGAGCTGGAGCGGCTGACTGAGCGTGAGCGGGAAGTTTTTGATCTGTTGGCCAAGGGGATGACCAATAAAGAAATTGCTGAGACCCTGGTGATCACGACGAATACGGTAAAACGCCATATCAAAGCCATCTTCGAGAAACTGGAAGTGCATACACGTACGGCAGCAACGGCCAAATCGTTCTCAAGCTAGGGCTTTATCCACAAATTACACGAGTATCACGAATTATTGAAACGCTGATTGGGTGAATGATGTTTAGTACCCTTTTTGGGGCGTATAGCCATACGCCCCTACATGCGAATGATGCCTAAATTGGTGCGTTCAAAAGCGACCGCACCCTACTTTTTAACTGAAAAGCCAAGATCATTAGAACAACACGGTATGCAGTTAGGTATGCCCGCTTTATCTGAAGACGAATCTCTCGGCAAAATATCTTTATCAAGATGCATTTTAAAATTTCTCGCATGACTTTTCTTCTTAAATATATTGGATTGTTTATTTACTCAAGAAGGTTCAAACGTTCCAGAACGTCCGGTTTGAGTGAAAATGAAGGTGAAGTATTTGACGTGGATTATTGTTATAATATTGTTAGTGGTCATAGTGCACAATATAGGCAAAAAAGGTCAAACTAGAACTGGCTGCCAGTCAGAGTCTGACCGACCAATGGGGGCCAGATAGAAGTGTAAATCTAGCCAATCGCTGCCTATACATCCAGTAATTCAACCGCATAGACTGAGTGGGGAACTATGGGCTCCAGTAAAAGACCTGTTGAAAAATCAAAGGATAAGCAATTAGATAAGAAATTGGTGAAAGTTACCAGGTTTTATCTTGAGAAAGAACATGGGGATAGCACTTCATTGAAAGTTGCAGAAGAGGGGGAAAAAAGCAAAGGACGGTTAAAAGCATCCGACTCTGTACCTCCTGCACCTCAACACCTACTGAAAATATTGGATTCCATCGGCGTGGATTATTTTGCAGATATTGTTGCCACCATCCGAGATCCGCTGCTGGTTCTGGATAACGACCTGCAAGTGCTGGCAGCTAACGGCAGTTTCTATAATACCTTCAAGGTAAAACAAAATGACACACTCGGCAACAAAATCTATGACCTCGGAAACCGACAATGGGATATTCCCGGCCTGCGGATCCTACTGGAAAATATATTGCCCGAGAAGACTGTCTTCAATAACTATGAAGTGGAACATGACTTCCCATTTATCGGAAAACGCTTACTGCTACTGAATGCCCGCCGCATCCCCGCTCCGCCTGAAAATTCCAATTGGATCTTGCTGTCTTTTGAAGATATTACAGAGCGCAGGCGTCTGGAACGCATCTTGCAAGCCTCTGAGGAACGCTTTCGTCTGGCTTTTGAAACCGCAACCGACAATATGTTGCTGATTGATAAAACCAGTGGGCGGGTACTTAATTCTAACCGAGCCGCCCGGCATACGTTTGGCTATTCCAGAAGGGAACTTTTGAAAATGGATCTCTGGGAACTTGATATCCTGAAAGACCGAGAGCAATTCGAGCAAGTATCTGAAGAATTGGAAAAAAAAGGGATTTTCCAGATATTAGATAAAACCGTCCATTCTCAGGGGGGGCAATTCCCCGCCACCATAAATTTGATGGACCGACCTGGTGTAATCCAATGCAATATCCGCAATATCTCTGCGCGCAAGCAGCTAGAAGAAGAACTTAGGGTATCTGAGAACGAGTTGCGCACTTTGTTTGCGGTAATGACAGACGCGGTTTTTGTTATAGATGATACTGGCCGCTACCTCAGTGTCGCACCAACCAACCCTATCAACCTTTACCGCCCGGCGGAGGAAATGCTGGGTAAAACGATATATGAAATGCTACCGAAGGAGCAAGCCGACTACACGATCACCAAAGTTAGACAGGCAATCCAGACAAACCAAACGGTACGCGGCGAATATGTCTTGCAAATTAGGGGTAAGGAAATCTGGTTTGAAAGCAGCACCACCAGGTTATCAGAAAATTCTGCCATATGGGTGGCACACAATATCACCGAGCGCAAAAAGGCAGAATCAGCCATTCAGGAGCTGGCACGCTTCCCGGCTGAAAACCCCAACCCGGTCATGCGGATCGACCGGTCTGGAATCCTCTTATACGCTAATAATGCGGCTCTGGTTCAACTGGCTGATTGGAAATTGGAGTTGGGTTACCCTGTGCCCGGGGTGTTAAAGCGGCTCACTGATGAAGCGTTTGAAACGAATGCGATTAAAACGATCGAGATTGCTTGCGGAGCACAGATCTTCTCGATTGCCATTAGGCCGACACTATTGAAAAATGACGTCAACCTGTATGGACTTGACATCACTCTGCGTAAACAGGCGGAAGAGGCGCTGCACGAGAGTCTAAAAAAATTACAAGATTCCGTTGAAGGCACGATTAACACTATTGCCCTGATTGTCGAGGCAAGGGATCCATATACAGCAGGCCACCAAAAACGAGTTGCCGAGATCTCAGTTGCCATTGCTAAAGAGATGGGCCTACCCAAAGAACAAATTCAGGGGATATATTTTGCCAGCCTGATTCATGATCTGGGGAAAATCCGGGTGCCATCAGAAATCCTCAGTAAACCCGGCAATTTGACCAAGCCTGAATTTGAGATTATCAAGACCCATTCTAAGGTTGGTTATGAGCTTTTGAAAGAAGTTAATTTTCCCTGGCCTATTGCTGAAATAATCTACCAACACCATGAAAGGGAGAACGGGTCAGGTTATCCCAGGAAGCTCAAGGGAGATCAAATTTCAATTGAAGCAAAGATTATAGGCATGGCAGATGTGATCGAAGCCATGTCTTCGCACCGGCCTTACCGACCTGCCCTCGGAGTGGAAACAGCCATGGGTGAAATTAAGAAAAATATAGATATTTTGTATGATCCGGATGTAGTTGAGGCTTTTTTAAAAGTATTTGAGAAGGATAAGACTCTCATTCACGCAACCTGAAAACCAGGTGAAGAACATTTCCAGACTTGCGATCTGAATAGAAAAATGATCGGTTTCATTAAGTAATAAATAGAGCGCCCTTCGATTAAAGAAGGGCACTCATGTAAAAGTTCTTGACCACGATTACTTCAACAATGCTTCGGCTAATTTCTGGCCCAATTGAGCAGCGTTTTCCATTATTTCGGGGTTCTTCGCGGCATCTCCCACAGCAGCCATTGGACCGTGAACACAGCCCATATACTCGGCGCCGATATAGTTGAGGGTCGATTCCAGAGAATGGACCGCGTTGATGCCCCCGGAGATCTCAAGGTTGGTATCTTCATAAGTGAGGATGACGCCAACCGGTTTTCCGCGCAAAAAATCGCGGCGGTTATTCCATAATCCGTACCAGCGGTCGATGCAGCACTTCAGTTGGGCACTGTAGTTATAAAAGTAAACCGGTGAAGCCAAGATCAGCGCGTCCGCGGCGAGCAGTTTGGGGTAAATCTCTTGCATGTCATCTTTGAGGGTGCAATATTTTTTGCCTTCCTTGCAGCAATCACAGGCGTAACAGGGTTTGATCTTCAACCTGCACAGGTGAATGATCTCGACCTCCATGCCGGATGCCTGAGCTGTTTCAGCCGCACGGGCTGCTAGAGTGGTGCTGTTGCCTTTGATACGCGGGCTGCTGGCTAGAACGAGAAGTTTTTTTGTCATGGGTATGTCTCCATTGATGGTTAAATATACCGACAAGGATAATACAAATTAGCAAAAGTTGGGTTTAAAACTGCAGGCAATTATTCGAAAAATTCCGCGGAGGGGATTGCCCTGAAAATGCCAGGGCAGGCTTACCGATGGAACTGGCACAGGTTTCCCTGCAAAGAGCGCAGGGATTGCAACAACAGATCATACTAATGACAAAGGGGGAATCACTCGCCGTAATTGTGCCTGATCATAGCCACGATCTCATCCAGCGAAAGGCCAAGGATCTTGTAATATTCAAGATCCTTGGCCAGCTTTTCGTTGGCCAGGGCGCTGCGTTTGTCATCCAGCGCCTGGGGCTGCAGCGGGGCAACGAAGCAGCCCTTGCCGGCCATGGTGTAAATGAGACCGGCGTGCTCCAATTCCTCCCAGGCCCTTTTGACCGTGATCACGCTGATGCGCAGTTCTTTGGCAACCGTGCGGATAGGAGGCAGACACAGATCAGGCTGCAGCTCGCCCTTGATGATCTGCGCGCTGATCTGATCGAATATCTGCTGATAGATCGGGTCATCGGAGGTATTGGAGATCACAATATTCATAGCAGCTTTACAGGTCTACCTTTTCAAAGTTAGCCGCCGCTTTTTTATAGGTCCACCACAGCGACAGGGCAAAGAGAATGATACCGCAGATCAAAACCAGGAGCTGGGGCAGCATCATGGCCGGGGAGGTGGTGTCTAGGTGGGTCTTCAAGTACGGGATCATTTGCACGGCGACTTCGGCTGCCACCAGGTAGACTGTGACGACAATGCTGGAAATCACCAGGGATTTGCCTACATTGACGGCGGTCTTGTAGAACTCCGGGATAAAGAAGAGGTTGAAAAGGGCAAACATGATGAGGACCAGGCCGAAGAAGGCCATGTTGGCTTCGATGCCGGCAATGTTGCCCTGCGGATTGGGGTTGATGCGGATGCCGATGATGGCAAAGGGAACACCAACAAGAAGCTGCGCCAGTTCAACGATGGCTACCATCAGGCAGCGCGCTTTGACGGTGTCGCGTTTGCGAACCGGTAATGAAACAGTGTACAAGACATCCTTGTTTTCCCGGCCTGCCAGGAAGATGAAGAAGATACCCAGACAGGTATAAATAAAAGCCACGTAATAGATGTACGCCGGGATCAGCAGCATCGCGCCCAGGGCCAAAAACAGATAGGTGGTGGGGTGCGCGGCCAGTTTAAATTCTTTGTAAAGCAGTTCTTTCATCATGGCTTACTCCTTCTCGATATGGATCATGATGGATTCGAGGTCAGAAGGGGAGACTTCCAGACCGGCAGCGGCGGTAGAGACATCTGCGCTTTTCATGAGCGCGGCAAAGCCAAAGGCGTTCTTCTTGCAGCCGATCAATTTCGGCAGCAGTGCATCCGTCAGTTGTTCGTTGGTGCCTTTGACGAGCTTGTAGGTATTGAGAAAAGTGTCTTTGTCGGTGCTGGCAATGATCTCGCCCTTTTTGACATAGGTAATGAAATCGGCGCATTTTTCAAGGTCAGAGGTGATCTGGGTGGAGAAAAGGATGCTCCTTTCGCTGTTTTCGATAAGCTCCTGGAAGAGTTCGAGCAGGTCATCGCGTGAGACCGGGTCCAGTCCGCTGGTGGGCTCGTCGAGGATGAGCAACTGCGCGTTATGCGAGAGCGCCAGCGCCAGCGCAAATTTAACCCGCATGCCGTCGGATAATTGCTTTATTGATTTATCTGCGTCCAGTTCGAAGCGATTGAGATAGCCGTTAAAGGCCGCGTCGTCCCATTCCGGGTAAAACCTGCGTGTGACGTCCGCGATGACTTTCAGCTTCTTCTGCGGATAATAACTGATGCCCCCCAGTACCAGTCCGATCTTCTGTTTGCAGGCAAACTCGTCCCTGGCAAAATCTTTGCCCAGCACGGTGACCGTACCGGCATCGGCGTGCACCAGGTTGAGAATGGATTTGATGGTCGTGGTCTTGCCGGCACCGTTGCGTCCAATGAAACCCATGATGTAACCTTTTTCCAGTGAAAAGGACACATTTTTCAGTTCAAATTTCTCATATCTTTTGGTTAAGTTCTTTACAGATAATATTTCCATTGCTGTTTGTTCTCCTTACAACTGTGTATATCGTATATATACAATATAACGCGCCGGTGAATAGTTGTCAAGGGATATTGAATGGATATTGATTGGACGAAAATGGAAATGGTGATTTTCCAGACGCCTGCACTTGAAAAGGCCGGACTGGGAATATGGCTGAAATAAGCGATTGGGTCTTCTAACGAGGTCTTGCACGAAATGTTCAAGTTGACGGGTGTGTTTATTTACTCAGCCACTCGATCTTCACCAGATCTTCAACAGAAGTAAACTCCGGGTCAGCGGTGAGGATCACTGCTTGCTCACGCTGGGCAGCAGCGACGGCAAAAGCATCGGCATAAGAAAGAGCATGGAGGGCTTTTATGTGAGCCGCGTCCAGCACCAGATCACGGCTGGCCTCAAACAGTTCAATGGGCAGGCTCTCCACCAGTGCCAGTACTCGCTGCGCTGCGGGGAGTCCGCGTTCGCGTTCGCTGATGTACAGCACTTCCCCCAGGTTGATCAGACACATCAGAATGCGGCAATGATCCTTCTCGGCCAGCGAAAGGAGCTCTTGCACCCGCGTTTTCCCATTCTCTGCACCCAGATAAGCAAGCAGGGCAAAACTATCCAGCAGGTAAAGCGGTTTATTTTCACTCACGTTCGCGTTCCTGACGGTGTTCTTCCACAATGAGATTGGTCAGAGAGGAATCCCCTTTTAAGATACCCGCTCCGTCACGAACGGCGTGTTTGAAAGCCGGGACGATAGCCAGCACCCCGCCATAATCCACCACCTGCAAATTGACTCCAGGTTCGAGGCGGTATTTTTTACGCATTTCTGCCGGGATGACGATCCAGCCTTTTTGGGACAATTTAACGTTCATTTTTTGCCTCTTTTGTTATACATTTTACTATAAAAGTATAATATATTTGGAATCTATGTATAAGTGAACTATTGACTTTACGGTCGAAATCTCTTATCCAAAACAAGTAGCAATTATTACGCATGGATATGGGATTTATACAGATGCCTGGAGGTATCCTGTAGTATACGGATTCAGGCGAACCTATCAGGGTTAATTTCAGGCAGAGGAATATTCAGCATGCGCAGATTGAAACTCTTTTGGATACTTTTAAAGAGGACGTATAAGGGATGGGGGGAGGATAATGTTACTGATCTGGCTGCGGCGATTGCCTACTATACCATTTTTTCAATTCCACCTATTCTCATCATTTTAATGTCAGCAGCCGGGAGTATTTTTGACGGGGTAACTGCTAAAAATCAGTTAATCGCCCAAATTGGGGGATTCATCGGCCAGGGAACGGCTGATTTTATCGAATCGCTGCTCGAAAACACGGCACAAAAGCAAACAGGCGGGATTGCTTCCCTGGTTGGCGCTGTTGTGTTGCTGGCAGGCGCTTTGGGAATATTTTTTCATATGCAGTATGCCTTGAATATTATCTGGAAGGTGCCCAAGAAACCCGCAGTCAATATAATAAAGACCATTACAGAACGCGCACTGTCCTTTTTAGTAGTATTGGGGATCAGTGCCTTGTTTTTGATCATTTTAATTCTCAGCTCGGTGCTCTCTTTCCTTATCGGTAAAGTGGATGGTCTCAAGCAGAATGTGTTTCTGTTGGAAACCATTAACTTCCTGGTCTTTTTCATCACAATTACGATATTAATTGCAATCGTCTACCGGGTCATCCCCGATAAAGAAATTTCCTGGACTGATGTGTGGCTGGGGGCAGCAGTGACCGGGCTGCTGTTTATGCTGGGGAAGTATGCCATTGGCTTTTACCTTTCCCTTAGCAATTTTGGAACTGCCTATGGCACAGCCGGTTCGCTAATTATTCTGTTGATCTGGATCTATTATTCATTACAGATCTTTTTGCTGGGTGCAGAATTCACACATGCCTATTCAATGAGTTTTGGAGCGCGGTTAAAACCAAAGATAGCCCCGACTCCGACAATTAATTAGGGCTCACATTATGAAGGGTGAGAACTGTTTTGGGTATGCGGTTTCTTGCCCAATTGATGCCAGTTCTTTTCTTCAACATCGATATTAAAATGACTGGCGGCTTTGAGAATATTGGCAAAGGCCAGATCGCGGTCGCCGTCTGATACACCTTCTACCTGATCGAAGCGAGCCAGGGCGTTTCTGACGTGATCTGCATCCGTCAGAGGTTCTTTACGCTGTTTCGGAAATGCATAGACACTCTCAGGGAGTTCTGTTCTTTCCTGCGTATCCAATTGACCGTGTTCTAGATGAGCTTTCCAGGTGGGGTTTGTCATGATTGCCTTTCTCATTCCATTATAGACAAATTAATCTGCTGAACTCTAAATAAACCCTCAAAGATTGTACGGCTTTGTGGAAACAGGCATGAATTCCATACGAATCAAGAATTTGGCAGACAGAACGGTTTTATCTCTGAGGTCAGGAAAGGGAATTTACCGTGTGAGGTTTGAGAGGTATCATCTGCCGTGAGGGGTGGGCGGGTTTTGTACCCAGCGGATGAAGAGACCGGCCAGGATGCCAATAGTCAGCCCCAGCAGCATGTTGTTGAGGTAGAGGTTATAGCGATTCTGATAGGAAAAGACGCATATATTTTGCCCGATAAAACTGGCTCCGGCCACACACAAGATCCAAAAGGTCCAACCAATGGGGCGCCTTGGCACAGTGAGCAGACTGGCAAACATCAGCCCCAATATCGCGAATAAAACAACGGCGCTAAAACGAGAAGACAATATTGCGTTGAACATTTTCCCTCCGATGATTTGAACGATGATTTAGAGCGGTTACCCCTGTGTTTATATTTGGACAAAGCTGTCTATTTCTCTTTGTGAGGTTCGTCTTCATTTGCAGCGGAGTCGTTTTTGGCGGCATCGGCATAAGCTCCGTCGCGGCGCATCTTGGCCAGGTAGAGTAAAGCCAACCCGGCGATGGCTCCGAGCGGCCAACCATATGTGGGCAGAAACAGGTTCGCGATAAAAGCCAAAAGGGCGGTGAAGCCGATGACCAGGAGCCAGTCCAGCCAGTTCATGTTGGCAAAAAGGGAGGATTTCAAAGAATGGTCCTTATTAAAAAGTTTGCATAATTATACCGGGGATTTGAAAAAGAGTTCGCCTTCTTGGGCAAAAGAAAAGACCGGGAAGATGAAATCTGTGGTTAAATCAAGGGAAGAACTTTATTATTGACTTGCCGAAAGAGATATGAGCATGCGCGAAATCCAGGTAAATGAGATTATCGATGCGGTGGAGAAGTTGAGCCTCTCGGCCAATCAGCGGCTGAATCCCGATGTCTACCAGGCATTGCAGGCGGGGCTGGCCCGGGAAGAATCCCAGATCGGCAAAGACGTGCTGCAAAAACTGCTTCTCAACGCGCAGGTGGCGCAGGAAAAGGGCATGGCACTGTGCCAGGATACCGGCATGGCAGTGATCTTTTGCGAACTGGGCCAGAATGTGCATGTGAGCGGGGGGGACCTCAGCGCGGCGATCAACGAGGGAGTGAGGCGCGGCTACCGCAGCGGCTATTTGCGCAATTCGATGGTGAACGACCCGCTCGAACGGGTAAACACAGGCGATAACACTCCGGCAGTCATCCATTATGAGGTCGTACCCGGTGAGAAGATCAAGATCACGGTCGCGCCCAAGGGCTTTGGCAGTGAGAACAGCAGCGCGCTGGTTATGCTCACCCCGGCAGATGGAGAGGAAGGAGTGAAGCAGTTTGTCCTTTCCGTGGTCGAAAAGGCCGGAGCCAATTCGTGCCCGCCGTTGGTTGTGGGGGTGGGCCTGGGCGGCAGCATGGAAAAGGCGGCCCTGCTGGCGAAACACGCCCTGTGCCGCAGCGTTGGCGTTCCAAATGAGAATGAAAAAATTGCCGCTCTTGAAAAAGAGCTGCTTAATTCTATTAACAAGCTGGGTATCGGCCCGGCCGGACTGGGCGGACGAGTGACCGCGCTGGCGGTGCATATCGAGACCTTTCCCACGCATATCGCCGGGCTGCCGGTGGCCGTCAACTTGAGCTGCCACGCCCTACGCCACGCTGAAATCATCCTTTGATTAAGAAGGTATTCATTTGGTAAAAAAAATTGTTACGCCTCTGACAAAAGAGATGGTTGAAGACCTGCACGCCGGCGACCTGGTGGAGATTAGCGGAGTGATCTACGGCGCGCGCGATGCCGCACACAAGCGCATGCAGGCGCTGATGGATGCCGGCCAGGCGCTGCCGTTCGAGATCGCGGCCAGCATCATCTATTACGTAGGTCCTTGCCCGGCGCGGCCGGGTGAGTTGATCGGCTCGGCAGGGCCGACCACCAGCGGACGCATGGATTCGTACACGCCGCGGCTGCTTCAGCTTGGGCTCGCTGGAACGATTGGAAAAGGGAAGCGCAGCCCGACGGTGATCGCGGCCATGAGGCAATACAGGGCCGTCTACTTCGGGGCTATCGGCGGGGCGGGGGCGCTGCTGGCAAGCTGCGTGCGCAGCGAGAAGATCATCGCCTTTGCCGATCTGGGCCCCGAGGCGATCCGCGAGCTGGTGGTGGAGAACTTCCCGGTGATTGTGGTCATCGACGCGCAGGGAAACAACCTCTACGAGAGTGAAGTGAAGAAATACAGGCAGGAATGACCGCTGATAATGGATCTATCAAGTGATATACAGATAGATGAAATTAAAATGGAACAACAAAATATTACCCTTTCTGTTTCTAAAGACCTCCTGCAGCGAGCCCGGCTTATCGCAGCGAAAAGGAATATTTCCCTCTCCGAGTTAATCGATGAGTATTTTGAAAATATGAACGCTGAAGAAGAAGGTTACCAACGAGCGCAGGCGTTTTGTCTGGACAGGATAAAAGATGGCTATGAAATTGATGCCAAACCCGGTTTACTCACACGCTCAGAGCTGCATGAACGAAGATAAAAGGCAAGGTTTATGAAGGAAGATGAAAATAAAATTCGCATAGCCACTATTGGCTATTTGATCTCAGACTGGCTGGCTGCCGTGGAGCACTTCCCGGTGACGCCGGGGGATCATCAAACCCTTGGCGAGATCGCGGTCGAACCCGGAGGCATGTGCAACTTTTTGATTGCCGGGCAGCGCCTGGGCGGGCAGATGACCGCGCTGGACGCAATCG
>Ga0182021_10006169_pt1 | contig 14235 bp, 13 predicted proteins | sample 612E3MmetaG_FD_120493 | JGI IMG/M metagenome (GOLD analysis project Ga0182021, IMG submission 120493) | Permafrost microbial communities from Stordalen Mire, Sweden - 612E3M metaG (Illumina Assembly) | ecosystem: Environmental > Terrestrial > Soil > Wetlands > Permafrost | place: Sweden... | reverse complement strand
CCAACCGTCAATTGGCAAGTCTGTTTGGGACGTGTGGTCGCCGCCTTGCACGCTGCAAGCGTAACCAATTTCCCTCGAAAAGTCCCGTCCACTTCGGATCCCATGTGCTCCAATGCTGATGCCCTTGCCTGTGATCGCGAACTCTCGCAGATCCCTGCCCTTCAACTTCCCAATGGCTAAAGCAGCGCGGTACGTTCCCTCGGCCAGCACATCTCCTATGCCTTCGCGAAACGCAATCTTTTTGGCCAAAGCGGCAAAGGTTTGTGCGTCGCCCCACTTCAACTCTAAGCCGTCCAAGTCTGCCTTGGTGAGGATTCCACGCTGGTAAAGTTCACCTGCGAAACCCAGCAAGCTTCCCCCTTGGATGCCGCACAGCCCTAAGTCTTCAATTAATGAAGATAGAAACACGTTTTCTTCGGGAGTGAACAAGCCGAGGTTTGGACCCAGAAACGCTTGCAACTCGTAATCCGGGTTGTCACTTATGGCGCCCTTATACTTCCCAGATCTAATGCAGCTGACTTTTAGGCAGTTTGTGGGGCAGCCAAAATCGCTCCACGCATTCTTGACCCAAACTCTGTTCTCAAACTGGTCGACGCCGTAACTTTTCTGGTCATGCCATTCTTCCTGCCAGTTTCGAACAGGCTCCGAACTTGACTCAGCGCCGAAGCTATATCCACCACCGCCAGTTCCCCACTTCCGCCACAATGTGTTACCGTAAGCTCCTTTGCAGACTTCATCAATCATCTGCTTAACTTTATCCACATCGGATACTTCAGGCAGCGGACCCGTGCCTTTTACGGCAACTGCCTTGAGGTTTTTTGAGCCCATAACTGCGCCATAACCGCCGTAGCCTGCAGCATGCGTCCACTTGGCCACAACAACAGCAGCCCGAACTTTCTTCTCGCCAGCAGGACCGATACACAAGTTGGCAGGTTCCTTCCATACACCAACTCGGGGGTATCGCTCAGCCATGAGTTGCCTGCATTCCCGGTTAAGCAGCGTGTTCGTTTCTTTCGTGTCTTTACCCCATAGTGCGCCGGCGTCGCTAAGTTCCACATCCGAGTCTTTGATAAATAGGTAAACGGGTTTCTCCGCATTGCCCGTTGCAATTATGCCATCGTATCCTGCGCATCGTAGTTCTACGCCGAATTCACCGCCTACAGTTGAACCTACGACACCGTTGCTTTGAGGTGATTTGCCTGTTACGCAGACTCGGCCGCCTGGAAAATACCCCGTGAAAGGACCTGGCATGAAAAGCAGCAGGTTTTCGGGTCCAAGCGGGTCAACTTGGCTCCATTTGTGGATGAGTCGGTCGCACAAGATCTTAACTGCAAGCGCCCTGCCGCCGACATATTCTTTAAGCCAATCTTCGGGCAGCTTTATATCCTTAAAATTTCCGCTCGAAAGGTCAACTTCCAAAAACTTCCCTGCATATCCCAGCATCAGAAGAACTCCTCAGCTTTTTCCCCGTACATTTTTGTTGCTAAACCCATTGCAGTCTCTTCGGGAGTTCGAGCAAAAAGGCTGTATGCGCGTTCTTCTCGCTCTACTGTCTTTAGGCAGTTCCAGCCGCCTTCTTTGCAAACTTTTGCACATTGCGGTTTGCCGCCACATAGGTCGCATATTAAAATTTTCTTTGTTTTGGGGTGAATGTGTGGGATTTTTCCTGGGCATGCGTCGATGCATTTTCCGCAGCCAATGCATTTCTCCGAGTTTACGGCGACGGCGGCCGTTTTTTCGTTTATCGAGAGTGCTTTGACTGGGCAAGCTTCAACGCAAGGGTAATCTTCACACTGCGCGCACAAATGAGGGAATTCTGCGCCTGGGACCAGCATGAACACTCTAACCCTTGAGGCTTCAGGCCAGATTTTGCCTTCATGGCTTAGTGAGCATGCGATTTCGCATTTTCGGCATCCGCTACACCGTGAAAAATCTCTAGTTATCCACAACTGCTCAGATTTCTCTTCCAATCGAAGACTTCCTGCGTATCCTTTTGATGTTCAAGAATGCATTTTGGGGAGATATAACCATTGCATTTTTTAAGAAAGATTTACTGAGAGTTCTTTAAAGCAATAACAGTTTCTGATTCGGCTGACAGCGGCGGCTCATCAATACCCAGCTGAAGCAAATGTTGTTGCAGTTTTCAAATGTTCATTTCACAGATGGGTAGAACCGACAGTTTATTATATTATATTCTTACATTTGGTTTTCGTGACGTATCGTGGCTAAGGGGCACAAGTTTACCGCAGTCATTTTTGTTGCGCTAATTCTTCTGTTGATGTCTTCTTTGCTGGTTGCTTCAGCTGTTGGGGCGAGTGGAAGTGCGGACGATTCGCCGATGTTCCGGCACGATTTGACTCACAGTGGTTATGCAACTGATGGTCCGACTAACTTTGTCAAGTTGCTGTGGACTTTCTCTACGGGTGCTGCGGTTTGGTCTTCTCCAGCAGTGGTTGATGGGTTTGTTTATGTGGGTAGCAGGGATGGCAACGTTTACTGTCTCAACTCTTCTAGCGGGGTGCCGCTGTGGAACTATCAAACGTATAGCGTGATTGAGTTTTCGTCGCCGGCAGTTGTAGACGGCTGCGTTTACATAGGCGCTGACAATGGCAACCTCTACAGCCTTAACGCGACTACTGGTATGCCCTTTTGGTCTTCGTTTGTTGGTGGCACTGTGCGGTCCTCTCCTGCCGTCGTTGACGGTCGTGTTTTTGTGGGTGCGTGGGACCACAGAATTCACTGTCTTAACGCTTCGGACGGAGCGGAACTTTGGAGTTTCCCAACTTGGGATGCTGTGGATTCCTCGCCTGCCGTTGTCGATGGCGTAGTGTACATTGGCTGCACCGACAACTCCCTATACGCGCTTAATGCTTCTAGCGGTGCCAAAATTTGGAGTCAACATACTGGAAGCGGCGCCCTTTCTTCTCCTAGTGTGTCGGGCGGCTACGTTTACATGGGGTCGAACGACGGTGCACTTTACGCCTTCAACGTCTCGAACGGAGAAATCGTTTGGAAGTTTCAAACCGAAGACTCCATTGTTTCTTCTCCCGCCATTGCAAATGGGTGCGTTTACTTTGGCTCGGAGGATAATTACCTTTATTGCCTCAACGCAGTGACTAGCGATAAAGTTTGGGCAAGCCGAACTGGCTACTGGGTTTGGTCTTCTCCAACAGTCGCAAACGGCAACGTGTACGTTGGCTCTGAAGATTATAACATCTACTGCTTCAACGCATCCAACGGCGCCCAAAAGTGGGTGTACCCAACCTTCAATGCCGTCGACTCTTCTCCCGTCGTTGCGGAAGGCAAACTGTACGTAGGCTCTGACGACTTCACAATCTACGCCTTCACAGATTCTCCCGTCGCAACCACTGGGTCAGGTTACCCCGTGGCGACATTTGCCATCGTGGTGTTTGACGTGCTAGCATGTGTCATTGCGGGCGGAATCATTTTTGCAGTTGTTTTCTCGGTCCGTCAAAACTGGCGGGCAAAACGCAACGCCCAAACCCAATCAGAAGCAAACGGCGCTTTGACTTGGGCTAAATCGCGTCTTGACGCGCTTTGTATTTTGGCTATTTTGGCGTTTTCGGTCTTGTTCTTCATAAACATGACCGGCGAGCACTTGTGGGTCGCTGACGAACAAACCTACACCCAGTGGGCATATCACATGCTTCGAACTGGCGATTTCATGAACGAGTGGGCGTTTGGCGGCATGGCGATCTGGATTGGCAAACCGCCGCTGTTTATGTGGATGATTTCTTTCGCGTACCAAATTTTTGGTGTGACCAATTTTGCAGCCCGCTCAGTGAGTGCGGTGTTGGGCACGTTGTCTTTGGTAGTTATCTTCTATCTGGGAAAGAAGCTGTACAATCAGTACGTCGGTTTAATGTCCGCCCTCGTCTTGGGAACCTTCTTTACGTTCTTTATTTTTGCGCGTCACGCCATGACCGATGTTCCGATGGTTTTCTTCATGATAGCTAGCATCTACTTCCTTGTAGACAGCGAAAAGGCGAAACATGCCAATGTTTGGGCTGCTTTAAGTGGCGTCTTTTTCGGCTTAGCGTTGATGACAAAGCAGCTGGAGGCGCTTGTGATTCCGCTAGTCCTCTTCTGCTATTTAATCGTCTCCCAAAAGAGTCTCCGGTTCCTAATAACCAAACGGTTCACTATCTTCTGGGGAATGGGACTACTCATCTTTATGCCCTGGGTAATCTATGAGAGCACTCTGTTTCAGAGTTTCTTCCAGTGGTTCTTCGTTTACAGCAATATCCAGCGGACGGTTGGCGTCATCGAAGGACACCCTGGCGGCTATCTTTACTACTTCCAGTATTTAGTAAACAATGAAAACCCAGTTTGGCTGGCGATTCTTCCATTTGGCGTTGCCCTTGCCGCTTACAAGGCAGCTGTTAAACGCGTCAAAGCAGATATCCTAATCGTTGTTTGGATAGTTGCAGTCCTCGCACTATTTTCGATTGCCCAAACAAAACTTTACTGGTACATAATTCCAGTTCTCCCCGCTTTCGCACTTGCAATAGGCAGCCTCTTCTACCAAATCATCAGAAAAATAAGGATGTTCACCCGCAGCCGCAAAAACCAGGTGCACGTAGAATTGCGAGACGTGGAAACAGCTTAGCTGAATTGATTTTTTGATATTATTATAGCGGCAATTCCTGCCAAAGAAAAGAAAATCTGTACATAGATTACTTCAAAGAATGTGCCGTAAGTTCCGAGACCGTAAACTGGAGCATTCGTTATGTTGATCCATTCTACGACGCAGGAAAGGAGTGGGAAAACTGCTCCCAAAAGAGCCAAACTAAAATGTCTCCTCAAAGTTGCGAATGTTACGCTTGCCAAACCGTACGCGAAGCTAAGAAGTCCAAACCAGCCCATGAAAGCCCACCCTGCGTAATGGAATGGAGAGCCAAAATTGCTTGCTGGCTCGGTGAACCCTACAAAAGTGAAAAGCAAGACGATGAATGAGGCGATAATTGTTGGAACGCTCAGCCTAACTGAAACCTTGGGTATTTGTGCATTGGCGGTGGTGCCATTCCCATTCCCAGTCTGAGGGTGAATAACTTTGAATTCGTCCCGAACCTTGATTCCGTGAATAGGGCGTGTCATTATACCACTTAGTCTATTTATGGCACTGGAATTTGCCATTGCGCGATCCATTGGGTCGTGAAGGTTACATTCGTTGGTTGACTGCCGGTGTAGTTAACATCTGAGCTTACGTAGACGGCGGTTTTGCCATCTATTTTTGATCCAAAGACGTCACCTGGGTATGCGCCGCCAAAGAATAAATTGGTTGTATTTATCAGGGTGTTGTCTCGAAGAAGGTTAACCTGCAGGGTACTTTCGTAGGCTGTCTCTGCTCCGGAATTATACACATACCCGCTAATGTGCAGAACACCATGACCGTTGTCAGAGTACTGCATGCCTACCGTGACAAGGTTTGGAGCGCTTAGGTTGCTTATTTGATCTTGCAGGTTTGTAACTTGGACAATGAATGCAGCCGCGGTCAACGATATGGCGGTTATGATGCACAGCCCGAAAATGGCGATTTTGTACATTCTGTCTTGAGTTTTCTTTTGTGTCGACATTCGCCTGCACTGTTTAGTTCTTTTTGCGGTTTGCCACTATAAAAGATCTTTTGCAATCAGGCATGATTTGCTGACTGGTGTCCTGTTGTTAACGAAAGGTTTTTGTGCCCTATCAGAAAAAGTGAAGATACGCGGGTAAGGTCACAACGAGGATAATTTTCCATCTTGATATGGATCATTTTTACACGGCAGTGGAGACCCGCGAGCGCCCCGAACTGGCGGGGAAGCCGGTTGTGGTTGGGGCTGACCCGAAAGGTGGCGAGGGCAGGGGCGTCGTTGCCACGAGCAATTATGAAGCCCGAAAATCAGGTGTCCGTTCAGGAATGCCAATCTCTCGAGCGTGGAAACTGTGCCCCGAAGCGGTTTATTTGCCGCCCAACTTTCCCCTTTACATTCAGGTTTCTAACAAGATTATGGATATTGCGCGGGGTTACGCGGACCGGTTTGAGCAGTGGGGCATCGACGAAGCGTTTCTGGATGTTTCCGGGAAAGTGAAGGATTACGCCGAAGCCGAAGCGTTGGCGATGAGACTTAAGGCGGATATCAAGAAAAAAGAACACCTCACAGCCTCCATTGGCGTGGGACCCAACAAGCTCATCGCCAAAGTCGCCAGCGACTACCAGAAACCCGACGGCTTAACTGTAGTCAAGGCGGAAGACGCCGAAAAGTTTCTTCACCCGCTTCCCGTGCGAAAACTGCTTTGGGTGGGGCGCAAGACTGAGGCAAAACTCAAAGAGTTAGGCGTCAACACAATCGGGGACTTGGCCCGCTTTGATCCTTCAGTGCTCGCGGATGCTTTTGGTGTAGCTGGCACTCAGATGTATCTTATGGCGCATGGCGTTGACCGCAGCGATGTCCAAGAGCGCGGCGAAGTCAAATCCATCAGTCACGAAACTACGTTTGAAGAAGACACTGCAGACGCCCAACCCGTTTTGGAAGCCTTGGACTCGATGTCGGAGGAAGTTAGTAAAGAAGCCGTAAGCCAGAAACTCTTCTTCAAAACCGTCACCATCAAAGTCCGCTACGAAAACTTCGAAACACATACCCACAGCAAGACTATGCAGTTCATGACTAACCGACCGCAAGACGTGAAGAAAACCGTCCGTGAACTTTTATTGCCCTACTTGCGGGTGGACAGGAAAATTAGACTGATCGGGGTGCGGGTTTCGACTTTTGTTTCCGCAGAAAAGCAGCAAACGCTGGGTTAACTCGCAGCTGGTTCAGGTGTTCCCTTGGAGGGTTCAAGTTTGTTGCCGTATTTTTCCCAGCTGACAATCTCGTCGAGTTTCTTTCTGGGGCGAATTAGGTGGTTTAGTTTAGCGGTTAAAGTCATTTTTTCCACGCTGTAGCCGACTGCCAGCAGCGCAACGACGCGCAGGTTATCGGGGACCTCAAGCAGCTTCTTTACTTCTGCTTCCTCGAAGCTGCCTACCCAGCAGGTTCCCAGCCCTTCAGCAGTCGCCGCAATAACCATGTTCTCTCCAGCCAACGCGACGTCGACGACGTACCATTCGGGAGACGCTTTTTCGTTGCCGCACAAAGCGATGACGGCTGGCGTGTCTTTGAGGAACTTTGCGAATATGCCTTTGGAGAGGACTTTGCGCTTTTCCGGGTCAGTTACAACTATGAAGTGCCAGGGCTGGATGTTTTTGGCGGAGGGCGACAGGCGAGCGGCTTCCAGAAGCTTTTCCAGAGTTGCCTTGGGAATGGATTTGGCTTCAAAATTGCGGACAGATTTGCGTTTCTGGATAGCTTCAAAGACGTCCAAGCCAAATCACGACAGAAAGTAGATGTGTGGGTCAGTAGATAAGGTTTTAGTAAGTTAGTCAATTAGGAGCAAGGCGAAGGATTCGGGGTTCTTGGGGAATGGGAAGATGTATTGGATTCCCGCGTTCTTGGCGGTTTTCTTCACGTTTACTCCAACTGCGTCTTGGCTGTATCTTGCCATGTCTGAGTGAACGCATATGCGTGTTTCGGTTTGGCATTTATCGCATAGCTGGCATGAACCTGAAACGAAGCTGATAGCGAGCGAGTAGCCGCTGCGCATGGCTTCTTTTTCTAGTTTGACAACTGATGTTAGCATTTCTTTTTTGTCGTCTTTCCAGGCTGCCCAGAACTTGTCCACTTTTTCCTTGGCTTCTTTTGGCAGTGTGCTTGTGTCTGATTTGGAGAGGTTCTTTTGCAGTTCGGGGTCTGCTTGGGCTTTGGAGGTGAACTTCATGAACATGGCATAACTGTATTCAGCTACGATTTTGCGGAATTCTTCGGCTGTGGGCGTGTAGGGTGGGCAGGCGAGGGTTTTGCCGTAGTTGTTGCAGCCGACTTTACATTTCAGGACCACGCGGTCTTCAACAATGACTTTTTTTGCTGGGATGATTTTGGCGTCTGAGGCTCCGAGTTCGAGGGCGAGTTTTCGCAGGAAATCGAATTGGTCGTGTTCATTTTTGGCAGCCATGTGATTCACCGTTTTCTTGTTTCAACGTTTTAAGCGGATATAAACATTTAGCGTTTTGGAATCCGTTATGCAGCAAGTTATCGTTCGATGAGTGTTTGGTTTGGTTATGTTATGGGTGGGGTTTTACGGTTGTTTGTTGGTTGCGGAGCGCAAGAATAATATAGCCATGGCTAAACATCTTGTTGAACTGGGGTCATTGTGGCTAATAGAAGCAGGGTAAGTTGCATCGGGTACGTTAACCGAATCCGGGATAACATTTTAAGCGTAAACAAAAAAAGTTTGGAGCCTTTGTTTGAGGATTTGAAATCGGCTGACTGCGTTGTTTGCAGCGGTTCGGGCAGGTCCCTTTATTCGCTTAACGCAGCCATGAGCCAGATTGCTTTGAGTCAAATAGGTTGGAGAAACAAAGTTGTTTTGACGCCTGATGACCCTGGGTTTCCGGGCAAGAACATGTATGATGCTGCGGCTGATCTGGAAAGGCGTTACAAAAAAGTTTTGCTTCTGATGAACAGTGGCAGTGGCTATTCGGATGACCCGTTGGTCATGGCGCAGGACTTAGCTAAATACATTGAAGATAAGAATTCTAACAAGTTCCGAATGGGTTTGTTCACGAGCGCTTCGGAGTCACCTCTAGCTGAGATAACAGCTAAACACGGAAGTGTCGTTCAGATAAAGGGTCGGGGCAAGCTTAAGCCGTCATTGGATTATAGCGAAATGGGCATGATGGGCGACATTTTCGAGCTTGGCACGCTTGAGCTGATGAACTTGATGGTTGAAGCCATCTACCGAAACCTCGAAGTAGACGACGTCTTCGAATTGTGCGAAGAAGAATTCAACACCATCGGTGGATTGATCGACGCAAACGTGAACTCGGAGACTTACACGAAACTCGTTGACATCATGGAGAAACGTACTAACGTGTATCTGGGTGGAAAAGGCACGGCAAACGAAATAATGAAAATGACCGGTGTGCGGCTTTTCCACATAAAAACGGTTCTTGGCGACAACGTCTTCATGACCCGGGGAGTCAACACGCCTCACCCGCGTGCTGGTGACCTCGAAATCTTGATGTCTTACAGTGGGGAAAGCAAGTCTGTTGTTTTGTGGTGTGATGTCCTTAAGAAATTCAACGGAACCGTTCTCTCTATCACTGGTCAAAAGGACTCGACTCTCGCTAAGAGGTCGGATCTCTCAATCATTTTGGAGGAGGGTTCAAGGAACGGTGCTCCCAGACGCTTCTACACGAGGGCAGCCTATGTTCTGAGTCCCTTGCCGGTCAGGTTAGCTGAACGGCTGGAATCTCGCGGACTTAAACTTCCAGAATACATTCTAAGCTGGTACCACAGCGTCACACAATAGGGCTTCCTTTTTAGATTAGCCCTAAAACTTCTTTTTCATGTTTTGGTCTTGCTTGGAGGATATCTTCTGCGTAAGCCCTCAAGGGTTCTGCGATGCTCCATGCCTGAGATACACAGCCTCGAGGTGTATGTGGGGCGTCACCATCGAAGACTTCGTTCACCGTTCCTAAGCATCCCTGGGTAATTTGGTTTTTGAGAAGTGGTTCCACAAAATTCTTTGAGACATACTGCACGTTCTGTGGGGTGTAGCCTTTGGTTTTGAGGTAAGCGGTCGCGAAGGGTCCGGTCAGCCATGGCCAGACTGTGCCGTTGTGGTAGGCTTGGTCGCGGTTTCTTCTGTCGCCAAAGTAGCTGCCCCTGTATCGTGGGTCACTTCTGGAAAGCGTTCGCAGTCCGCATGGCGTCAAGAGTTCATGTTCCATCAAATCCACCACAGATACGTTCCGTTCATGATTCATCATGGTGAAATCCAAAGACGTCGCAATGACTTGGTTGGGTCGCAAAGAGGCATCCACTCCGTTTTCGCCCAAGACGTCAAAGAGGCAGTTTTTTTCGGGGTTCCAGAACTTCTGGTTAAAACTTGTTTTTGTTTTTTCGGCTAAGTCGTTGTAGGTTTCGGCGAGAGTTTGTTCGTGGAATTTGACTGCTAGCAGCTGCATTGTTTTTAGGGCGTTGTACCAGAGTGCTTGGATTTCGACTGCTTTGCCTGCTCTTGGTGTGACTGCGTTGCTGTCTACGTCGGCGTCCATCCAGGTGAGTCGGGCGCCGTGTGCGAGTAAGCCGTCGTGGTCCATGTGGATGCCAAAGCCAGTGCCTTTGATGTGGTTTTCTGCGATTTCTTTGAGGCTTTCCCAAAGCTCCTCTTTTACGAAGTCGAAGTCGCCTGTGTACTTGACGTATTGTAAGACGGAGTTGACGTGCCACATGGTGGCGTCCACTGTGTTGCAGGAGGGTAGCAGGGAGAGTTCGCTTAGGAAATTGGGAATTAGCCCCGCCATGCAGAACTTGTTGAAGCCAACTAACACTTCTCTGGCTTCGCTGAACCTGCCTGTGACGAGCATGAGTCCGGGCAGCGAAACAAAGGTGTCTCTTCCCCAAGCTTCAAACCAGTGGTAACCTGCAATTACGCTTTTGCCGCCGTTGGGTCCCTTGACGAGGAAGCTGTCGGCTGCCAAAAGGATCCAGCTTAACCAGTCATTGGCTGAATTTGCTGAAAATCCTTTGATTAACTCGGTTCTGTTTGTCGTTTCTTCGTTGAAAAGGTGCAACGTATCTTCAGCGGAGCTGACGCCGATTAGGTTTTCGATGTTTTGTTGGATAGTGTTTCCGGCGGCTGCGATAATGGCGAATTCTTCGTAACTGCCGGGTGCGACTTCGACCTCAAAAACCCCTGGTTGGTAGCAGTCGTCTATGCTGCTTTCGCCTCGAAGTGCTTCTTCTCGGTAGAAAATTCTCTCTATCAGGTTTGGTCTTTCGATAAAGGAGCCTGCGGTTGATCGTATGGTGAGTGCTGCTTTTGGGTTTTCGAATTCTATTTGAACTTGGTCGTTGCCTACTTGTTTCTGGGTGAATTTGAATAGATTGTTTAGTTTGCTGACGACTTGGTGGAAGTGTCTGCAGGACACGAGGGGCGCTATTCGGATTGTTATTTGTGATTCGCTTTTGTTTTCCACCCTGTACGTTGATATTGTAACGTTTTTGTGGTAGAGCATGAAAATGGTTTTTGAAACTTCCACTTGTTCGGCGCGGTATTTGAATGTGGGAAAAGGCGAAATTGTAAATTCTTCTAGTAGGTTGAAGCCTTCGGGGTAGAAGACGTCGTGGAACTCGTTTGCTCCAAGCCTGTAAACCTTGTTTTTTACCCAGATTTCTTCGTCGAGTTTTGCGAGGCAGACTGTGCGGTCTCCTGGCGGATGGAGTGCGGCGACGAGTAAGCCGTGGTATTTGCGTGTGTTCACGCCAAGTACGGTGCTGGATGCGTAGCCGCCTAGCCCATTGGTTACGAGCCACTCCTTTTGGATGGCGGCGTTAAAACTGGATAGATCCTGTTTGGTTGGCTTCAAAGTGGGGAGGTTCATTTTAGGGCATCAACTTGGCAATATTTTTGTGTCTTGGGACACAGAAATAGTTTGCCACGGGTGTGCATTTGGTGCGGAACATGAGGAAATGCGGTTTCTTGAGTTCGTATTCTGTTAGGGTTTCGGCGTAGCCCATGCCTTTTGCGAAGACTAATTTGGCTTGGTCGTAGACTTTTTTGAATTCTGGGCTAATCAGTTTTAGTTGCAAGCCGACAGCGTCTGCGCCTGTTGTGATGACTTCGTCTGCGAGTTTGTCCATGCCGCTGAATTCCACGTCTTCCATGGTGGCGTCGTTGATTACTGGCGCCGATTTAACCACGTAGGTTACGTGTAGCCCCATGTTTTTGAGTTGTTCAACGAGGATGGTGTCGAAGACGATTTCGCCTGCGTTGTCGGCCAGATAAAGAATTTTGCTGGTCTTGTTTGCGAGCTTGTAGGCTTTGTCGATGTCGTCTATGACGAGGTCTTTTGCGGCGTCCGTGATGGTTTTGCGCAGGTCTTTTAGCGTGAAGTTGTGTCCGGGGATGTCGAATTCCATGATGTTGCCGACGATGGCGCATAGGCAGGCTTTTTTGAAGCGGTCGGGTTGGTTGTACCCTTCGTCTACGAATTTTTGGGCGTAGGGCAGAAGCTGTTTTGCTTTTTCGTTGCTTAGTTTTTTGGTTCGGTGGTAGGGGTCGCGGTTTCCTGTTAGTTCTCTTATGATTTTGTCGCGTTTGGTGCCGAGTTCGGCGGCGTTTGAGGTTGATTTGAATTCGTGGTTAACAAGTTTCACGAGTTCTGCCATGCACCTGAACCGCAGTGCGGGGTTTGTGGTTGCCATGTAGGTTTCTGCGCAGCCGCGTGAGAGTAGGCAGCTGGCGCATTCGGCTTCAACTTTCATCTGGTCAACTTCACTGTTTTGTTGCGTCGGCAAATTCACGTAGGATTGTATATGGGTTTTTCGCCTTGACTATGCCGCTTGCTACGAGCACTCCGTGTGTTCCGAGTTTTAGGGCGACGGAGACGTCTTCGCCGTGGCTGATTCCTGCGCCGCAGAGAATGACTGCTTCGTTGTTGACTTTGCGGACTAGTTTGATGGTGTTTGTTACGGCTTCGGGTTGGGCTTTGCTTACGGCGACTCCGGTGCCGATGAGTTCTGGTGGTTCTATGCTGATGATGTCTGGGCATAGGTAAGCTGCTGATGCGCTGGTGGTTGGGTTGTTTGTGCATAGGCACGAGATGAGGTCATGTTCGTTTGACAGCCGGATGACAGCGTCGATGTCGGCGAGTTTTATTTGCCTTTCAGAATGGTTGATGAGGGTTCCAACTGCGCCTGCCTGTTTGACCGCTTCCACGAGGACGTGGCCGGTGCTGCTGCCGGGTTTTATGGGGTCAATGTGCTGGGCGTAAACGGGAATTTCCACGGCGTCCGCGACGGCTTTAATGTCCGTGAATTGGGGTGCCACTGCGATGTAGACGCCGGTTTCTTTGCTTGCCCTTTCAGCTTGCTTGGCAAGTTCCACAGCTCTTACACCTGTGGCTTCAAGGTAGGTTTTGAAGTTAACTATAATCATGGGAGGTTGAAGCTTAGCCTTCACTCATTTTCACCGCCTAACGTGTTGCCTCTGAACGTTAATAACAGTTTTCCCTAACAGGAAAAATTGTTTTGCCTGAATACATCCTCAACTTTTGTTAAGGATCTTGATTGCAAAACATCCGCAGATTTTTTTGGGTTAGAAGATGATGAGGTGGAACTGTTTGCGTCATCATCATCTTCTCCTGGGATTTCTTGATTGTTTGAGCAAGTTGAAATGGCAAAGTTGTTTTTTTTGTCTGTTAGAAGAAGAACACTTGGTTTTTGTGTGTTCTGTGGTCAGCTTGTTTTGGGTTGGTTTGTTGTTTTGGGGTTTGTTTTGTTTGCAGGCTGCGTCTTTATTCGTCTTAATTCATCTTGGTTCGTCTTAAAAAGTCAACCGTGTTCTTCTTTCCGTTTGGTTTTTGTGTTTAGAGATGCTGGGTGGTTGCTGTGCGTTCCATAATCTTTGTCTTCTTTGTCACCTTTGGGCTTTGTTTGGTGTTTGGTTGCTGCAACTGACGTTTGCAGTTTTCAGTTGCAGCAGCAACAATAACAACTTCTCGGGTTTGGGCTTTCATTGCGTGAATTTTATAAGGTTCTTAAGTAATACGTATTCTGGGAAGTACAATGGTCGAGCAGGTCACTTTGGAAATGATTTACAACGAAGTTCGGCGGGTCAACGAAAGGCTCAGAGCAATCGAAGACATAATCGAAGAGGTTGTCGTGAAAGGGCTTCCTGAAGTGACCTTGAGCAAAAAGAAGACTCGGGAAATTGAAGAATCGGTTCGAGAGATGAAGAAAGGCAACTGCGTCTCACTCGAGGAACTTCAAAGTGCCCCTTAAGTACACCGTCCTAGCTCACCGTCGAGTTCAGAAACTTTTAGAAAGCCAAAAAGATCCCGCTCTCAAACTTGCCGTTCTTGATGCAATGAGAAAACTGCAAGACTATCCGCTGAGTCTTAGGGAAATGGACACTGAAAAAATCAAGGGGTTAGAGCGGGCTTTTAGAATTAGGGCGGGAAAATTTAGAATAATATTCTATGTTGATGTTGCTGAGAGAACAGTTTTCGTAACTCATGTGGAAGCAAGAAAACAAGCTTACCAAAACTTGCGTTAATGGGAATTAGGGTATTTTTTTGGTTTATGGATGACGAGGGTGCGCGAAAAAACTCAGTCATCTTTGGGTTTT
>Ga0182021_10006168_pt1 | contig 14235 bp, 12 predicted proteins | sample 612E3MmetaG_FD_120493 | JGI IMG/M metagenome (GOLD analysis project Ga0182021, IMG submission 120493) | Permafrost microbial communities from Stordalen Mire, Sweden - 612E3M metaG (Illumina Assembly) | ecosystem: Environmental > Terrestrial > Soil > Wetlands > Permafrost | place: Sweden... | reverse complement strand
GTTACTTCGAACCGTACTTCACGCCGACGTCGTTGCTGGCCCTGGCGGTGATCGTGTTTTCCGTGCGCATCCTGGGTGAGCGTGAGCCGCAGAACCGGATCGAGACGCTGGGCTGGACTCTTTTCGGCCTCGTTTACGTGCCGTTCATGCTGCATTTCCTCGTGCGCATCATCCTGATCAAGGGTCCGCATGAGTACAGCGGTCTGGTGCTCGGCCTCTGGCTCATCGCCGTGACGAAATTCTGCGACTCGGGCGCGTTTCTCACCGGGCTGGCCATCGGCCGGCATAAGATGGCGCCCAATATCAGTCCGAAAAAGACCTGGGAAGGGGTGGTCGGCGGCCTGTTCACTGCCGTGGTGGTGGGGGCCACCCTGGCCTGGGGTTGCCGTGCCTACCTGCCGGCAAGCTTCACCCCGCTCGTTGGCGCCGTGACGGCGGTCCCCCTGGCCGGTCTCGCCATCGTGTCGGATCTGGTCGAATCAATCATCAAGCGCCGGGCCGACATCAAAGATACCGGCCACAGCATTCCCGGCATTGGGGGGATCTTTGATCTCACCGACAGCTTGATCCTCACCGCGCCCATTGGCTGGGCGGTGTTTCACTTGCTATAGCGTCCGGTGCCTGCCGAAATCGCCCCGCGGCCCCTCCCTACCGGGTGCGAGCAGGAATCCGTCACGAAAGTGCCTCCCTCTCTTTCCAGAAAACGCATTGTCCTCCTGGGCGCCACCGGTTCGATCGGTGAGAACACGCTGCGGGTCATCGCCGCGCACCGTGACCGGCTGGAACTGGTGGGCATTGCCGCGCGGGCCAACCACCGTCGGCTCGCGGAAATCGCACGCCAGTTCGGCGTCCGGCATGTGGCGATCTTCGAAAACGGCGCACTGGCTGAGGCCCGCGCCAACGCCGCGGCGTTCCCCCCCAACACCCGGCTTTCCGGCGGCCTGGACGGACTTGTCGAACTCGCGCAACTGCCCGAAGCCGACCTGGTGCTCGTGGCGATCGTGGGCACCACCGGTCTGCGGCCCGCCCTGGCCGCCCTCGCCGCGCACAAACCTCTTGCGCTCGCCTCCAAGGAGATCCTGGTGCTGGCCGGCAAATTTGTCATGGCGGCGGCGCGCGCCGGTGGTGTCCGCCTCGTGCCGGTCGACAGCGAACACAACGCGGTCTTCCAGTGTCTCGAGGGCCATGCGCACGCCACCGTGCGCCGGATTGTGCTCACCGCGTCCGGCGGCGCGTTTCGCGATCTCTCCGCCGACGCGCTCGCCCACGTGACTCCGGCCGACGCGTTGAAACATCCCAACTGGTCGATGGGGCCAAAAATCACCGTCGATTCAGCCACATTGGCCAACAAGGGCCTCGAACTCATGGAGGCGCAATGGCTGTTCGGCCTGCGTCCCGACCAGTGCCACGCGGTGCTGCACCCGCAGAGCATTGTGCACTGCCTGGTGGAGTTTGCCGACGGCACGATGCTCGCACAGCTGGCGCCGCCCTCCATGACGTTTCCCATCCAGCACGCCCTGCTCTACCCGGAACGGGCGCCGGGGATTGATGTCCCCTTGAACCTGCAAAAGCTGTTCTCACTCGACTTTTGTCCGGTGGATGAGACGCGTTATCCCTGCCTGCGGCTGGCCCGGGCGGCGATGGACGCGGGCGGCGTGGCGCCGGCGGTCTACAATGCCGCCAACGAGATCGCCGTGACCGCTTTCCTCGCCGGCCGGCTGCCCTTCCTTGCCATTTCTGAGGTCATCGATAAGACTCTCCAATCCGCTTCCAATTTTGAACCCGGCGACCTCGACGCTGTCCTGGAGGCTGACATGACCGCCCGCCGCGTCGCGCGGTCCATCATCACAAGTATAAAATCCTGACTTAGGACGTGTCCACCGATCTGCTCCAGTCCATCGCCTCGAACCTCTGGTCGATCTTCCTGATCATCCTGTTTTTCGGCGGCTCCATCTTTGTGCACGAGTTCGGCCACTTCATCGCCGCGCGGCGCCGCGGGGTGCACGTGGCGCGCTTTTCCATCGGTTTCGGGCCGAAGATCTTCGCCTGGCGGGGCAAGGATGGCGTCGAGTACCGCCTGTCCTGGCTGCCCCTCGGCGGCTACGTCGCGCTCCCGCAGCTCGCCGACATGCACGCCATCGAAGGCGGAGCGGATGTCGATATGGAGAAACTGCCCCCTCTTAGCTACAGCACCAAGATGCTGGTGTTTGCCGCCGGTGCGGCCTTCAACGTCATCTTCGCCTTTCTGCTCGCCAGCATCGTGTGGTTTGTCGGCCAGCCGACCAGCGCCGAACTCGACACCACCAAGATCGGCCTGGTACTGCCGACGATCGCTCTGCCCGACGGATCGAACGTGCCCAGTCCGGCGTTCGAAGCCGGCTTTCAGGCCGGCGACGTCATTCTGGCCATCGATGGCAGCCGGGTCACCAACTGGCCCGACCTGCAGCAGACGCTGTATGCCAGCGGCGGGCGTTCCGCCGATGGCCGGCCCCGGGCGGTGTTCACCGTCGCTCGCGGCGGAGAAACGCTGGAACTCACCGTTTATCCACGCCTCGCCGGCGATGAACGCATGCGGCGCATCGGCATCGCCCCAGCCGAGGAGTTCATCGTCTATGAAGTCACGCCGGGCTCGCCAGCGGCCCGCGCCGGCCTCAAGCCAAACGATCAGATCGTCGCCCTTGACGGCCTGCCGGTGCTCCACTCGATCGTTTTGGTCGATTACTTGCGCAACAATGTCGACCGGCCCATCACGCTCACCGTGCTACGCGTGGGCCGGCGGACCACGCTCCCTGTGCCACCTCGCACCGGAACGGAGAATCCCGCCGAACTCGGACTTACTTTCAAATCGGGCTTCAAGATCGTGTATCCCGATCCCTTCACCCAGCTCGCGGATAATGCCGTGATGACGTTTCGCGTGCTCGCGGGGCTGATCAACCCCCAATCGGACCTTGGCGTATCCAAACTGAGCGGCCCCGTGGGCATCGTGCGCATCTTCCGCGCCACGGCGCAGAGCGATATTCGCCTGGTGCTCTGGTTCACCATTCTGGTGAACGTCAATCTCGCCATCTTCAACCTGCTGCCCGTCCCGGTGCTCGATGGCGGCCACATGCTTTTTGCCACCATCGGCCGGCTGCGCGGCCGGGCGCTTCCGACCAGTTTCATCATGACCACGCAGAGTGTGTTCATCGTGCTGCTTTTCTCGCTCATCCTTTACGTCAGCTTCTTCGACGTACGCCGCCTTGTTCGCGACGCGCGCGGCGAACGGGCCGAGACCCAGCAGCAGGCCGCGCCGACGGCGAAGCCCGCGCCGGCGGCCCCCTAGAAGAACTCCGCGCCTGCGCGGACCACGATGTCCTACTGCGCGTCTCGTTTTCAAACCGTCCGCCGCCCCACCGTTGAGGTTAAAGTGGGCGCCATCGGCGTCGGCGGATCGAATCCGATCCGCCTCCAGTCGATGACCACGAGCGACACGCAGGACATCGAGGCCACCGTGAGGCAGTCCATCGCCCTGGCCGAAGTGGGGTGCGAGATCGTCCGCATCACCGCGCCTAACGTGCCGGCGGCGAAATGCCTGCGGACCATCCGGGAAAAATTCACCGCCGCCGGCTTCGCTCAGGTGCCGCTGGTTGCCGACATCCATTTCCTCCCCTCGGCGGCGATGGAAGCGGTCGAGCACGTGGAAAAGGTGCGCGTCAATCCCGGCAATTACGCCGACAAAAAAAAGTTCACCACCCGCGAGTACACCGACGCCGAGTACGAGCAGGAATTGCAACGGCTCCACGATGCGTTTTCACCGCTCGTGCGGCGCTGCCGGGAACTCGGGCGGGCGCTGCGTATCGGGACCAACCACGGCTCGCTTTCCGACCGCATCATGAACCGCTATGGCGACACGCCGCTCGGGATGGTCGAAAGCGCGCTCGAGTTCGTGCGCATCGCAGAGTCGCAGGGCCATCACGACATCATCCTGTCGATGAAAGCCAGCAACCCCAAGATCATGATCCAGGCCTACCGGTTGCTCGTGGAAAAGATGGATGCGGCGCATCGTCCCTACCCGCTGCATCTTGGCGTCACTGAAGCCGGCGACGGCGAGGACGGCCGCATCAAGGGCGCCATCGGCATCGGCTCCCTCCTGCTCGACGGTCTGGGCGACACGATTCGCGTCTCACTCACCGAGGATTCGGTCTATGAGATTCCGGTCGCCCGGGCGATTGCTGATAAGGCGATGCGCTTGTGGTCGCAACCGGTCGCGGGAGATCGGAAACCGGATGGTTCCATCATTGCACTCAACGGTTCTCCCTTCTCTACGGATTCCATCGACGCCTTTCATTTTACCCGACGCGAGACGCAGGTCCTGTCTCTTTCGGATCGTTGTCGTGTCGGTCCGGAGCAGCCGCCGCGCGTCATCGTGCGGGTGGCGGACTTGGATCATCTCGCCCAAGCCGCCATGGAACTGGGCGGAGCCTCGCTTCAAGATACACCCGTGGAAGGCTTGATGGTGCCGGTGGCTGACGTCAATGCGCTGGCCGGGCTGCGCCGGATCCTGGAAAAGGTGAAACTCCCGGTCGATTTTCTAGTGCTCGATCTGGCCGAGTCCCTGGCTCCCGTCGACGTGGCCAGTTTCGTTTCCGCCAGTCGCGGCCGCCTCGTGCTTTGCCGGCGTTTTCGAGCCTCCGCGGGCGGCCAGCTGGCTGACCTGATGGAACTCGTGCGCCGCCATGACCATTTTCTCGCCGTCGACATGGCGGTCACCGAACTTCCTGCCTTTGCCGATACTTTCCGGTCGCTCGGCGACAACCGCCTGATCTTCACCCTCTCCTCCCTTGGGACGCCCGCCGTCCGTGGTTCCCACGCGCTAGGCGCCTATCGTCAGCTGGCCGAGCACCTGCTCCGACTTGGTTTCCGGACGCCACTCTGGATTCGCAACACCACTGCCACCGCCACGCATGATGACGCCAGTTTTCTTGGCCGGCTGCTTGAAGCCAGCATGCTCACCGGCGGTCTCCTCTGCGACGGCTTGGGCGATCTGGTGAGCATTGAAACCGAGCCCGATCCGATTCGCGCCATCAAACTTGCCTACAACGTGCTTCAGGGCGCCGGTGCGCGCATTTCCAAGACCGAGTTTGTCGCCTGCCCGAGCTGTGGCCGCACGCTCTTTGACCTGCAGACCACCACCCAGCGCATCCGGGAAAAGACCGGTCATCTCAAGGGAGTAAAGATTGCCATCATGGGTTGCATCGTGAATGGCCCGGGTGAAATGGCTGATGCTGACTTCGGCTACGTGGGCGGCGCGCCCGGCAAAATCAACCTCTACGTCGGAAAGAACTGCGTGCAGTACAACATTCCGCAGGCCGAGGCGGACGACCGTTTGATCGCGCTGATTAAAGCCCACCACAAATGGCTGGAGCCTTCCTTGCCCGTGGTCCCCTGACCGTCCTTTTGCGCGTACGCCGACCTGTGTTCCTGACCACCCGCCGCGTGTCACGGCATCGTCACTACTGTCACCTGACCGTGACCTCTTCGTGACGATAGCCGGTATGCGGCGATGGCGTAGTGGATGTATTATTACGCCTGCCGCACCGCGGGTACTTCCGAGGTTGCGTCTGCAAAAAAATGCTTACCAGCGAATGCGGAGGCGGTGTGAATAACTTGTGGGAAAGTTGCTCTTGAAATGCATTTTGTGATTCACGTTACTGCGTAAATCCGTTCTATTACTCGGTACCTCATTTGTTCTTTCTCACGTCCGCAGTCCGCTTTTCACTGCAAGCTCCCGGGGAGGTTTCCCCTACCTTCTGGTCTTCAATGCCTTATTTCAATAATCAACCGACTTCCAGCCCCACCAAGACCGGACCTGCCTTTCTCCTCTGAGCTAGCTAGGGAATTCTGCCCTGCAGGACGCGTGCAAAGAGCCTCTTTTGAGGCCGTGTGAATAATCTCTTTCCTTTGCCAGCTCCATGCCCTCATTGACCCTCCCGTCCAGCCTTTGGGAAACTGTCAAATGTGACTTCAAAGGGCTATTCCCTGAGGATGTCTTCCAGATGTGGTTTGAACCCGTCGTTTGCCTCGAAACGACCGAGGACTCCATTGCGCTTGGCGTGCCTAATGACTTCGCAGCGATCTGGATCCACGACAACTACCTCGACCTTATTACTCAGCGTCTGCGCCTCACCGCCGGCCGCCTGATCAACGTTTCCCTGAAGGTTCATCATCCCGGGCCTGCCGCCAAGCCCACCCCCGGCTCCCTGGCTGCCGGCAACGGCACGCATGACCCTCTGTCAGCCCCCGCGCACCATAATCGCGTGCGGGCCACCCCGCGCCGTTCGGGCCGTTACGATGAAAAGAGCCCCAACGCCGGCACGCTCAATCCCCGCAACACCTTCGAAAACTTCGTCGTCGGCGCCAACAACCAGCTGGCCCATGCCGCCGCCCTGGCCGTGGCCCAGGCGCCAGCTCAAGCCTTCAATCCGTTGTTCATCTACGGTGACACCGGCCTCGGCAAGACGCACCTGATGCACGCCGTGGGGCATAGTATTCTTCGCAACAACCCCGACGCGAAGGTCGCGTACCTCTCCACCGAGAAGTTTACCAACGAGTTCATTCAGGCGCTGCAGGAAAACAGCCTCACCCGTTTCCGCCAGCGTTACCGCAACGTCGATGTTCTCCTGCTCGACGACGTGCAGTTCCTCAGCAACAAGGAACGCATCCAAGAGGAGTTCTTCCACACTTTCAACGACGTCTTCGAATCGGGCAAACAGGTGGTTCTTTCCAGTGATCGTCCCGCCAGCGAGATCGCCAAGCTCGAATCCCGCCTGGTTTCGCGCTTCCAGTGGGGCTACGTGGCCGACATCCAGTCGCCCGACCTGGAGACACGCGTCGCCATCCTCCGCACGAAGGCCGCCAGCCTGAAGTTCGACGTTCCTCCGGCCGTCATTAATTTCATCGCCCAGCACATCTCCAAGAACATCCGCCGCCTCGAAGGCGCGCTCATCAAGGTGGCCAGCTATTCCGCCCTCACCAACAAGGCCCTTGACCTGCCCACCGTTGAGATGCTGCTGCAGGATGTGCTCATGGAGCAGGCGCAAAACCTACTCACGCTCGAGACCATCCAGAAGCGCGTGGCCGACCATTACCAGATCCGCCACAGTGACATGACAAGCAAACGCCGGCCCGCCAATATCGCCCTGCCCCGGCAGATCGCCATGTACCTGGCCCGCCAACTCACCAAGCATTCGCTGCAGGAGATCGGCGACGCATTCGGCGGACGCGACCACGGCACCGTCATTCATGCCTGCAAAACCGTCGAGAACATGATGGAGCAGGACGATGCGGTCCGCGGCAGCGTCGAATTTCTGAAGGCCCAACTCTCCAAATAGCAACGCCGGGTACCCCCATCATCCCGCCCATGGCGTCCCTCCTGTCCCCCGCCAGTTTGTTGCGGGGGATTTTGTTTGTTGCTTCCGGCCGCCCGGAGAAAATCCGGAGCGAACGGTCTACTGTGAGAATAAAATCTGGTTTCTAGCCGCCCCATATTGTGCGAGGATCACTATCACGCTCCCTTTCCATGAAAAAGCCCCAGGCTCACTTCCCCAAAATCCCGCCCATCGCCTACGAAGGCCCGAAATCGGAGAATCCTCTCTCGTTCCGGCACTATAATCCCGCCGAGATCATCGATGGAAAGTCGCTGAAGGATCACCTCCGGTTCTCCATCGCCTACTGGCACTCCTTTCGCGGGGTCGGCGCCGATCCATTCGGCTGGGGCACCATTGTTCGCCCTTGGGAAAGCGGCCGGGGGGCCATGGCCATTGCCCAGGCGCGCATGGACGCCGCCTTTGAGTTTTTCGTGAAGATTCAGGCGCCCTTCTGGTGCTTCCACGATCGCGATATTGCGCCCGAGGGACGTTCCCTCGCCGAGTCCAACCGGAACCTCGACCGGCTCGTTGCCCACGCGAAACAACTGCAAAAGGCCACTGGAGTGAAGCTCCTCTGGGGCACGGCCAACCTGTTCTCGAATCCCCGTTACATGTGCGGCGCCGCCACCAATCCCGATGCCCATGTCTTCGCCTATGCCGCCGCACAGGTAAAGAAGGCCCTGGAGGTCACCAAGGAGTTGGGAGGAGAGAACTACGTCTTCTGGGGCGGTCGTGAAGGCTATGAGACCCTCCTCAATACCGACCTCAAGCGCGAGCAGGAGCATCTGGCTGCGTTCCTCCACATGGCGGTCGATTATGCCAGGGCCATCGGCTTCAAGGGCCAGTTCCTCATCGAGCCGAAGCCCAAGGAGCCCACGAAGCATCAGTATGACTTCGACGTCGCCGCCGGCATCGCCTTTCTGAAGACCCACGGTCTCGACCGGCACTTCAAGTTCAACATCGAAACCAACCACGCCACCCTGGCCGGCCACACCTTCCAGCACGAAATCGAGACCGCGGCGGCGCATGGCCTGCTCGGCTCGATCGACGCCAACACTGGCGACCTGCTGCTTGGGTGGGACACCGACCAGTTCAACACCGACGTCAAGGAACTCACCCTCGCCATGGTTTCCATCCTGCGCGCCGGCGGCTTGGGCAAGGGCGGCTTCAATTTCGATGCCAAGCTGCGCCGCCCCTCCATTGACCTCGAAGACCTCTTCTATGCGCACATCGGCGGTTTCGACACCTATGCGCTGGCCTTCAAGCTCGCGCGCCAGATTCTCGCCGAAGGCAGGTTCACCCAGTTCATTGCCGCCCGATACAACAGCTACAACGCGGGCTTCGGGCGCGACATCGAATCGGGCCGGGTTGGCTTCAAGGAGTTGGAGAAGATCGCGCTCAAACTGGATGAACCCATTCCGCGCAGCGGACGGCAGGAATACCTCGAAAACCTGCTGAACCTGTACTTGCACGGCTGAGCCGCTCTCCAGCCATGACGCCTCCAGGCGCGGCCAAAAGCCGCGCCTTCTTCATGTCCTGCTGACCCTTCACTCGGCTGGTCCGCGGCCGGAAGGATCGCGGCCCGGCATTTCTGAACGCGGGGCGGCAGTCGTAAGCCCGGCCGCATCGGCGCGACGCGCGGCCCGACGGCGCCAGGCGCGACGAATGGGAATTTTCACTCCCCCGTGGTAGAATGCGAGCGCCAGCAGCACCCCGCAGGCGGCATAGAAAAGTCCCTCAATCGTCGTTGGCACCGCCGGTTTGAAAATCGTCCAGGTTGCATAGACGATGGAAAAATCGAGATGCCGGAGGAAAACGAACGGCCGGCTGAACAGTGACGCCTGCCGGATGGCCGTGTCCGCCGCGGCCAGTGCGTCCACCCGGGTCATCGTTTCCTGGATCACCCGTCCGAGCCGCGTCACCGTTGGTTCAACGCTGCTCAGACTCCGCGCGATCAACTGGTCGAGCGTGAGGTCCGACTGCGCCGCCACTGTCCGGAACTGTTCCAGCTGCCGCCTCGCCTCATCCAGATGTCCGCCCAGCCGTTGCAGATACTGCTGGATGAACTCCGGTATTTGCGAGAACAGCACGGCCCCCACGACGCACAACAGGCGATCGAGCAATCCCTCGCCGGTGGCCAGCAAGGAGCGAACCGGTTGATTCCAGCGCACAGGAGGAGGATTGATCAAATTCTCTGCCGGGCAAGCTTCCGTCGTCCTGCCCGGCGCGCCCGGTTTCGGCCGGGTTTTGCCGGGCGTGGGTTTACTCCGTGTCGTAGATCTGCACCCGCGTCCAGCAGCTCTTGAATTTCGCGATGAACGCCAGGTGGATCGGGTCGGCCTGATAGGCATTGTGGGCCGCCACGTCCCGGCAGATCACCGTGAGGCCGACCGCGAAGGTTTTGTCGACCACCGGCCGGTCTGGAACGGCGGCGGGTGCGCCGACGTAGACGGTTTCAACGTGTTTGATCGCCGCCAGCGACTCGACGCCGCGGCGAAAGTCGGCGCGTTGCGCTTTGGTGAGTCCGGGTTTCAGCCAGAAGAGGACGGTGTGAATGAGCATGGGAATAGAGAGTTATTGGGGTGATTTCGGCCGGTCCACGAGAACTTCCTGGTCCGGCTTTATGGAGTTCCCCGGGGGCGGGCCTCGTCATTGAGGTGGCAGGCCACCAGATGATCGCCGGTCCCGCCGGCTGCATCACCAATGGCGGGCTGCAATTCAGGCCGGTGTTGCTGGCACGGCGCGAAACACTGCAGGCAGCGTGGATGGTAGGCACAGCCGGACGGCAGGCTGCCTAGATCAGCTGCTTCGCCGATTATCTCAAAATTCATGCGCTGGTCAGGATCGGGCCGGGGCACGGCCGAATGCAACGCCCGGGTGTAGGGATGCCGGGGATCCTTAAACAGCTCGGCAGTCGCCCCGGATTCGACGATGCGACCGGCGTACATCACGGCCACGCGGTCGCAAACATGACGGATGACATCGAGGTTGTGGGCGACAAAGATGCAGGTGAGTTTGAACTCCTCCTGCAGGTCTTTCAAAAGGTTGAGGACCTGGGCCTGCACGGATACGTCGAGGGCTGACACGGCCTCATCGGCCACGACCAAGGATGGGCGCATGATGAGGGCCCGGGCGATGCCGATGCGCTGGCGTTGGCCACCGGAAAACGCATGGGGATAGCGCATCCGGTGCTCCGGTTTCAGTCCAATCCTCAGGAGCATGTCAGCCACGCGGTCATCGAGTTCCGAGCCCTTCGCCAGTCGATGGATGACCAGTGGCTCGCCGACGATCTGGTTCACGGTCATGCGCGGGTTAAGCGACGAGTAGGGGTCTTGAAAGATCAACTGCATGTCGGGACGCAGTGGTTTGAGAGCCCGCTCTGAAAGCCGGGCAAGGTCCACCCTCTGACCGTTGGTTCGGAACCAAACCTCGCCGGAGGTGGGGGTGAGCGCCCGTAGAATGCAGCGGGCGGTCGTGGTCTTGCCCGAGCCGGACTCCCCCACCAGCCCGAGCGTTTCGCCCGGATACAGGTCAAAGCTTAGGTCATTCACCACACAAATGGGGCCGGCCGCCTTTTTCAAAAAGCTCCGGCGTCGGGTGAGAAAATGCTTGCTGAGGTGCCGCACGCTGAGCAGGGGCTCCTGGACATCACCGGGAGGCAGGGCAGGATCAGGAGTGGCAACGGGCGGATTCACGGGAGTTCACCCTGCAGGATGCTTTTCGCCGGCAATCTCCTCCGCCCGGACACAGGCCACGGAATGCCCGGGAGTGAGCGCGCGCAACGCCGGGGCGCTGCCGCTGTCGCAGAGGCCGGCGCGGGCATGCGGGCACCGGGGATGAAAGCCGCAGCCGGCGGGGATGGCGGTGAGCGACGGTACCGCGCCGGGAATGGCGGCCAGGCGGCCGCCGGTGTTCAGACTCGGCAACGATCTGAGCAACCCTTGCGTATACGGGTGCCCGGGGCGCTTGAGGATGTCGCGCACATTGCCGTGTTCGACGACGCGGCCCAGGTACATCACGGCGATGTCGTCGGCGGTCTGCGCCACGACCCCGAGATCGTGGGTGATGAACAGCACCGAGCAGCCGACGTCACGCTGGAACGCCTTGATCAGGCCGAGGATCTGGGCTTGGGTGGTCATATCAAGCGCCGTGGTCGGCTCGTCGGCGATGAGCAACTCAGGATTGCAGACAAGGGCCATGGCGATAACGGCGCGCTGCCGCATGCCGCCCGAGATTTCATGCGGATACTGGTCAAAACGACGCTCCGGCGCAGATACGCCAACCTTCCTCAGCATATCGATGCCGATGCGGCGCGCCTCCACCGCCGTGACCTTCCGGTGCAACAGGATGGCTTCGGAAATCTGGCTGCCAACCGTGTGCACCGGCGAGAGCGCTGTCATCGGCTCCTGGAAAATCATGCTCACAAGCCCCCCGCGCACTTGGTAGAGCAGATCGTCGCCTTCACCGAGTCTGGCGATGTCGATGACACCAGCACGCCTGGAGTAAAGCACCATCCTGCCGCAGACAACCCGGCTCGGTTTGGGAATAAGCCGGAGGATTGAATAAGCGGTGACCGATTTGCCACAGCCGGATTCCCCCACCAGGGCGAGTGTACGGCCCCGTTTGATTGAGAACGACACGCCGTCAACTGCGGGCAATTCGCCATTGTCGGTGAAAAAATGCACATGGAGATCCTCGACCGCGAGAAGCACCTCTCCATCGGTCGTGACTGGTTCTGGGGCGGGAGGCGGCATGGCACTCAAGAAAGGGACAGTCGAAGTCGTGGGGGAAGGACCCGGCGCGCAGCCGGTGCCGCAGACGGATGGCGATCACAAAGCGCCACTGCCGTGTTGTCATGCGAAAAAGGCAGCCACAAGGAACACAGGAAGCTGGAGGTTCGCAACCCGTTCACAGCCGCCATTCCGCCGCGATCCGTGGCAGGCAGCATCACGCTTTGGCTGGTGCTGACCGGTATTGCACCGCATGGAGGAAGTCCGCAGAACTAATGCCGTGCAATTCATGCGATCCTCTTTCTCTTCACCCTTTCCGGCGCTCCGCCAGCGCGCTTCTAAACCGGCCTGGCGCGATCCGGTCGTCGTCCTTCTCCTGGCCTTGGTCGCCATTATCGGCTTCACCGCCTGCACCACGGAACGCGGAAACCAGAAAAGGCTGCTCGAAAGAGTACCCCCGCCCCAGCCACTCCTGACTGCCAGTGCCCGCTATGGGGAAGGCACTCTGGCGGTCCAGGCCTGGCTCGGCCCGTCCGTGCGTTTGAGGAAGGCCGACGGTCAGCCGGACGCCGCCGAGAAAGGACCACGCGCCGGAGGACGACGGGATCGCCTGGAGGGTCCGTCGTCACAACCATCGGATTATTTTGACCGTACCAGCGCTCCGTTTGAACAAGGGACCAATGACTATTCGAAGGAAGAGATCGACGAAATGTACGGCCGGGTAAACTATCAGTCCATACTGCCGCCCCGCCTAGCGCTGACATTCACCTTTGTCAACACGAGCACCCAGACAATCACGCTTACCATCGCCGAGGTGAATTCGTTACTCGGCAATTTTGCGCCCCGCCCCGAAAAAGTCACTCTCGCTCCCGGTCAGGAGGGCTCGATTGATCCCATGTTGTCGACTTTCGACAACAATTTTGAGGAACTCGACGTCACGCTGACCCTGCGGCGCGGAGGCAAGGGTGAGACGCAAGTGCTGAAGCTTCGTCGAGTGCAGCCCTCCCCGCCTCCCGCGCCGGTAATTCCCCACCCGGACTGAAGCAACCGCAATCCCTCCCAGGATATGCGGATAATTTTTGCTGTCCTTTCGGAAAGCGACCGCCACAATCGCGCCACTTCACTTATGAGAACCGCCCTCGCCCTCATTCTTCTGGCCACGGGTTATCGCATCGTCGCGGCCTGGAATCCGGACCTGGTTAATTTTTCGCCGCTGATGGCCCTTGCCTTTTGCGGCGCCGTCTACTTTCGCAACCGTTGGATGTGGCTCATTCCCTTCATCGCGTTGAGCGCATCCGACCTCTACCTTGACCATTACCACGCCACGCATTTCGGCTACACGTGGGATTTTGGGGGCGTGCTCGTGCGCACGGTGTGTTTTGTGGCGGCGCTGGTTCTTGGCTGGATGGTCTCCCAGCGTAAGAACTGGCTGAATCTTCTCGCCGGCTGCCTGGGTGGTTCGCTGCTTTTCTACTTCGCAACCAACACGGCCTCGTTTCTGGGTGATGCCTTTTATGCGAAGACACTCGCCGGCTGGTGGCAGGCGATGACAGTCGGCCACCCCGAATTTCCTCCGACGCTTTTCTTCTTCCGCAATACGCTGGTGGGTGATCTGTTTTTCACCGGCACCTTTGTGTTCACGATGGAATGGACCGCGCTCCGCATCGGCCAGCCGAGTCTGCTGAAGAACGCAGCCGCGCGAACAGCCTGACCCAGATCCCTGGGTTGTCTCAAACCGGGCAGCTTGCCCGGCTTGATCGGTTTCCGGACCTCCAGCTGCATCCGTGTCTTACACATAAGCTCCAGGCTCCGTTTCGATGATCGATCCCGGCCTGCACTTCCTTCCCGTGTCCACCGACGGCGACTTCGACGACAAAAACCGCGAGTTCGTGATCACGCACCCGGACACTAAGCTGCCCTGGCTAAACAGGCTCGGTCAGGCTGAGTTTTACGGCATCTGCACACAGACTGCCGGCGGCTACTCCTTCTGGAAGGATGCACGTCTGCGCCGCCTTGCGCGCTACCGCTGCAATAACAACCCGATGGAAACGACGGCCACTTCCTTTACGTGAAGCAGGGCAAGACCGTCTGGAATCCCG
>Ga0182021_10006167_pt1 | contig 14238 bp, 16 predicted proteins | sample 612E3MmetaG_FD_120493 | JGI IMG/M metagenome (GOLD analysis project Ga0182021, IMG submission 120493) | Permafrost microbial communities from Stordalen Mire, Sweden - 612E3M metaG (Illumina Assembly) | ecosystem: Environmental > Terrestrial > Soil > Wetlands > Permafrost | place: Sweden... | reverse complement strand
GCAGTAAGCGTTTTATCTAGTTCTGTAAAGAAGCTGATAACTGATGTTCCGCGAGAAGTATTTGCGTAAACTGTATTGCGTTTTCCAACAATGCGCTCTTCAATTAATCCTTGTTTGATCAAAAATTCCAAGTACCCTTTTACCGTGTTTGTTCCGACATTTGCTTCAACTGCAATGTGTGATGCCTTCAGAGGTCCGCTGTCTGCTAAGACCTTCAGAATATCAACGTACATTTCTAGTTTGGATCCCATTTGTTGTTACCCGTCTTACAAGTAAAACGGAATTCGGTATTAACAATTTGTGCGTAGAAAAATTCACCCTCCGATCGTTAAAACAAAATCTTTCAAACGCAAAATTGTCGTGAAAAGCCAAATGTCGTTTAGACCTAGAAACTATTGTTCAACAGTCAGATATTGCAAAACAATAGTGGGATTAAAATTAAACTCGGCTTGGTCTTGTTTTCTTAATTTTCTCAACAGCATTACCGGTTCCAACATAAGCAATATCTGTTAAGCCAACAAAAAACCCAGTTTCTATAACACCCGGAATCATCTTCACCTTAACCTCTAACTCGTCAGGTCTACCTATTTCGCCGAAATACGAGTCCAAAATGACGTTCCCATTATCTGTTATAACTGGACCAAGCTTGCCTTTACTTTCGCGTACAATAGGTTTACCGCCAGCGTCAATAATTTTTCGTTTTGCAAGTGAAATAGCGAAAGGCAAAACCTCAATCGGCACAGACTGGTTGTTTTCACCCAGCCGATTCACTTTTTTCTTTTCATCAGCAATAATAAGGTTAAGCTTCGAGGCAGCAGCGACAATCTTTTCTCTTGCCAACGCTGCGCCCATACCTTTGATTAAATTTAGTTCGGGGGTTATTTGGTCTGCCCCATCAATTGTTACGTCTATTTCTGGATGCTCATCCAATGTTGTGATTGGAATTCCACAATCAACTGCTAACAAGAAAGCTTGATAAGAAGTAGGAATGCCTAAAACACTCAGTTTTTCGGTTTTTATTCGTTCGCCCAAAGCTTCTATTGCAAAAGCAGCTGTGCTTCCGCTGCCTAAACCAACAATAAAGTGGTTCTTAACATGCTTTACCGCTTCTAAAGCTGCGTTGCGCTTTGCTTCTTGAATTGTATCAGGGTTAACTTTCAATTTCCATCTGCCCCAGTTTATCTAAAACCTTTTCAACTTCGCTTCTAATGGAATCTATTCGTTTTTCAGCTTCAGTTTTAGCATCAGGTCTTTCCTCAGGTGGCTTGCGTTTCTTCTTCGGCTTTTCCTCGCCCGCTTCAGCGTCTTCCTCTTCTTCAGCATCTTCAATCTTTTCCATCCGCGAAGCTGGTGTCTGATTGGGTAATCTTACAGGTATCTCTTTTATTGGTTTAACATCAATTTTGGTTCTAAGTTCATCGACCTTAGAAGTTAATTCTCCGAAACGTTCGCTGAAGAGCTTCATTAAATCTTCTTGCATACCTTCAAGATCATGCAATGCAACAATAGTTTCATCTTTTGAGATAGATTCTTTGATGGACATCATTCTTGCTTTGTAGCTTGCAGCAAGCTTCTCTCTTTCTTGCTCTGTAATTTTTCCTTCCGCTTGAGCTTCATACAAGCGTCGGATTGCATCACTTAAAATTTCTCGCTCTAAATCGAGCATTCGCAACTCGTCTTTTGCGTTAGAAGCTGTGGATGTTTGAACGCTTTTTGAAATTTTGAACGGTGAAGTGGAATAATCAAGGCTTGGATCATCAACTGCTTTTTGAGGCTTCTTTGGCTGAGGCTTTTTACCCAGTCTTCTCATGGCGTAAATGACTATTCCAGCAGCGGCAATTATCACTACTGCAACTGCAATAACAGTTATGGGATCGTCATACCAAGCCATGCCACGCTGTCCTCGGTATCTTGATTATGTACCATTAATATATAAATTATACAAATTCCCTCTAGTTTTTTTCAAGTTTTAACCTTAATACCGATATGCACTATTCTATTTTCACTCGCTTAACCTGAGCTTTTTCGAGAATCCCAACAACTGGTAACGCAATAACAACCCCGATTATTCCGCCTAATACATTCCATCCTGCCCAAACAGTTAAAGTAAACATCAATGCAAGATTAAGAATAACGATTCCATTTACAACAGCAGCAACAAAGGCGCAGACAATTGTCGTTGAGACAACAATGCCAACGTTAAATGCTTTTAGGTTAACCCTGTGATGATTTACCAGTAGCATTAAATCAAATAAGAATGCCGCCGGTACAAAGCCTAATACAGGAAGAACTTGCGGATTTGCAAGAACCACAATAGCGGATCCAATAATACTAACAGCCGACGCAGCACCATATTGGCCCGTTGCCCAGATAACCAGAACAAGCATGAAAAAAATTATTAAACTGTGTACGACGGGTAAATGGAAAATAGCAAAGCCAAGCGGAGCGATCGTTAGGTTTAGAACTACCCAAAGTGCGCTGAAAATGCTGATTAGCGCGATATTTACACTAAAACGGTTTCTTGTTGTTTGTTGCGTAACCAATTTAGTAACACTTCTTTAGACAGTAATACAAACAAATTAAAGTCTTTACATAACACCAGTTTAGAACAAGCTAATAAATAATTAACCAAAGAAAATCCCCAATAATGTTGTCTTGCCAGAACATTGAACATTGCCACGTTCTCAGCTAACAGCTACACTTAAATCTCAAATCTATACACCAAACCTATTGTGAAAGCAGTAACTATCCTTGGCGCCGTTGCAGCCGCAGTGCTAGTCTTCTTTGCAATAATTTTCGCTTTTGCTGCTTCAGTTCAATCAACTTCGACAAGGCTGATTACAAGTGGGTTACTTTTCATTATAGGCGTGGCAGTTATCGTTGGAATTTACTACGTTACGCTTAAACCCAAAACAGTTATCCAGCGCCTAGAAGTTTCAGGGCAAATGCAAGCAGCAGCAATTAAATGCCCAAACTGTTCAGCTTCAATTGATGCCAAAGAAATAAAAATTGTGACAGATGTGCCTTACGTTAAATGTCCTTATTGTGGCACAACTTTTGAGGTAACTGAGGAACCCAAATGGTAAAAAGTATCCACCTTTTGGCAATTATTTTAGTCTTAACAATAATGTTTGCAGCATCAAGCGTCGTTAATGCCCAGAATATAGTTTACAGTATTGATCATCAGTGGGCACAGGTATTAATTAACCAAGATGGCACCACAGACATAACTTATAACATAACGTTAACAGTTACATCAGGAGTTATTCACGGATTCTATGTTGGTCAACCGAAAAGTGACTTCACAATAGGTCAAGCCGTTGACCAAAACGGAAAACAACTGCGCGTTACTGATGCCAGTAGCGGTGGTGACTACAGAGTAGATGTAACCCTAAATCAGCCTCTAACAGCTGGAAACTCTGTCTGGTTTACTGTCACAACTAATGTTGCAGGCATGATAAGCAACGACACACAGAATCCAGGCAATTTAGGCATGCAGTTCGCACCTGAATGGACGGATATACCAATCAATGACGCACGAGTTCAAATTGTTCTTCCGCCGGGAGCTACGACAAGCGATGTGAAAACTACCCTGAACTTCTACAAGAGCACTTCCATAGTAGATGGAAAGCTGGCTGTTTTTTGGCAAATCCCAATTCTGCAAGCTAACCAACAATATATTGTCGGAGTCTCTTTTCCAGCCAAATATTTACCCAACTACACTCCAACCTCTTCCTCGGGCGGCGGCCTTGGCAACATTGGCAGTTTAGCAAATCTGGCTCTACTGATTGTTTTGCCTATAGTTGTAATCATTGTAATAATAGCTGTTGTGCAAGTGGCAAGGAAAAGCAGTTATGCGTCCCCAAAAGTCAGCATGGAAACCTTGGGCGTAAAACGGGGGTTAACAGCGGTTGAAGCCTCGTACCTTCTGGACATGAAGCCACCTCAAATTGTCACAGAGATTCTGTATGGTCTTTTGCAGAAGAGGGCTATTTGGGTAGAACAGTCTACGCCTGCGATAAAACTTCGTGTGCTTTCACCCTTCGAAAACAAAGTCGGCAGCAAAGACAACCCGCTACGATATTACGAAATTGACTTTCTCAATGCCCTTAAGACTGACGGTACATTGGATGAAGAAAAACTAGCCCACACCATTATGTTTCTTCGAGACACAACTGAGCAAAAAATGCAGGGTTACGACCGGAAAGATACTGTTGATTACTACAAAAAAATCGTTACCCAAGCTTGGACACAGGTGGAACAAGCTGGAACAGTTGATTTAGCTTCAAGCGCTTACGATGAGCAACTCCTTTGGCTTATGCTTGATCCTAACCAGCGCACAAGGACAGAAACAGTCTTCCAAAACAGGCCATTCCAACCAAACCCGCTTTGGTTCTGGTGGTGGTATGGATATACAACATATCAGCCTAACCCAACAATCCAACCTAACATCAATGCACCAGCTCAATCGGGCAAGCCGCCGGCAATTCCTGGAGCTATATTCGCAAATAACATAGCAACGTCAGTAGAAAAAACTTCGAACAATATTGTAGTGAATGTCGAAAAATTTGCTAACTCCATCGTTCCGCCACCGCCAAAAGCATCCCATGACCCGGCTCACCCAAAAGCTGACTGTGTCTGTGCTTGCGCAGCATGCGCCTGTGCTTGTGCTTGTGTTTCATGCGCGTGTGCTTGCGCAGGCGGAGGTGCCCATTAAATGAGTTCGCTTAAGAATATTTTTGGAAAAAGAAAGATTCCTATCGGACGCTATACTTATCGTGGGAAAGATAGATTTGCAGGCATGTCCCTTCAGCTCAGAGTAGAGCAAGATGGACAGGGCGTAATGGTGATTAACGCCAATTCAGTACTTCATTTAAATCACACGGCAACTGCATTTGCCTATTTTTTCATGCAGGGGCTCCCTCAAGAGCAGATTTCTAAGAAAATTCGGCGTATGTATCGTGTTAACGCTGAAACTGCAAAAGCCGATTACGAGAAACTAGTTTACGCGATTAGTACATTGGCTCAAACTCACAAGGTAGATCCTGTTTCTTTCTTGGAAATAGAAAAAGAGGAACCGTTCACTCACCAATATTCTGCTCCTTTGCGCATGGATTTAGCTTTAACTTTTAGGTGCCAAAATGACTGCGTTCACTGCTACGCTGGAGGACCACACGAGACACCGGAACTCACCACTGCCCAATGGAAAAGTGTAATCGACAAACTAAGCGACATTGGCGTTTTCATTGTGACATTTACAGGCGGTGAGCCCACACTGCGTGAAGACTTGCCAGCGTTGATACATTATGCTCAAGACAAGGGTATTGTGACAGGGTTAATTAGCAATGGCCGAAGACTCAAAGACGAAACCTTTGTTAAAACATTAGAAAAGTCCGGTTTGGATTTTATACAAGTAACGCTTGAATCTCACAAACCAGAAGTTCATGATTCCATAACAGGCGATAAGGGGAGTTGGATCGAAACGGTTACAGGAATAAGAAATGCTGCACAATCGCAAATGTATGTTTCAACCAACACAACTCTAAATAAGCAAAATGAAGCAGATTTTCTGAAAACGATTGACTTTATTCAAAGTCTTGATGTAGATGCATTTGGTTGCAACAGCCTAATATATTCGGGGAAGGCACCTGCAACAAGCCAAGAGTTTGCATTAACCACAGATGAGTTAAAGATAATACTGCCTAAAATCAGAGACAAAGCCCACTTAATTGGCCTAAAGTTCTTATGGTACACCCCAACACAATACTGCCATTTTGACCCTATACAATTAGGCTTAGGCATCAAAACTTGCACAGCAGCTATGATAAACGCTTGCGTTGGACCAAACGGCGACGTTTATCCATGCCAAAGTTATTTTGAAACCTTGGGAAATATTCTTACTGATTCATGGGAAAAGATTTGGAATAATCGTTTGGCGGTGAAACTGCGCAGCAGGGATTATGTTGAACAAAAATGCAAAGATTGTTCTCAATTGGAAGTTTGTGGTGGCGGATGCCCTTTGGAACTCCAAAACCGCGATCATCAATGCAGTGAAACAGCATAATTTATCTTTAGCAAACTACCATTTTCTCCTCAATAGACAGCACATTCGAGAGTTAAGCAAGAAATGGGTGATATCAAAAAAACTAGACTGGTAGTTTTTGACGTTGAAGGAGTGCTTATTCCGAAAAACCGTTTCATTTTCGCAGTCGGAAGAAGCTTGGGTTTCAGCAAGTTGATAAAGCTACTGTTTTACGGTTTTCTCTATGAATCTGGCATTGTTAAGCTGGATTCAGCATTAAGAAAAATCTTCAAAGAACTAAAAGGAGTAGAACTTGAAACCTTAATGCTTATTTTTGCAACAATTCCATCTACGCCGTATCTTCAAAATATTTTTTCCCAAATCAAAGTCAGAAATTGCAAGATAGCTTTGATTAGTTCAGGGTTGCCAACTGTAATGGTCAAAAGGCTAGCCATTGCGGTAGGTGCAGAATATGCCTATGGAATTGAAGTTGAAACCAAAGATGACAAGTTAACCGGCGAAATCCGAGGTGACGCCATTGACCCCAGTGGCAAATTGAAGATTCTTTGCCAAATACTGGAAAAAGAAAAATTAAGCTTAAAAGACTGCGTAGTTGTTGCCGACGACAGAAACAACCGTTGCATTTTCCTCTCAGGAGCTCTAAAAATTGGGTTTAACCCTGATTTTATTATTCGGGTTAAAGCTGACAGGGTAGTAAATGGTAAACTTTCTGGAATCATGCCCATTATTGATGGAAAACAGCACAAACGCTCTTTTCCCGAAATTAATGATTTTGTAAGAGAAGATATCCATGCTTCAGGATTTTTTACGCCAGTTGTCGCAAATATAATTGGAGTTCCCGAAGTAGGCGTATTAATTTTCGCTATAGCGCTCATATACACAATATCTGAACTTTGGCGGCTGGAAGGAAAAGAATTGCCGCTTATTTCAGCAATTACGCGTCATGCCGCTAATCAATCAGAACTGCGGGGTTTCGCCGCAGCACCATTATACTTTGCTTTTGGCATTTTGTTCACATTAGTAATCTTTCCACATCCGGCAAGTTACGCTGCTATAGCAATGTTTTGTTTAGGTGATAGCGCAGCTTCACTGTTTGGAGGTCTTGTCTCCACATCATTGCCTTTCAATAAAGGCAAAACTTGGGAAGGTTCCTTGGCGGGTTTCTTTTTCGCTTTTTTAGCAGGGACCTTTTTTGTATCCCCATTATTGGCTTTAGCTGGAGCTGCGATTGCTATGACTATTGAAGTTCTTCCGTTGCCCATTAATGATAATGTCCTAATACCCGTTATTACTGGAGCAGTATTATCATTGTTGATCTAACAAAACAAGGGACTTAAGATAATCCTTAACAAAGATTTTTTGCCTTTCTGAATGACCACATGCCCTTCGTGCTCTAGAAGCTTCCTTTGTGATTCTAAGCCGCCGGGGTATTTTTCATTCAGTAATCCCCCCGTCTTTAGAGTTCGCCAATAAGGAGTGATTTCCCTGGCTCCTTGCTGTTGTTGCTCTTCAGCAGCATGGGCGGATATCCAAGCGAAAATTCCGGTAGTTAATGGGCAACCAATAGTAGTATGATGTTTGATTGCGAGGCTGAGCGGATTTCTTTGATAGTTATTATTTTCCCTTTGGGAACTTTTTTCATTATCTGATCCACCTCGATAGGAGCTGGGATTACTAATGTGCCCTGACCCCATTTTTTGCTCATTCGCCCGCTTATTTCTTCAACTTTAGGGTAACCTTTACTATTGTTTAGTTTTTCCTGCCACGAAGGTTTCTTTAATGGCATAACATAACCAAAAATGTATTGCCAAAGATTTTAATGAAACTTTCTAAAAAATTATTTCCTACTTTGAATTAGCGAGATCAAGTTTCTGCTGATGATTTAGCTTTTTTATTTCTCTTTCGCGCTTCATCGCTTTGCTTCTTGAATCCAAAATTTCAACGTATGCTATCTTTTGCGGTCTATGTGATTTTGTGTATTTTGCACCTTTTCCCGTTTCATGTTGTTTAATTCTTTCATCTAAATCCTTGGTATAACCAGTGTAAAAACTCCCGTCACAACAAAGTAAAATATAAACGTAAAAAGACACTAAGCGTCAAGTCTCCTTGATTTCGCGCGGCAGATAATCGTATTCAATTCCTTTCTGAATCGCTCTTTTTAGATAAGCTTCAGGATCAATGTCCTGAACTTTTGCTCGGTCAACATCAATAATGTAAATTTCGTGTATGCGTGTATTTCGTATTTCTTCAAGAGTCACAGGAGGTTTTTGGTAATATGCATCAACGAGATTTTTTATCTGCAATATTTCCCAGTCAGCTCTATTCTTTGGCGGCTTAGCCAACGCACGCGGAAAAGGCAAGATATAATGAGGCGGCACACCTAAAACAAATTTTCCAGCAAAACTACTATACCTAATTATTTTACTTGCCAACCGCGCAGAAGTGTAAGTTAATGGTGCCAAAGCGTTTTCTGGAGGAATAAAACCAGTTTCAACTTCAACAATAACATTTCGCAAACCTTTTAGGGCATATAAATCGCAAGTCAATAGCTCATTTAACGGATATTCAATCTGAACGCTGTAGCCTTTTTGAATAAGATATTTAGCACATACAAGCTCCATGACAGAATGATTAATTTTTACGACATTTTCTTTTTGCAGCTTCACGAGCCAGTCTTTTAAAGTTTTAAGGCTATCTGCAACTTCTTTTTCACTATCCTTTGTTAATCTGGATAGTAGAACTGCTAAGTCTTGCTCAAACTTTTGCCTGTTGCTCAATGTCGCTTCCTTTCTGATTGGTTAGCAACTATTGAACTAATTGATTTAAGAATATATAAGTCAAAAAATCTAAATTTACATAGCATTTCTTCAAGATTTAGGTTGTCAGACATACATTGAAAAGGTAAGCAACAAACCTTTAGAAGCTAAGTTCTAATTCGCAAATAAGAAAAAGTCACAAAGAAGTTGATTTGATTGGAAAATACTGTAGAAGTTTTCATAGTTGAGAGAGAACAAGCTTCGCGTAGTTAACGTCTACTTCAATTATCTTGCAATTTTTGAATTCTCGAGCTTCGCCTAGAATGTTTTTGACTATTACATTGTTTGCTTCAATTTTAGCGTAAATTGCATCTTTGAATTGTATTTCTCCATTGAGGATCACGTTAAATTCACACATAACTTATCAAAATGAAAAAAGAAATCCTCTTTTATAAGGCTTTTAATGAATAAATCGAAGTAGCTATGTAAAACTTTGGAAAAGCATATGAGAAATTGTTTTACGCAAGTTAAAATATTTTTGCAAAAGTGTAAACAATTGAAAATTACACCGTAAACCTTTTATTTGTACAGTTATGTTCTTTTAAGGACTGGTATTTAAGAGGAATTAAGATGAGGGATCGTCACCTCAATAGCTGGGATCGTCGGGTACTTATTCTTTGATTCGCCCAGGCACTCCTCTGAAAAATTACCTTCAAGATTCTCAATCTATTTTTTTCAAGACGACAGGTTAGATAATTTCATAAAAGGAGACCAATGAAATGACCAAAATGTCTGGTGCAAAAGTACTGTTAGAATCCCTTGAGAAACAAAACGTGGATGTTATATTCGGCATCTTGGGCGGAGCAATCCTGCCCGTATACGATGCGTTATGTGGCAACGAGAAAATTAGACATATACTAACACGGCATGAACAGGGCGCGGCACATGCAGCCGAAGGCTATGCCCGAGCCAGTGGTCGAGTAGGAGTATGTATGGCGACTTCAGGACCAGGAGCCACAAACTTAGTCACGGGAATAGCAAATGCGTACATGGATTCTTCTCCGATGGTAGCATTAACAGGGCAGGTTCCCTCGACAGGCGTGAACTCGTCCTACATGATTGGCAGAGACGCTTTCCAAGAAGCAGACATCATCGGCATCACCACCCCCATTACAAAACATAATTATCAGCCTCGAACAATAGCTGAAATCCAACCGATGGTTAATGCCGCATTCTACATAGCATCTTCAGGCAGACCAGGGCCAGTCCTAATTGACCTGCCAAAAAATGTGCAGTCGGACGTCGCCGATGTCGAATTAGGAATTACAGATAAAATTGAAGGAAGGGGTTACAAGCCGACAATCAGGCCAGATTTAGCTAAAATCAGCGAAGCAGCGGATTTGCTCGCGGAGGCTGTGGACCCAATGATATTGGCTGGCGGAGGAGTCATTTCTTCTAATGCCTCTGACGAACTAATGCAAATGTCCGATTTGCTAATGGCACCAGTTGCAACAACTTTCATGGGCAAAGGTGCTTTTCCTGAAGGACATCCACTATCGGTTGGATGCATCGGGATGCATGGAAATCCAGCTGCTAACAGGCTGATTGGTGAAGCTGACGTGCTTTTAGCTATTGGGACAAGATTTTCTGACCGTGCAACAGCCAACTTGGACACTTTTGCACCCAACGCTAAAAAGATTCACATAGACATTGATGCTGCTGAAATCGGCAAGAATATTGAAGTTGATGTTCCAATTGTTGGAGACGCAAAAGTATCGTTAAAACTCCTATATGGTGCCGTGACAAAGAAGCTGCCTAGAATGAAAGTCAGCGCATGGTCAAAACGTGTTAAAGAAGCTAAAGAGCAGTTAAGTCCATTGCTAAAAGAGAGACCCAAAGATCTGGTTCCTAAAGCCTTACTGACTGAACTTAGAAAACTGTTGCCAGTGGATACCATTGTTACCACCGAAGTGGGCCAAAACCAGATGTGGTCAGCACTTTACTTCCAAGCGTTGAAGCCGAGAACCTTCATTAGTTCAGGCGGATTAGGAACAATGGGTTTTGGTTTTCCAGCAGCTATAGGAGCAAAAGTTGCCTGCCCAGACAAACCCGTTGTAGATATAGCTGGTGACGGCAGCTTCATAATGACGGAGCAAGAACTTGCTTGTTCTGTAGCTGAAAAAATTCCAGTCATAGTCATAGTGCTAAACAATTCAGTGCTTGGCATGGTGGCGCAGTGGCAAAGGACTCTCTACAATCGCCGTTACATGGCAGTAAACTTAGGCAAAACACCAGACATGGTCAAGCTGGCGGAAGCTTATGGAGCACAAGGTCTACGAGCAAATTCAATTGAAGAATTCCAAAAAGCAGTTAAGACAGCGCTAAACAGCGATGTTACAACCGTAATCGATGTGCCTATTGGCTCTGAACAGGATGTTGTTCCATTTGTTCCTCCAGGCTGCGGTTTACCACAACAAAGAGGTGACTACTAATGGAAGATCAAAAGGCAAAAGTTATCTCCGTTCTCGTCGAAAACAAACCCGGTGTCCTTCACGGAGTCTCGAATCTCTTCCGACGTAGAAACTTTAACATCGAAAGCATCACAGTTGGACCAAGCGAACAAATTGATATCGCACGAATGACAATCACCGTTAATGGGGACGAAAAAACATTAGAACAAGTCGTTAAGCAACTGGCAAAACTCGTCGATGTCCTAAAAGTCGAAGAGTTAGAAGCAGGACACTTTGTGATGCGTGAACTAGCTTTAATAAAAGTTAACGTGCCAACCCCAAAAGACCGCTCAGACATCATAAACTGCGTAGAAGTTTTCAGAGGCCGAATAATCGATGTTGCAACTGACAGTTTAACCGTTGAGATTACAGGAACCCCAGATAAATTAGACGCATTCCTAAACCTGATGAAAACAACAGGTGTCATTGAACTCGCAAGAACCGGCATAACAGCATTGGCAAGAGGAGCAAAAACAGTAAGAATAGACGAATAAATCGTTTCCTTGAACGGAAACGCTTAACTCTCAGTTTCTCAAAAATGAGAAACGTTCAAAGAAGATTATTCAAAATAAATAATTATTGTAAAAAAGAGAGAACAACAATGAACATTACAGAAAAAATCTTGGCTAAAGCTTCAGGAAAAGATGTTGTGCGCCCTGGCGAAATCGTCGATGCTAACGTCGACATGATCATGGTGCATGATTTAACTGGACCGTTAGCTGTTGAAGCTTTCAAAAAAATAGGGGTACCCAAAGTTTGGGATAACCAAAAAGCAGTGGTGATACTGGACCATCAAGTTCCAGCTGAATCCGTTAAAGCGGCAGAATTACACAAAACCATGCGTCAATTCGCTAAAGACCAAAAAATACAAATCTACGACATCGGCAGAGGTGGAATCTGCCACCAAGTCATGCCTGAAAAAGGACATGTCGTTCCAGGAACTGTAATCGTAGGCGCTGACTCACACACATGCACTTACGGAGCCTTTGGCGCTTTCGCCACAGGAATAGGCTCAACAGAAGCGGCAGCTGTTTTTGCTACAGGGAAAATTTGGCTAAAAGTCCCCGAAGCAATTAAAATAAATGTAATTGGGCAATTTCCGAGCTTCGTCACCCCAAAAGACTTAATATTATCTATAATTGGCCGAGTAAGCGTTGAAGGCGCCATATATGAGAGCGCAGAATTCACCGGTCCAACAATAAAGAACATGAGCATAGCCGGAAGAATGACATTATGCAATATGGCTGTTGAAATGGGAGCAAAAAACGGCATCATCGAACCAGATGAAGCTACCCGAAAGTTTCTACAAGGTAGAGTAAAAACATTACCAAACTTTGACTTACTGAAAAGCGACAAAGACGCACATTACGCACGAACAATCGAATTTGACGTTTCAAAAATGGAGCCCCAAATCGCTTGTCCATCATCAGTTGACAACGTGAAGCCAGTTTCAGAAGTAGGCAACGTTCCAATAGAACAGGCGTTTATCGGTTCATGCACCAACGGCAGAATCGAAGATTTACGTTTAGCCGCTCAAGTTTTAAAAGGCAAAAAAGTAAAAGACGGTGTTAGAGCACTGGTAATTCCTGCTTCCCAAGAAGTTTACAAGCAAGCATTAAACGAAGGCTTAATTGAAATCTTCAATGATGCAGGCGCAATCGTTTGCGGTTCAGCATGCGGTCCATGCTTAGGCGGTCACATAGGACTATTAGCAGCAGGCGAAGCTTGCGTAAGCACATCGAACAGGAACTTTATCGGAAGAATGGGCAGCACCCAAGCCAGCGTGTACTTAGCGTCTCCAGCAACAGTAGCTGCTTCCGCAATCACAGGAAAAATCACTGACCCAAGAAAAGTGGAGGCAAAAGCATGAACATGAAAATCAAAGGCTCAGCCATAAAATTCGGAAACAACGTTGATACAGATGTTATTCTGCCAGGAAAATACCTGATACTGGTTGACCCTAACGAGTTAGCGAAGCATGCACTGGAAAGCTTAGATCCCACGTTTCCTGAAAAAGCCAAAAAAGGCATTATATTAGTGGGCGGCAAAAACTTTGGATGTGGGTCAAGCCGAGAACAAGCACCCTTAGCACTGAAATATGCGGGCGTGAAATGTGTGTTAGCCGAATCTTTTGCGCGAATCTTCTTCCGAAATGCCATAAACATTGGCTTACCAGTAATCGAGTGCAAAGGCATATCAAACGCAGTTGAAACAGGCGATGAATTAGCTGTGGACTTTGAAGCTGGCAAGATAGAAAACATTTCAAAGGGCAAAAAGTTTCAAGTAGATAAGCTACCGCCATTTATAATAGAAATATTAGTTGATGGCGGATTAATCGAGAATTTACGAAGGAGAATAAATAAAAAATGACAGAATACAAAATATCCCTAATTCCAGGCGACGGAATCGGACCAGAATTAACAGAAGCTACGTTGAAAGTTTTAGATTCTGTACAGAAAAAATTCGGATTAAAACTCAAAATTATCGAGGCTGAAGCTGGTGACGGAACCTTAGCTAAAAGAGGGGCGGCTTTACCTGCTGAAAGTATAGAAATAATCAAGGCATCCCACGCCTGCTTGAAGGGACCCGTAGGTGAAACAGCGGCAGACGTCATAGTCAAGCTGCGTTTAATGTTTGATTTGTATGCTAATTTACGTCCGTTGAAAGCTTACCCTAACGTTCCTGTTGCTCACCCAGACATTGATATGATGTTTGTTAGAGAGAACACTGAGGACGTTTACAGAGGCTTAGAGTTCACCATAGGCAATGACACTACAGTATGTATGCGAGTTATTACAAGGGGTAATTGTGAACGTATAGCCAAAAAAGCATTTGAGATGGCACGCCTACGCAATGGCAAAAAGAAAGTAACAGCCATAAACAAAGCCAACGTGATGCGAGTGACCGACGGATTATTCCGTGATGTTTG
>Ga0182021_10006166_pt1 | contig 14240 bp, 15 predicted proteins | sample 612E3MmetaG_FD_120493 | JGI IMG/M metagenome (GOLD analysis project Ga0182021, IMG submission 120493) | Permafrost microbial communities from Stordalen Mire, Sweden - 612E3M metaG (Illumina Assembly) | ecosystem: Environmental > Terrestrial > Soil > Wetlands > Permafrost | place: Sweden... | reverse complement strand
TAGTATACATACCAAAGAGAAACTTGGAAACTGTTAAATTTCATTGGCACACCAGTTATGGTTATTTTGAAATAATTAATCTTAAGGATTTATTCAGCATTTAACAATTATCCCGGAGTGTTATAATTATTGCTCTTTATCTATTATTTATCTAATAAATTATTGTAGGAACAGTCATGAAAAGAAAATATGCCGTTGTAATCCTGGCAATATTTATAGTGGCATTTATAGTTACATTTCCAATGATTGGATGTAAAGGGGACACTGTTACTCCTGCAGCTAAAGCCGAAACTGCAGCACCAGAAACAACAGCGCCTGAAACAACTGCACCAGAAGCAACAGCTTCTTCAGAAACAACAGAAACAGTTCAGCCTACAGTTGCTGCTGAAAAAATTACAAAAATCGGCGCTGAAATGACTGGTGCAATACCTTCGTTTATGTGCATAAACAAAATGAATATGGTTACAGTCGAAGTTAAAAATACATCTGATTTTACCTGGAGAACAGAAATGCCAAATCTTGTCAGGTTTGGTTACCATTTTTATGGCCAGGACGTAAGCTTTACCGAGTATGATAATACAATCAGAACTGTATTGCCTCATGATGTAAAGCCTGGAGAAACTGCTACTGTAAATGTTGACATAAAAGATATATTGAATAAAGGGACCTATGTAATTCAGATTGATATGGTCCAGGAGGCAAACGATGATGCGGCAAATAATTTCTGGTTTTCATCAAAGGGTGTCACTATGATTGAAGGAACTTCTTACTTTGGCGCTTGCCAATGAAAGGTTTTTATTTCTTATATAATTCAACAGTAAATAAATTTCTTTTCATTGTTTTACTACCTCGATTCATCTCAACAACTTAAAAGGTGATGGACAACTGGTTTGTTTTATTAAATCAATAGTTCAGTCTATCAGCTCCTGATATCAATGCAACCCAAGTTTTACCTCTATTGAAAAGAACAGTGTTGCCACTTTTATCTTTAAAATCAAAAGGTTTCAGGGCGCTGTATCTGCTCCAAGTCCCTTCCAGGACTTTCCCATCAAAAAAGTAATATGCACTACCTTCCTGCGTAGTTCGAACAATCATATGGCCCACTTTATCACCGGAATTTACTATATCAGTGACCATAACAATTATATTATTCAAGGTTATTTGTTTTCCGCTCTCTCTGTCAATACTGGGAGAGCCTGCTACTGACCTTGCATAAGTATTACTTTCACTATCATAGTTAAATTCAGCTTTATATTCAGGGCCGGAAAAATCAACCGTTACTTTTGAAATTTCCCCTCTTTCAAGCCCTGAAGCATCTAACTTGAATAATAATGGAGACTGGCCACCTTCCAATGAATAACCAAGTTTTTTGGCGAGTTCTTTGATCCTTGGTGTAAAAGTATATGCGTTATGAGGTGAGACTCTTGATGGGTCCCTTTTGCTGTCAATCCCATTAACTGCAATGTTTGAAACTATGTTGCTGTATCCTGTCTGGTCCCCAAGCGGTGTAAGATAATTTAACCCTAACTTTTCAATGATTTTGTAAAACTGGGGTGCAGTTCCCCAGAAGACATAGACAGGGTCAATGCCTCTTGCTATTTCAGCATAATAGGGCCTTGAACTTCTGACCGGACCCACAAGAGCAGCATCATAAGAAGAAAAAACAGCCACAAATCTTGTAATTCCGCCTTCATCCACTGCCTCAAAAACAATATCAGCATTTATTAAACCAGATTGGGGCCGGGCATCAGGAGTATTTTCAATCATTACTACAATTGGCCTTGAATTTAATATCTTATCGGATATCTCAAGCCCGCTGAATATATTTATATTGCCGGTAATCAATTGGCCGCTGAATTTTTCAACAGTTTCCAAGACGGTTGGCCAGTTTTGTATTAAAGTTTCGTCGGAAGAATATTCAGTCGTATCCTGAACGGCAATCTCGCTTCCTTGTGTTGAAGTTGTTCTTGAAACAGATTCGATTATTACCGGTACTTTCGTTTCCACAGCGGATGTAATGTCAAAGAATTGCTGCGTTTGAAATCCTGTAAGCAGTATTGTTGAGGCCAAAACAAAAACAATAATACAAAATTTCAAAATATTTTTCCTGCCGGGTTCTTTCCTCAAATTCATTTATCCTTTATTCCATAAACTTCATTTTCAATTTATTCAATTTATAAATACTTGCTCATTTTTATTTCCGCAGGCAATTATTTTTTATAATCACTTCCAAGTATAATAGTAATATCCACATTATCAACATTGTCAGTTGATTTTGAGATCTCTCCCACACCAATCAGTTTCTTTAAATCATCTGCAACTTTATCTATTCCGGACTTTGTAGTAAAAATGATTATCCTGGTTTTCTTATAATTAAAATTGCCGGCATCTTTTGTTTCGGTGATTTTAAGGATATTTTTATTGCTGCCAAATGCCACTCCAATATTATCTTTGGCTAAAGCTGCAATACCCTGGGTCCCCTGCCCATTTAAAATATTTACAAGGATTGGTTCCGGATTCTCGCCGGCGGTGGTGGTATATGCTGCTGCTCCAGCAGCGGCCGGTAAGTAATCTTTTCCAATTATTATTACTATATCAGAATCCTGTGAGGTTCCGCTTTGTATTGTGGTAGTTCCAACTTTTAATAAACTTTTTATTTCTTCGGCAGCTTTTACAATTCCTGAGTCTTTGGACTTACAAATAATCTGTGTGTTTTTATAGTTATAGCTATTGGCATCAGCAAGCATAGATATATTGTATTTATCTTTGCCGCTTGAATATTTTATTCCTTTAAACGATCCGGATGCTTTTGCTGCAATTCCCTTAATGCCAATGCCATTTAGAATAGATAAATTAAAAACAGTTTCAGATTCAGATACTTTGTCCTTTGCAACAGTAGTTCCGGAGGCATTGCTATCAATAGTCCCTGTATAACTATAGCCATACTGAATATATTGACTCACCAAGCTTTTAAACTCATCCGACGCCAGAAAGTTATTAAGAACATTCTTTCTGCCCGACACCTTAAGCTGACTCAACCAGTAGGCTGCCCCATTTGAATCAGGATCCCTATCCAGCACAGCTTTATATAAAACGTCCACATATTGAGTGTCAGTCAGGTTTCTATTGGTGAACTGTTTGCTGGCAATAATATCCCTGATCACATCTGCATGGGAAATTTTCCCAATGGCTAATTTATCGGCCCAATTATTTATAGTTGCCTGGTCAGGATCTATATTAAGGCATCTTTGATACACCCTCTTGACAAATGCTCCTGAGGAAGCAAGTTCTTTGGCGCTTAAAATATTTTTTCCGCATGCCTTGAGATATTCAATAATACCATTATAAATTCCTTCTGCAATTTTATCCCTGAAATTATCATCTTTTAATTCAGCCTCTTCGCTGGGGTTGTTCATAAATACCCCTTCGATTAAAGCTGAAGCCATTTTTGTATTCTTGAGCACTTTAAAATTGGCAGATTTTATGCCTCTGTTAACAGTGCCGATCTGTTCAATTGTCTTGGTGCTTATATAAGTCGCAAGTAAATTACCTGAAGAAGACTGATTAAAGAAGAAGGTCTGGGTTCCGTTCATTTCAGCGGAAGGGTGTGAATTATTATGGATACTTATGAATAAATCTGCATTATTTGAATTAGCAAAATCTGTTATTTCTTCGAGGGAATGATTAATATCGCTTTCACGGGTCATTATCACCTTAAATCCGCCATCAACAAGTTTGTTTTTTAATCTAAGCGCGATATCAAGATTAACATCCTTTTCCAATAAACCTGTCGGTCCGGTTGTTCCACGGTCCACACCACCATGGCCGGGATCTATACAAATTAAGATTTTTGAACTATCGTCTGCATAGGCGTTCTTAATGCCTGGAATAAAAAAAGGCACAACCAAAATGGCAATAGTTAGAATTATTGAGAAAAATACCCCTAATTTACTTCTAATCATTTCTACTATATTGCTACAGCTTTATAATTATAAATTTAATTTAAAGCTAAATATTGCTACAAAACTATGAATACATTGTACTAATAATTCTTACATATAAATGCAAGGTTGTCAATAAAGCAGGTTTTTAATAGAAAGTATTTAACTTGGCCCATAAATTTAGTAACATAAATCCGCATGACTCCGGCTGCTATTCCTAACTAATTATTTTATTGATATTGGAGTTATTGTAGTTTTCGCCTTTATTGTTTTATCAATTACAACTTATATTTTTCTAAAAGACAGAAAGTAGGTTATGCTTAATCCGCTATAAATATTTGTCTATTTGAATTTAATAATCCATTGCAAAAGAGCGACTATAAATTCTTTAACTTTTTGACGTGTAACTTCATCAGTAAGCCTGCCTGCCTGGTCAAATTTACCTTCAGCAAAAGTTACCATGATTTCCGGACGGTTCATAATATAGGAATTAAGAAAGACCATTGTCTGTCTCAAGTGGTATTGCGCTCTGGCCGTACCGATCATACCTATGGACGCTCCCATAATGCCGGTAGGCTTTTCCTCAAAAGGATTGGCACTCTTAGGCCTTGACGCCGCATCAATTGCATTTTTTAAAACACCGGGAACAGAATAATTATATTCCGGTGTTACAATAAGAAGTCCATCTGCTGCTTTGATCTTTTCTTTAAATATTTTTATCTTATCATTTGGTTTACTCTCAAGGTCCTGATTGAAAAGAGGGATACCTTCGAGATCAAAAATCTCGATTTTTACATTTTCCGGAGAAAGCTCTTGAGCAGCTTTCAAAAGCATCTTATTATAAGAATCTTTCCTAAGACTTCCGGCAAAACCTAAAATACTGACATTTTCATTTTTATTATCCATCAATTTTATCCCCTATATAAATCTTAAAACAATTTATCTGCACGAGATTTTTTCTCTATTTCTGACTTTTTTTAATTCCTTTATAATTTCTGTGTTTATAATATTACCAATAATTGTAACAGGGCTTGCAGCCTGAGGTTTATTGCCCTGGCTTGCAGGAGTCTTTCCAAAAAAAATACATATTGCGCTTCCGGGAGGCCAGAATGCTATTGTACCAATATCAACTTCTTCAATACCATTTTCAATATCTGCCTTTAAAGGAATTGAAAAGTATATTTCATCTCCCCATACATTAACATTAGAGCTGATGGGCAGTATTTCAAAAAACTCTTTTGCTGTTTTTGTCTCATTTAACTGCACTTTGATATCAAGTTGGCCAGTCAATATATGTATGGTTTTTTTTATTTTATTATCACTTCCTGATTTTTTTTGCATAATTACTTTTTTCTTCTAAAAAAAATATTGTTATTTATATATCATCTTTATAGCGATATCCGGCATCAATATGGTCCCATGATTTGTTATTAAGTAATGTAAGGCTCCCTATACGGTTCCAGTTCTATAGCAAGATATCTTTCCTCTTTATCATCTTCGGTTGTAACTATTACCTCTCCGCCTATGACTTCTTTTATTACGCATCTTTTAAGTGTTGCTTTATGAAGTACAACATCTCCCGGTTTAAAATCATCCAACATTTTTAACTCCTTTTTTTTATTTTGTTTTTTAGTCTCAAATTGTGTTCTTTCTTTAATAAAACTTTTTAAAACCACTTGCAAGACCGACACAATTTTATTAAAAAATTTTATTCTTTAATTATAATGGTGCAGTACTATAATAATAACGGTGAGATTTGTAGTATTTCAGAAGTATAATGGTTAGCTTTAACCTGGTAATTTCACCAGTTTTTGTTTTAGAACCGGATAGGCTGCTTCAGTTCTTTTTGAAACACCTTAATTAGCTGTATTATTCGTATAGTCTTAAATAGAGAAGATTCGAGCCAAAATTAAATTTTAAAATTTCAAATTTTTTGGATGTTGGATTTTAAAATTCCAAAAAGGAATATAATTTCTATATTTATGTTTTAATTTTTAGAAAACAAGGTAAAAATGAAAAATAAATTATTTCCACTTTTTTCCATTGTTATTTTGCTAACCTTATTTAGCACTGCTGCTACATGTACTCTTTGCGGAAAGGTACAATCAGAAGAAACTTCGCTTTCTACTACTGCAAAAAATGAAACAGATGGTACTTCTGCCCAAGATACTAAAGAAGAAATAACCACTGCAACAACGCACCAAGAACAACAAATAATAGAAACATCTGCGGAGACATCAAAAGTAATAGAATCCGGAATTGATAATCAGAAAACGAAAAGAATTGCATTAACCTTTGATGCAGGATGGCTCTATGAAAATACAGAGACACTTTTAAACCTGCTTGATAAATACAATGTGAAATCAACTTTTTTTGCTAGAGGATTGTGGGTAAAAGACCATCCGGATCTCGCATCAGAAATAATCAATAGAGGGCATGATTTGGAAAACCATTCTCTGACTCATGGCCACATGAATACAATGACAGATGCAGAAGTTCAAAACGAGATTCGTCAAACAACGGACATAATAAAAAAGACAACCGGCTTTTTGCCAGAGTTATTTCGTCCTCCATACGGTGAATACGATGAAAGATTGTTAAGGATATTAAAAGCTGAAGGCTATAATTATACCATCATGTGGACTGTTGACAGTTATGACTGGGCTGAAGAAATGAATGGGGTAAAAATCACAAAAGATTATCTGGTAAAAAGGGTATTGAACAAGGCTTCCGATAATGGCATCATTTTAATGCATGTTGGAGGGTATGAGACAATTAACGCTTTACCGGAGATTATTAACGGTTTGAAGTCGGAAGGATATGAACTGGTTAAAGTAAACGGCATGCTATGAAATGTTTTTGGATAAGTGGCATAAATTTTGTTGGAATTAGTCTATAAGCCGAGTTATAGACTAAAAATACTTAAAAGATGTATTTAAAGTTGTAATAATATAAATAAAATATCTAACTGATCTTACCTCATTCATTGCTTCAGTTTTTAAGTTAGTATCTAAGCCATTTTTAAATTAATAAAATATGATTACATAAGAAAGCTATGAATTAAATCATAAATGCTTATACTACTTGGAACCTGAATCACTTTTTACACCTTCTGGCATAAATCCCTTTTTAATATAAATGGGATAGACAATTTTTCTAAGCAAGGGAATTCTTGTTGAGAAAATAACTGCTCCCAATATACAAAATGCCCCGCTTATAAGTATTGTATAAGGTGCACCAATTTTATTAGCAAGTGTTCCTGCAAGTAGATTGCCAAAAGAAGACATTCCCACAACAGCCATTGTATAAAAACTCATAACCCGACCACGCTTGTCCTCTTCAGTTATTGTTTGCAGTATGGTATTGCTTGCTGCAATCTGAACAATCATCCCAAATCCTACAATTAAAAGCATGGAAAGTGAGAGCCATAAATTTTTAGATAATGAAAATGCTATAAGCCCAGATCCGAATATCCCTGCTGAAATAGCTAAAATCTTACCAAGTCCTAAAACAGTTTTTCTGGAGGCAAGATAAACTCCACCAATTACAGCTCCTACTCCTGCAGAAGACATTAAAAAACCTAATGTATGTGAACCACCATGCAGAATATCTTGGGCAAAGATGGGCATTAAAACTGTATAAGGCATACCCATAAGACTAATCAGACCAAGTAACAATAAAATAGATCTAATAGGTGAAAACCCAAACGTATATTTAAATCCTTCCTTTATATCTTTTGGGATATTGTTTGTACTAACATTAAATAATATCTTTTTTACTTTCATAAATAGCAGCGCAATTATAACTGCTATAAAACTTATGCCATTTATTAGAAAACACATTCCTTCTCCTACTATAGCAACAAGTATTCCGGCTACAGCCGGACCAATTAGCCTTGCACCATTAACCATTGCAGAATTTAAGGCAATTGCATTTGACAGGTCTTCCTTTTTTTCAACCATCTCAATAACAAAAGCCTGCCTTGCAGGCATATCAAAAGCATTTACTAGCCCAAGACCAAGACTAAGTGATACGATATGCCACACTTGTATGTGCCCGGTAAGCGTTAGAAAAGCAAGTATTAATGCCTGGATCATTAATAGAGTTTGAGTTGCAACTAAAATATGGTGGCGGTTCCACCTGTCTATTAAAACCCCGGTAAAAGGAGTTATTACAAAAACCGGAACCTGGCCAAAAAAACCAACTAGTCCAAGAAGCAGTGCTGAATTTGTAAGTTTATATACTAGCCAGCTAAGGGCTATCTGCTGCATCCATGTTCCAATAAGAGATATGCCCTGACCGGCAAAAAATAATCTATAGTTCCTATATTTTAGTGAACGTAAAATTTCTTTGAAATTTGTTTTCATTTTAAGGATTATAAAACATTAAAATTAAAAAATTATTAAAAAAAAATAGAATGAAGCAAACTCATCCTATTCGATACATTGTATGTTAAAAGTATTTAAAATTGAATAAATAATTAGGTTAATATATAAGATTTATAAAGATTATCTAGTAATTTTTTAATAAATAGCATCTGGTCAATTTTTATAGTGCTTTGCTTGGCTGAAAGTAATTGATTTTTAGATTTTAAGTGAAGTCCATATTTCTAATTTTTTAATTACCTTACTGCCCAATTCAATAAATAGGATTGCTAAAATGAAAACTGTTACACTGCCAAAGAAAAAAGGAACTCTAATATTTATATAACTCCGCATAACTCCCCTATCAGTGAAGATATATGGCTATAAAACTAAGACCTCTTGTTGTATTTTTTATAAATTTATAAATTAAAAAATTTTAAAATATTTATTCTTGAAAAGTATAAATTTTATAACTTATAAATACTATTAAAACAGACTATTGGCCCTGCTCTTTATCAGCATCCCCAACCATAGATTCGATTATATTATCCCTTGCTATAATCCCTATCAACTTATTATCATTATCGACCACAGGTACTCTGTTAATCTTATTTCTTACCATGATTTTTGCCACTTCACTTACAGGAGTATCCATTTTTACACTTCTTACTTTCCTTGTCATAATTTCTTCAACTGAGGTCTCGAGATATCCCTTCATGTCTTTTTGGTACTCCTCAATATTTTCGATAAAGCCGTAGCTCATTAAAAAAGGATTAATATAATAAGAAAAAAACGGTGAAATATCTTCGGTAATGATGTCACCATCAGTTACCATTCCTAACAGCTTGCCCTTTTCATCTACTACGGGTACGCCGCTAATTTTATTTGATATCAGTAATTTTGTTAAATCCCCTATTGTGGAATCTTTTGTTATTGTAACCACATCTTTGGTCATTATATCCTGTGCAGTTAGCTCTTCCATAATAGAACCTCTCAATTGTTATAAGTATGAATCTATAATAATTATTAGAAAATCATCCCATACCAAAAAATATTAATAAATTTAATTATAATAAATCCATATAAAATTTATCACTAATCTATTTAAAATGATAGATGGATAAATGTCATTTACCATTCTTAGAATCTAGTGCAGTATCATTCTGCCATGCGGGCTTTCCTCCTCGTAAATAAGATATAATTGCCGCTATTAAACTGAAAACAAAAGATACTGCAAAAGCTATTTTTAAACCTGAAACAAATTCTGAAACAGCAATTCCCTTTGAACCCACTTGGGTGCCTACAAAAAGACCCTGTAATGCTTCCTGGCTGATACTAGACGAAAGGATAGCCAGTGCCAAGCCAATACTTATAATATTTCCTGCATTTTGCATCATTATCCTAACTCCGGCCGCTATTCCCCTTCTCTCTGTTGGAACTGCACTCATTATTGAATTTGTATTTGGTGAGAAAAACATACCTGTTCCAATTCCCATTACTATCATCCAGATAATAAGTTCTGTTATAGTGGTTGTAGCTTTAATCCTCACCATTCCTAAAAGTCCAATTGCCGATATCAAAAGCCCTATTGAGCTGAGTTGTCTTGAACCATACCTATCTGATAGCCAGCCACTTATAGGTGACATGATCATCATTGCAACAGCAAACGGTGCGAGCAGCATGCCGGAAACAATGGGATCTAATCCTTTTATTCCTTGGAAATAAAAGACCAGTAAAAAGGTTACAGAACCTCTCGCCATGCCATTTAAAAGGTTGCTAATATAAGCAAAGGCCAGTAACCTTGATTTAAATAATCTAAGATCGAGCATAGGATGATCTACTTTATTTTCAATAAATATAAATAGAGTAATTAATAAAACTGCTGAAACAAATAAAATTATAATAATAATATTAAACCAGCCTATTGAGCTGCCAAATGTAAGTACAAATAAAAAAGCAAGAATTCCAACAGAAAAAAGTATGGTTCCCTTGAAGTCAAATTTCTGGTGTTTTGGTAATATATTCAGTTCTTTTAACTGTATCCATGCCCATATTGTTCCTATAATACCTATAGGGATATTAATAAAAAAAATAAACCTCCAACCGAGTGGCATTATAGCGCCACCAAGTATTGGACCTATTACAAAAGCAACGCTTATTATCATACCGTTTATACCAAGGGCTTTGCCTAACTCTCTTTTCGGAAACGCATCGGCAATTATGGGGACACTGCTGGCTTCAAGCAATACACCTCCAACTGACTGCAAAAGTCTGAATGATAGGAGCTGCCAGCCCGACCTGGATAATCCACATAACAGTGAGCCTAACATAAATACAATGAAGCCACTCACATATAACTTCTTTCTACCAATCATATCTGCTAGTCTTCCAACCAGGGGGACAAAAATAGTTAGTACAAACATATAAATCATAATAACCCACATAACTAAAGCTATGCTGGTTTTTAAGTCTTTCATGATTTCTGGAAGTGCTATGATTAAAGTTGTACCACTTAAAACCGAAAAGAGGGCACCAATCGAGGTACATGAAAGTGCAATCCATTTATACTCAACTCTTTTTCTCATTAATTCTCCTTAGTTAACATAATACTGTATTAGTTCTTCAGTGAAATTCTTGCCTGCTAAAATTTTAACGCATCTTCTTTTATATTTATAAAGAGCTATATTAGTTAATTTACTGGTTATATGCAAATAGAAAAAGATATTAAGAAAACAAAGTAAATAAACAGGATTATAATCATTAAAAATATTTAAAATAATAAAAATGTAGTTGCAGATAAAACTAATATTTAATATAATAGCTTGCATTAGCAACTATTATTTTTATGAAAGGATATTAATTGTTAAATACACAAAGCCGTTCAATTAACAGGTGGATTTCTATCCTCTACCGGTACGGGCAGAGCCATATAAGCAAGCAGGTAGGTAAGTTTAATATTGGAAGTGGGCAGTATGTATTCCTGCTTGCATTGTATAAAAAAGATGGCATTAGCCAGGAAGAAATATCCGACCACCTTAAAATTGACAAAGCTACGACAGCCAAAGCCATAAGAAGACTGGAAAAGGAAGGCTACATTAAAAGGGATATTAATTCTGAGGATAGAAGAGCTTTCAAAGTTTTCCTAACTCAAAAAGCTTTTGATATAAAGCCTGAAATCTATAGCATATTACGAAACTGGTCTGATGCACTTTCAGGAGGATTTTCTGAGGATGAAAAAAAATTAGTTTTAGAATTGCTTGGAAGGATGGCTAAAAATGCATTTGAATTTATTGATAAAAAAAATGAGCAATAAACCAGAGTAAATAAGGAAGGCGAACTATTTGAATATAATTCATGTTGAAAAATTAAAAAAAAGTTTTGGTGAAATAAAGGCAGTAAAAGAAGTTTCCTTTGATGTTAAGGAAGGGGAAATATTCGGACTGCTTGGTCCGAATGGCGCTGGAAAATCTACAATAATAAAAATACTTGTTACCATTCTCAGGAAGGATGGAGGCACTGCAACTATAAATAACTTTGATGTAGAGAAAGAGCAAAACAAGGTAAGGAAATCGGTAGGCATCATATTCCAGGATCCCAGCCTTGATGAAAGGCTGACTGCCTGGGAAAACCTGTATTTTCATTCAAAATTTTATCATATTCCGTCAAAAGAAATTAAAAACAGAATAAATCATGCTCTTGATTTGGTGGATCTGTCAGATAGGAAAAAAGAAATAGTAATAAACTTTTCAGGGGGTATGAAAAGAAGGCTTGAAATTGCAAGAGGTATCATTCACACTCCAAAAGTACTTTTTCTGGATGAACCTACCATTGGACTTGACCCCCAGACAAGGAAGTATATATGGCAGTATCTTGTGGACCTGAGGGATAAGCAAAAACTGACCATGCTCCTGACCACTCACTATATGGAAGAGGCTGAAATTTGCGACAGGATTGCAATAATGGATAACGGAAATATTATTGCACTTGACACTCCGGAAAATTTAAAAAGTAGCATTCAAAATGACTTGATAATTCTTACAACTGATAATAATTTAGAATTTTCCATGCTGGTAAAAGAAAAATTTAATATTGAGCCAATGTTAGATGACGGTGTATTGGAAATACCTGTTAACAATGGGAAAACGTTTCTTCCCAAATTATTTGAAATGGCAGGTTCAAGGATCTTAAGCGCAGACATTAAAAAACCTTCTCTTGAAGATGCCTTTATCAATCTGACAGGTAAAAAGATCAGGGAAGAAGAAGCAAGCTCAAAAGATAAGCTCAGAGATTCAGTAAAGAGGAGGCGCAGAACTTGATTACGGTAGTATTAGACAGCATTACTATTGCAAAAAGAGACATAATAAGGAGTTTCAGGCAAAAGAGCCAGCTTTATGGCTCTATTGTACGACCTGTTATATGGCTTTTCATTCTTGGAACCGGTTTAAGGGGTTCTTTTACAGCCCCCGAGGGTTTTACCTATACACAATATATATTTCCAGGACTAATTGTGATGAATATACTGTTTGCGTCCATTATGTCCGGGACAACAATCATTTGGGACCGAGAATTCGGATTCTTAAAGGAAATCATGGTAGCACCGATGTCAAGGATATCCATTGTGTTTGGTAAAACATTAAGCGGAAGTATAATTGCAACTTTACAGGGAATTATAGTGCTGGTATTTTTCCCACTGGTAGGCCTGCATTTATCAATCATGCAGATAATCCTTACTATTTTGGGAATGTTTATTATAGCCTTATCCATTACTTCTCTTGGTATAATGATGGCCGCAAGGATGACATCTTTTGAAGGCTTCGGTACCATCAATAATTTTGTAGTGATGCCTTTGTTTTTCTTAAGCGGTTCATTGTATCCAATAGACAGGGTTCCGGCATGGCTTAAGCCCTTTATATATGTAAATCCTGTTACTTATGCAGTGAATTTATTACGGGGCATAGACTTGAAAATAAAAACCAGCTACTTAACTGACATTGGAGTAATTATAATTTTTGCCTTAATAATATTGTCAATCACTACTTATCTATTCGTCAGTGATAGGAAGTAAGATTAACTTAACTAAAAAATTATCAATTCATTAAATACTTAAAAAGCTCGAGTAATTGTGGTAGAAGCCGAGTTATAAACTAAAAATACTTAAAAGATGTATTTAATATTCTACTAAGATATTATTATTAAAGAGCTCCCTTTTTAATTCAATAAAAGACTTAAATACAATACCTATCATACCCAATGATTTTGCAATATTTACAAAATTTTCTAAATCATCAATATAAATATGATTGCAAGCCGCCAAACCTGTTTTTCTTAATACAGCATTATAAATTTCAATACTAGGTTTTCTGTATCCAATTTTATAGGACAGTATATAACCATCAAAACTATTAATTATTTCGAAATTATTTTTTAAAAAATTAAAGTGCATTTCATTGGTATTTGACAATAGGTAAAGCTTGTAATTAGTATCTTTTAACTTTCTTATAAGATTTGAAACTTTAATATTTTCTTTGAAAATATCAGACCAAATGTTATTAAATTTAGCAAAAGACAGGTTTGTTTTTAAAATATTATTAATTGTTTTATAAAAATTCTTTGATGTAATTTTTCCCTCATCATAATCCTTTTCTACTCCATTATTAAAAATAATTTTGTAGACATCTTTTGGAGAGATGCCTGAAGCTTTAGATAGTCTTTTACAAATTATCATATGATTGAACTTAAATATCACACCGCCCAAATCAAATATTATAACTTTTTTATTATTTGCCAGATTTGGCCTAAAATGATTCTCTGATTTTATCAATGCTAATTACTCCGTTATGGGAAAGGTAAACTTCTTTTGCATTAGAGTTTTTTAGTTTAGTTATGCTTTCTTTAAGTCTTTCTAAATCCACGCAATACCTACCATATGTTGGTT